>Ga0181531_10000328_pt1 | contig 33168 bp, 24 predicted proteins | sample PEATcosm2014_Bin_38_FD_119743 | JGI IMG/M metagenome (GOLD analysis project Ga0181531, IMG submission 119743) | Peatland microbial communities from MTU Mesocosm Facility, Houghton, MI, USA - PEATcosm2014_Bin11_10_metaG | ecosystem: Environmental > Terrestrial > Soil > Wetlands > Peat | place...
ATGCGCTCAAGACCATGACCGGCTTGAATCTCAAGCCGATTCTCGCCTCCAGTGAAGCCATCCAGCGTGAAATCAAGAAACGCCTCGGCGTCGGCGCCGATACCATCGGCACGCTCGACGAGGAAAAGGGCTTCGAAGTCGTTGATGAAAACGCCGAGGACACCAACCTCGACGGCGCCGGGGAGGATGAAGCGTCCATCATCCGCTTCGTCAACCAGGTGTTGAAGGATGCCATCGAACTGCGTGCCTCGGACATTCACCTGGAACCCTTCGAGGACGAATTCCGCATCCGTTACCGCATCGACGGTGTGCTGCAGGACATTCCCGTGCCCGCGCAACTCAAGCGTTTCCAACCGGCCATCGTTTCGCGCGTCAAAATTTTGAGCCACCTCAACATCGCCGAGAAACGCCTGCCGCAGGATGGCCGCATCAAGGTGCGCATCGATGATGCCGAGGTGGACATCCGCGTTTCCATCATTCCCATGCTCCATGGCGAGGCAGTCGTGATGCGTTTGCTCCGGCAAAACGCCACGCTCCGCGGCCTGGCCGAACTCGACATGGGCCAACGCGAACTCGACTGTTTCCGGCGCGTCCTGCAATTGCCCCATGGCATTATCCTCGTCACCGGACCGACCGGCAGCGGCAAAACCTCCACCCTTTACACCGCGCTCAACGAAATCAACGATTCCGTCCGCAAAATCATCACGATCGAGGACCCGGTGGAATATCAACTCAAGGGCGTCAACCAAATCCAGGTCAACGAAAAGTCCGGGCTGACGTTTGCGCGCGGATTGCGTTCGATTTTGCGCCACGACCCGGACGTGATTCTGATCGGTGAAATTCGCGACAAGGAGACGGCGGAGATTGCCGTGCAGGCATCGCTTACCGGCCATCTGGTTTTTTCCACCCTGCACACCAACGACGCGCCGGGCGCCGTCACCCGCCTGGCGGACATGGGCGTCGAACCCTATCTGGTCGCCTCGTCCCTCGAAGCTGTGCTGGCCCAGCGCCTGGTCCGCGTGCTTTGTTCGCATTGCAAGCAGGCCGACGATTCACCGACCGCGGCGGCGCTCAAGGAAAAACTCGGCATCCCCGCGAACACCACGATTTACCGTTCCACCGGCTGCCGGGAATGCCGCAACACCGGTTTTTTTGGCCGGCACGCGATTTTCGAATGGATGGACACCGGCAGCGAAATCCGGCAGCTCGTTTTAAAAAACTCCTCGACCGACCAGATCCGCGACGCGGCCCGCCGCGCGGGCATGAAAATGCTGGCCGAAGACGGCTGGCGGCTCGTCCGCATGGGGATCACGACGGTGGAGGAGGTTTTAAGTGTCACCACCGCCAAGGAGGTGGCGCAGTCGGCGAAGGATAAATCGCCGGAAGCGCAAAGTCCCTCCGGCGTTGCGGTGGCGAGGTAAATTTTATGAAACATTCGACTCTTAACATTCAACGTCCAACGCTCAATGGCGTCCTTTTACCGTCCCGTGAATGTTCGGTGTTGAATGTTGAAGGTTGAATGTTTTCTGGAATCTAAAATGCCCACTTTTTCCTACAAAGCACTGCAGCCCGACGGTCAAATGGCGGAAGGCCAGCTCGATGCCGGGGGCCGGCCCGATGCGCTGCGCCAGATGGAGACCCTGGGCCTGCGTCCGGTGAATCTCGTGGAAAAGGCGGTGGCCGCCGCGAAAAACGGTTCCGGCCTTCCGGCCGGCCTGGACAACCTCGGCAACCTTTCCTTCAAGTTCCAGTCCCGGAAAGTCTCCGCCAAGGCACTGGAAAATTTCACGCGCCTGTTGTCCAGCCTGCTGGCCTCGGGCGTGCCGTTGAGCCGCGCGCTGGTGATTCTTTACAAGGAAACCTCGTCCCCGTTCGTGGCGGCGAAGTGGAGGGAGATTCACGACCTGGTCGTGGACGGCATGTCGCTCGCCAATGCCATGGCAAAGTCGCCGGATGTCTTTCCGCGCGTCTATGTCGCCATGGTGGAAGCCGGCGAGGCCGGTGGGTTTCTTGACGTGGTCCTGGCACAAATCGCCGATTTCCAAGCTCGCGAGAAGGAGCTGAAATCGAAGGTGCTCACGGCCATGATTTATCCGTGTATTTTACTCTGTCTGGCGCTGGTGGTGTTGACGGTCCTACTGGTTTTTTTCATCCCGAAATTCCAGACGGTCTTCGCCAGTGTTCACGGCGCGTTGCCGTTGATCACCCAGCTCATCATTGGGGTCAGTCATGTCGTGCGGTCCTACGGATTGTTTGTCGCGGCGGGTCTGGTGGGAGCGGTGTTTTTGGTGCGAACCTGGTTCGCTTCTGAAAAAGGCCGGCGGGTCTGGGAGGGGATCGTGTTGCGCGCGCCGCTGATCGGCCCGCTCGTGGCCCAGTTCGCGATGGCGCGTTTTTGCCGGATGCTCGGGACGTTGCTGGGCGCCGGTGTGCCGCTGGTGCAGGGGTTGAACGTGGCGCGCAAATCCATCGGCAACCAGATTCTCGTGGATGCCGTCTCCGAATCCATTCAGCGGGTCCAGCAGGGCGGCCGGCTCGGTCAAAGCCTGGCCGAGTGCAAGGACTTGTTCGCCGGCTCCATTCTGGAAATGATTTCTGTGGCCGAGGAAAGCGGCAAACTGGACGCCGAACTCGTCCGCATTGCCAGCGTCACCGAGGTGGATCTGGATCGGCACCTGAAAACCGCGGTGGCCTTTGCCGAGCCGCTGATGTTGTTTTTGATCGCCGGGTTCATCGGCATCATTTTCATCGGCATGTTGCTGCCGGTGTTCTCACTGCAGGATTACATCAAATAAAATTTAACCACCCGCAAATCATGAAAATTGAAATTCGAAATTCGAAATCTGAAATCCGAAATCGCCAACGCGCGTTTACCCTGGTCGAAATGTTGCTGGTCATCACCATCATCGGCATCCTCGCCGCGCTGGTCATTCCCAAGATGGTGGGGCGCAGTGAACAGGCGCGCCAGGCGGCCGCGCACGCCGACCTTTCCTCGATCAAAACCGCGCTGGACGCGTTCGAGGTGGACAATGGTTATTATCCGAAGAGCCTGCAGGATCTGGTCCAGCAGCCGAGCAACGCCAAAAACTGGCATGGGCCGTATCTGGACAATCTTCCCCAGGATCCGTGGGGCAACCCTTACGTTTACACTTTTCCCGGCAGGCACAATCCCAATTCGTACGACCTGATGTCGGTCGGACCGGATGGCAAGGCGGGAACGGACGATGATATCGGCAACTGGACAAAGTGAATGAAATTGCGAACGACCAGTCGCAGCTGGCAGGTGACAGGTGGCAGGATTGCGACTCGCGCGTCGAATCGCTCCTCCTGCCACCTGTCACGTGTCACGCGTCACGGTTCCGCGTTCACCCTGATCGAGTTGATTCTCGTCCTGGCATTGCTGGTCATCATCACGTCCATGGCGGCACCGGCGATGTCGAATTTTATCCGCGGGCAGGCGTTGAATTCCGAGGCGCGCCGGCTGGTGGCGCTGATGCACGCGGGCCAGAGCCGTGCGGTGTCGGAAGGCCTGCCGATGGTGTTGTGGGTGAACGAAAAACAAGGCGCCTACGGACTCCAGGCGGAGACGACCGGGCAGAACGGCGACCCGAAGGCGGAGAATTTGATGGTGGATTCAGCTTTGCAGATCACGGTCGTGAACACCGGTTCGGGCGGCACGACCAAATTCAGTGGTTTGCCGGCCATCCGTTTTTTGCCGGATGGCACGGTGGACGAAAACAGTCCGACAATGTTGCAGTTGCTGGACGCCAAGGGCCATGCCCTGTGGCTGATCGAATCGCGCAGCCGTAATGGTTATGAAATACGGAACACAGAAAAGTGACGCGCGGCAGGTGACGCGTGGCATGAAAAAAACCGCCGGACGGGCGGGTATTTCGTGTCACCTGTCACCTGTCACGTGTCACGCTTCCGCTTTCACCCTGGCGGAGGTGCTGGCAGCCATGCTGTTTCTCGCCATCGTGATTCCGGCGGCCGTGGAGGCGTTGCACGTGGCCAGTCTCGCCGGCGAGGTTGCCGCGCGCAAAGGCGCGGCGGCGCGCATCGCCGATCGGATTTTGAACGAGAGCATCGTGACCACCAACTGGAACACCGGTTCACAAAACGGAACCGCTGCCGAAGGTGCCGGGGAATTCCGTTGGACGTTGAGCAGCCAGAACTGGCCGGTGGACACGACGGCGGCAATGCGTTTGCTGACCGCCGAAGTGACCTTTTCGGCGCAGGGTCATGACTATTCGGTCCAGTTGAGCACGCTGGCGGGTTCAACAACGCCGGCCGGGACCATGACCGGTTCAAGCCAATGAAAACCAATTTCACATCTGGTCGAGCGTCGAGCGTCGAGCGTCGAGAGCCAGCACGGGAGGTGCGGTTATTTTGTTGCACTCGACCCTCGTCCTTCTTGCCGAGCCCAAGCGAAGCGGCGGCGGGCGGCCTTCGACTTTCCTCACGCGCGTTTACGTTGATCGAAATGATCCTGGCGGTGGGCGTGGCGGCCCTGGTGCTGGCCGTCGTCAGCAGCGTTTTCTTTGCCGCCCTGCATCTGCGGGACGTAACTCAGGCGGCGGTGGACAGCGCGACGCCGGTGGACCAGTCACTGGCCGTGATGCGCCGTGATTTGGAATGTGCGGTGACGCCCACCAACGGAACCACCAAGATTTTGTCCGGCGATTTCCGGGTCGGGATCCTGACCAGTCCGGGCGTCAGCCAGCCGGTGGCCGTTGAAATGTTCACCGCCACCGGAGCCGTGCGCGATAATGCGCCGTGGGGCGACATCCAGAAGGTCACCTACGAATTGCGGGATCCCACCGACCGGAACGAGCCGGGCAAGGATCTGTATCGCAGTGTCACCCGGAATGTCCTGGCGACCACCGCGGTGCCCGATGTGGACGACCAATGGATGCTGGGGGGGGTGCAAAGCATTGAATTTTCCTGTTTCGATGGTTCGCAGTGGTCCGACACCTGGGACACCACCGGGGTCACGTCGGTGAACACCAATCTGCCCGTGGCCGTCCGCGTGCGGATTCAACTGGCCGGGAACAATCCGGCCACCACACCGCCGATTGAAATGCTGGTGCCGATTGATTCGCAATCACGCACGAATGCTGTTCTCAATACGACCTCCACCGGAGGCTGAAATGAAATTACGTCATTCAAAGATCAGGCTTGATGAGCGGTGCCAAACGGCATCGGTGCTTATCATTGTGCTTTGGGTGTGCATCGGCCTGGTCGCCATTGCGCTCTATTTCGCCAATTCCATGACGTATGAACTCCGGGCCTCGGACAACCGCGCCTCCGGTCTGGCCACGGACCAGGCGATTGAAGGCGCGGCGCGTTATGTCAGCTACGTGCTGGCCACGTATGCCACCAACGGCGTGATGCCGGCCACCAATCTGTATGTCTCCGCCGCCGTCCCTGTTGGTGACGCCCGGTTCTGGCTGATCGGCCGCGACCCGTCCGGCACACCCTCGTCGGAACCCTTTTTTGGCCTGATTGACGAGGCTTCCAAACTGAATTTGAACACCGCCAACACCAATGCCTTTGCCTATCTGCCCAACATGACGGCCGATTTTGCCCAGGCCATCGTGGATTGGCGGAGCACGAACAGCTCCGGCACCTACACCCTGGACTACGCGCAACTGGACTACCAGGAGAAGGGCGCGCCGTTTGAAACCGTGGACGAATTGCGGCTGGTATATGGTGCGACGATGGATTTGCTGGTTGGTGACGACCTCAACGGCAACGGCGTGCTTGACGCGAACGAGACGAATTCGAGCGGCGCCGGTGAAATGAATTACGGCCTGTTTGAGTACACCACGGTCTACACTCGCGAGCCGAACTTTCATGCCGACGGCACCACGCTCACCAACGTGAATACCGCGCGCCCGGAGGATCTGCAAACGCTTTTTGAAGACGCCGGCGTGGGTAATGCGGATTATCTGGCCGGACAACTGGTCTCTCACAGACCCCGTCTGGGGTATGCCGGGTTGCTGAATTTTTGCGTCCAGTGCAAGACCTTCGGCATGAGTTCGGATGACTTTGCCAAGATTGCCGGCGACGTGACCACCAGCACCTCCGCCTACATTCGCGGACGTGTGAATGTCAACACCGCCGGGGCCGACGTGTTGACGGCATTGCTGATCGGGGCCGGCCTCGACCAGAACACCGCGTCGGGCACCGCACAGTCGCTCATTACCTATCGTCAGCAAAATCCGAACAACCTCACTTCGATCGCGTGGGTGGTGGATGCGCTCGGCAACACCAGCGCCGCCGTCCGCGCCCTGGCCCGGGGTGACTACCTCACCACCCAGACCTTTCAATTCACCGCCGACATCGCCGCCGTCGGCCCCTTTGGCCGCGGCTACCGGCGCGTGAAGTTCATTTTCGACACCAGCGACGGCACGCCCAAAATCATTTATCGCCAGGACCTGGGCCGGCTCGGCTGGGCGCTGGGCGAGAAAGTCCGGGAAACCTGGGTTGCCAACGCCACACCATGAAGAACGTGCTGAAAATCAATTTTGGAAAGCGTAAACGGCTGACGAGCCTGCTCGGCCTGACGTTGGACGGGAGCCGCCTGGAAGGCGTGGTCCTCCGCCGCACCAACGGGTCGTTGCAACTGCACCAGACCTTTTCGGTCAACCTGTCGCTGGATCCGTTGACGGCGGCGCCGGAACTCGTGGGGCGTGAAATCCGCAATCACCTGGATGGCGCCGGTGTGCGGGAACGGCGTTGTGTGGTGGGGGTGCCGCTCAAGTGGGCGCTGATGGCGCACACGGAATTGCCGCCGTTGCCGGAGGCCGACGCGGCCAGTCTCCTGCAACTGGAAGCGGAACGCGGTTTTCCCTGCGATGTCTCGACGCTGCGGCTGGCGGATTCGCGCTGCCCGCTGACCGCGGGTAAACAACATGTGATGCTGGTGGGCATTTCCAGTGCCCACTTGTCGGCGCTGGAACAGGTTTTGTCGGCGGCAAAACTAAAGCCGGTCGGCTTTTCCCTCGGCCTCACGGCGTTGCAACCACCCGGCGGGGACGCCTCCCACGGCGTGCTGGCGCTGGCGATCGGCGAGAGCCAGGTGGGACTGCAGGTCACCTGTGGCGGCGTGGCGGCCTTGCGCGCGCTGGAAGGCGCCATCGAAGACGAGGGTGGCCGGCGCGGGTTGTATGCCGATCTCGTGGCCCGCGAGACGCGGATCACGCTGGGACAATTGCCGGCGGAGCTGCGCGAGGCTGTGAAACACATTCGCATTTTCGGTCCCCGCGTGCTGGCGCAGCAACTGGCTGACGAAATGGAACTGCGTTTTGAACCGATGGGATTGAAGGTCGAAATTGTCTCTCGCTATGCGCCGGACGAATTTGGCGTCGAACTCCCGCCGGAAGCCCCGGTTTCCGCCGCCTTCAGTCTGGCGGCGCGCGGGTTGACGGGCGGGCCGCCGGTGTTTGAATTTTTACCGCCCAAACCGTCAGCCCTGCAACAACTGGTCGCCCGGTATTCCTCCGGCCGGTTGCGTTCGGCCGGGGCTGCAGCGGCCGGCGTGTTGGTGCTGGTCGGAAGCCTGTTTTTATTCCAGCAGTTTGAACTGATCCTGCTCCGTTCGCGGTGGTCGGCCATGTCGGCCAGGGTGCAGGAGCTGAACGCGTTGCAGCAACAAATTCAGCAGTACAGCCCGTGGTTTGACAGCTCCTTCCGCAACCTGACGATTCTGCGCGAACTGACGCTGGCGTTTCCCGAGGACGGCTCGGTCACGGCCAAGACGGTGGAAATTCGCGACGGCAACACGGTGACCTGTACCGGCACCGCGCAGGACAACGGCGCGCTGCGGCGGACGTTGAACCAGTTGCGCACCGCGGATGGCGTGACCGACGTCAAGCTGCAGCAGTTGCGCGGCCAGTCCCCCATGCAATTTTCGTTCGACATCCATTACGGCAACGGAGGCGGCAATGAAAATTAAAAATCGCCAGCAATTCCTCGTCGTGCTGACCATCGCGGTCGCCGGGCTGTTTGTGGGCGAACGCCTCCTTTACGAGCCGCTGGCGAACTGGTGGACGGCGCGTTCGCAAATGATCGCCGCCCTGCGCAAACAGGTGAATGACGGAAAATTGCTGCTCCAGCGCGAGGATGCCATCCGCAGTCACTGGGACCAGATGCGCACGAACACGCTGCCCGCCGACACGTCGCTGGCGGAGCAACAGGTGCTCAAGGCCTTTGACAACTGGTCGCAGGACAGCAATGCCACCATCACCGGCCTCACGCCCCAGTGGAACAACGACGCGACGAATTACCTCACGGTGGACTGGCGCGTGGAGGCGTCCGGCGACCTCGACACCCTGGCCCGCTTTCTTTATGACATCGAAAAGGGTCCGCTGGCGCTGAAACTCGAATCCGTGGACCTCAGTGCGCGCGACGACACCGGCCAGCAGTTCACACTGGGCCTGCAAGTGAACGGGCTGGCACTTACCTCGCTGCCAAAATGAACCTGAAAGCATTACCACCAAAACTGGCTGTCGCGGCGATCATCAGTGCCGTCGGGTTGTCGGCCGCGGCTTTTTCCGCGGCGGCGCAAACGGCCGGCGGAACGGATTTTACGCCGTTCCAACTCATCGGGCAGCGGAATATTTTTGATCCCAATCGCGTGCCGCACGTGCGATCCGGCTACTCCCGTTCCGCGCCACGCATTGTTGATTCCTTTTCCTTCGTGGGCACGATGAGCTACGCCAAGGGTACGTTCGCGTTTTTTGACGGCACCAGTCCGGACTTTCGCAAGGTGCTGGAACTGGACGGCAGCATTGCTGATTTCAAGGTGGCTGTTATCACCCCGAAATCCGTCACGTTGTTGTCCGGCACCAACGAATCGATCCTGCCGCTCGGCACGCAAATGCGGCGTGGTGATGACGGACATTGGGTGGTCTCGACCGACACGGCGTCCTACGCCGGCATGAGCAATTCATTCACCTCCGGTCCGGATCGCCATTCCCAGTCGTCATCCGACAACTCGAACGCGACCGTTCCGGACGGCGCCACGGATGCGAGCACCAATATGGGGGCGCCGGACACGTCGAACCTCCCCGGTGGCGGCGCCAATGATGCTTTGGCACGATTGATCAGGCAGCGCGCACAGGAAGAACAACAATTAGGACAAGGATCAGGACAATGAAAATCATCACGACATTTCTCGGGACGGCGGTTTTGACCGCCGGAATTTACCGGACCGGCGCCCAGTCGACCGGCGTTCCACCGGCGGACACCACCCCGCCAGCGGCCATGGTGGCGGCAAACGCCCCCTTGCCGGCACCGTACGCCATCCCGCCGACGGCGGCGGTCGTGCCGGCGCCGGCCATCCCGGCCGTTTCGCCGGCCGATGCGGACGGCACCAATGATCTGCGGCTGAACTTTCGCGGCGCGCCACTGGATTCGGTGCTGGACTATCTCAGTGATGCGGCGGGCTTCATCATCGTGCTCGACACCCAGGTGAGCGGCCGCGTGGATCTCTGGAGCGACCAGCCGGTGACCCGGGATGAAGCGGTGGATTTGCTAAATTCCGTTCTGAACAAAAACGGTTATGCAGCCATACGGGACGGGCGGAAGTTGACCATTATGAGCAAGAATGATGCGAAGACGCGCAACATTCCGGTCAAGACCAGCAACGACCCAAACACCATTCCCGACAACGACGAGATTGCCACGTACGTCATTCCCATCCGGTTCGTGGAAGCCCGGCAACTGGCCTCGGATTTGTCGGCATTCGTTTCGCCGCAGGCGACGATTATCGCCAATGAAGCCGGCAACTCCATCGTGGTCACGGACACCCAGTCCAACATCCGGCATCTGGTCCAGCTTATCGAGGCCGTGGATAACAGTGCCGAGGCGGAGACGGAAATCCGCGTGTTCCATCTGCAATACGCCAATCCGAACGATGTGGCCACCGAGTTGGGCAGTGTTTTCCCCAGCAGCGATTCGGGTAACAACGCCCAGGCGCCCATCCGTTTCGGTGGCGGTGGTGGTGGGCCCGGTGGCTTTTTTGCGCGCCTTGCGGCCGCGAACGCCGGCGGCGGCAACAACAGCCCGGACGACCGCCTCAAAAAGGCGACGCAGGTCACCGCCGTGGCGGATCCCCGCATCCAGTCGGTCATTGTGACCGCGCCGAAGGATTTGATGGAGCAGATCGCCGGGATGATGCATGACCTGGACGTTCCTTCGCAGCGGGACCAGAAGGTGTACGTTTATCATCTCGACCACGGCGATCCGAACCAGGTGGTGCAGGTGTTGCAAAATGCCTTTGGCAACAGCAACACGCGGTCCACCACCAGCACGCAACAAGGCGCGCTGGAAACCCGTGCGAATGCCGGCGCGACCTCGGCGGGCAACACCGCCTCCTCACTGGGAACCACCACCGGCAACGGCAGTACCGGCGGCGGGGCGGGCCGGAGCACACTCCCTTAAGCCGGAAACCTTTTAACACCAAAAATTTTATGAAAACAAACAAACATTTGAAACATCTGGGCGGCGCCTTGATCGTGCTCCTGTGCGCCGCGTTGGAAATTCAGGCGCAGAACCGGACGGGCGGTGGCGGCGGTGGTGGGTTCGGCGGGTTCGGTGGCTTTGGCGGGTTCGGTGGGTTCAATAATGCCAGCCGCAACAATGCCAGCAGCAGCACCAGCGACCAATACAACAACAATGGCAGCGTCGGCAACGCGACCATTTACGTGGACCCGGATACCAAGAACATCATCGTCATTTCCGACCAGCCGACCAGCGAACAGATCAGCAACGTCATCGCCAGCCTGGACCGTCCGAAACCGCAGGTGCTCATCAACGTCGTCTTTCTGGAATTGCAGAACAACAATTCCCTGGATGTTGGCGTCGAGAGCTCATACGGCAAGGGGCTCGGCAATGGGATCAGTGGCAGCGCTGCCAATGTATTTGGGTTGAGCGGGTTGAACTCGATTGTGACCAACTTCAGCACGGTTGGTTCGGCGGTGGCGGCGAGCCCGGCGCTGTCGCCCACGACCGCCGGCGGCGCCAACGGGTTTTATCAGATCATGGGCAGTGATTTTCAAGCGACCCTGCGCGCCATCGCCACGGCCGGAAAGGTGGAAGTACTGTCGCGTCCGTCCATTCTGGCGCGCGACGGCCAGCCGGCGACCATCCTCGTCGGCCAGCAAGTGCCCCTGATCACCGGAGTCAGTTACACGGCGGTCGGCAATTCGACCATCCCGATCAACAACGTCACTTATACGCCCGTGGGCATTCAACTGAACGTCACGCCGTACATTTCCACCGATGGCTACGTGGAAATGATTGTTACGCCGCAGGATTCGGAAATTGACCCGACGTTGACGGAACCCATCGCCGCCGGCGTGAACGCGCCGGTGATTGACACCCGCACGGCCGATACGGTCGTGGTCACGCCTGATGGGCTGCCGGTCGTCATCGGCGGCCTGATAATGAATGACAAAACCTCCAGCGACAGCAAAATCCCGATTCTGGGCGACATTCCGGTGCTCGGAATTCTTTTTAAACACAAGACCACCAGCGACACCAAAAACGAGCTGATGATTTTCATGACGCCGCACATTGTCCGGCTGCCGGACGAGTTGCCTGCGCTGGCCACCAGCCAGCAGAGGCAGATGCTCATGCCCAAATCCTACTCCGAACAGGAACTGGATCAATTTCTGGAACGCGTGCCGGTGAAGCCGGCCCCGTAGGTTGAAATTGAATTTTTCCACGGCCCATGTCTAACTGAACCTCTCAGATGCTACCGCAACGTCACAGTCCATTGATCTTCGGCCTGCTGCTGGGGGTCTGGGTGCTGGTCATGGCTTGGCAGGTCGAGGAGCACGTCCGTGTCCGGAACGCGGCCCGCGTCGCGCTGGTCAACCGGGCCAAGGATATTTCCACCACCCTCGGCATCGTGCTCCGGTCGCAACGGCGGTTCGGCGGTGTGGTTTCCAAGGAACGGCTCGAAGCCTCGTTGGCGGAACTGGCCAAACAGGAATCGGCGGAATTAAGGGGCATCGCGCTGTTGAATGCTGCCGGTGAAATGGTGGCCTCCGCCGGAACCGGAACCGATTTCCAAATCAAGGGGGCCACGGACGCGACCGGACGCTGGGACTCACAAACGGTCACTTTGGTCAACCCGATGGATTTGGGCACGAACCTCACCTACGACTTTGAAGGCACCAACCCGCCCATTATCATGTCGCGGGAGGATTTTACCAATCGTTTGGCCACCAATCACATCAGCCTGCCGCCACCGGGGCCACCCCATGAACCGCCGCCCGAACCCCAGACTGGAGCGGGCTCGACGAACCTCGCGGACGCTGGTGGAGCCATGGTGCCGCCACCTGCCGGGTCCAGCACGAATGGCGAACCTCCCCGCGACCGGGGCTTCCGTTTTCGTTTCGGCCGCCCTCCCTGGATGAGTGTGGCGGACTACCAGGCGCTGCTTCAGAAACAGGGCGTGCATAGTTTTGTCATTGTCATGTCCACCGAGTCCATTCGCAGCATCAGCCTTCAGGATTTGTGGCTGCGCGCCGTCATTGTTCTGCTGGCCGCCATTTCCGCTGTCGGCTCCGGCCTGGCCTGGCGCAACCTTTCCAAAACGTCCGAACTGCAAATCCGCCTGGTCCGCGCCAGCGAAATGAATTCGCATCTCCGGGAAATGAATCTGGCGGCCGCCGGGTTGGCGCATGAAACGCGCAACCCCCTCAACATCATCCGCGGCATGGCGCAGATGCTTTCCAAACAGACCGGCGCGTCGCCGGAGGACATCCGGGAAAAATCACGCGCGATTGTGAACGAAACCGACAAGGTCACGGCCCAGTTGAATGAGTTCATCAATTACTCGCGTCCCCGCGAAATCCGCCGCTCCAAAATCGCGCTCGGCCCCGCCATCCATGAAGTGGTGCGCACCCTGGCTCACGATATTGAGGAGAAGAAACTCCAGGTCGAGACCGCGGGCGAACCGGTCGCCATCGAGGCCGATGAACAACTGCTGCGGCAGGTTTTATTCAACCTGCTGCTCAACGCCATCCAGGCGGCGGACTTGAACGGGCGGATTCAAATTTCGGCGCGCCGCCTCAGCGCCACCGAAGCCGTGCTGGAAGTCCGCGACAATGGCCCCGGGGTGCCGCCCGATCGCCGGCAGGAAATTTTCAAGCCGTATTTTACCACCAATCAAAAGGGCACCGGCCTGGGCCTGGCCGTCGTGCAACAAATCGTCCTCGCTCACGGCTGGGAGATTGAATGCGTGGCCAACGAACCGAAGGGCGCCCTTTTCCGCATCACTCACTTGAAAGTTGCCGCCTGATTCGGATAACTTCACGGCATGGCATCCGAAGCCCCGCGCATTCTGATTGTGGACGATGATCCCGGTCAGCGCAGTCTGCTGAATTCCTTTCTTCACAGCCAGGGTTTTGAAACCGCGCTGGCGGAGTCCGGTGAGCGCGCCCTGGAAATGCTCCGGGCCGGGAAATTTGCCATGATGATTTCCGACGTGCGAATGCCGGGACTGAGCGGCCTGGAAACGCTGCGGCTCGCCCGTCAGGCGCACGTCACGCTGCCGGTGTTGCTCGTGACCGCCTTCACCGACATCCGCGATGCCGTGGCCGCGATGCGCGACGGCGCGGTCAATTATCTGCCCAAACCCATTGACCTCGATGAACTCCTCAATTCGGTGCGGCAGGCCCTCGGCATTTCGAAGCCGGTTCCCCTCCAGTATGACCAGGAAAAGCAGTTGCCGGATTATGTCATCGCCCGCAGTCCGCTCATGCAGTCCGTGTTCCGCGACGCCTCGTTGATCGCGCCGTCGGAAACGCGCGTGCTGATCACCGGCGAAAGCGGCGTGGGCAAGGAGGTGGTGACGGATGTGGTCCATGCCTGGAGTTCGCGTGCGAAGGGGCCTTTGGTCAAGGTCAATTGCGCCGCCATCCCCGAAACCCTGTTGGAAAGCGAATTATTCGGGCACGAAAAAGGCGCGTTCACCGACGCGCGCGCCCGGCGCATCGGCCGGTTTGAGGAAGCGAACGACGGCACGATTTTTCTCGATGAGGTGGCGGAGATGTCACTGTCGCTTCAGGCCAAACTGTTGCGTGTGACCCAGGACGGGCGGTTCCAACGCGTCGGCTCGAACCGTGAAATCCACACCAACGCGCGGATTCTTGCCGCCAGCAACCGCATCCTGGAGGATGAGGTCAAAAACGGCCGGTTTCGCGAGGATTTGTTTTACCGGCTGAACGTGGTGGAATTGAACATCCCGCCATTGCGTGAGCGGCGCGAGGACATTTTGCCGCTGGCCAGCCGGTTCATCGAGGAAATTGCCCGGGGACGCGCGCGTTTTTCCGACACGGTCGCCGAGTGTCTGGAACGGTATGCCTGGCCGGGCAACGTGCGCGAATTGCGCAACGCGATGGAACGGGCCGTCCTGTTGTCGCGCAGCGAACTGATTTTGCCGGAGCATTTGCCGGCGCGTGTGCGCGCCACGGCGGAACCGCCGGTGGCCGCTGAAGCGGTCGCCGACCCTGCGCGGCTGGAGGAAATCGAGCGGCAGGCCATCCTGCAGGCCCTGCAGCAGCATGATTTCAACCGCACTGAAACGGCCAAGGCGCTGGGCATCAGCCGCCGCGCATTGCTGTACAAACTCCAACGGTTCCGCGAACTGGGATTCAAGGTTGAATAGGCGATGACGGTCCCCGGGAATCGAACCCCTGACTGTGCAAATTCATTTTCAGAACCCACACTAGGACCGGGATCATTTGGCATTAGGAACCGGGTCGCCGTAAATGATGCCGCGACCGCCGGTGGCAAAATAAACCCGGCCGTAAATGCGCGGGTCGCCCGTGACATGATTGATCCAGCCATATTGATGCTGATCGTCGTTGATGCGCATCCAGGTTTGCCCGGTGTCGTCAGAGCGGAAGAGCGCCTGCAGGTTGCCCGTCTTGCCGATGAGATAAAGCGCCGGATAAGATTGGCCGGGCGCCGCTTTGCCAAACCCCAGCGAATAGGCTTCCTGTACGGAATCCAGTTTCCTGAAGGTTTTTCCCGCGTCGCCGGAGTGATAAAGCCCGTGGGAACGAAACGCCAGCCACAGATCTCCTTCCATGCCGGGGGTGGTCGAGAGCATGGCACTCGAGCCACCGCCGCCACCGAAACCGCCGCCAAAGTTTTCCGCAGCCGGGAAAAACGCGGCGGTCGGAGTGAAGGTGGCGGCTCCGTTCGTGCTGACCAGGACATGCCCGGCGCGGGAATCGCAGGCGTAGAACCCCGCTGGATTCACAGGGTCGGCAACGACGCGCTCGCCGGGCGAAAGGCCCCCGCAGGCGGTCCAGTTATTCCCGAGATCCAGTGAAAATTGCGGTTCGCTGCGCTGTGGCGTCCACACAATGATCCGGCCGTCGGCCGAGATGGCAATGCTTCCCCCGCCGTTGCTGTTGGGCGGATCGCTGGCGAGGGTTTTCCAGGTCCTGCCCCCGTCCTTCGAAATGGAGGCATGCACGATGCGGTTGGTCCCACGACCGCCGCCGGTGCCGGCGCGGACGATGAGGTTTGGGTCTTTTCCCGCAAAAGCCAGGTCCTCGGTGTTGCCGTAACGCTGGCCGGAGAAAGTTCCCATGGCGGGAGATTGATCGAGATTGTCATGTCGGAAACCATCAATGTCGCCCAGCCCGCTCAACAGATGCGCGCCCTGGGGCGGACTGATCAGCGCCAGCGGCACGGTTTCTTCCAGTCCCGGATCAAGAAAGGTCCAGTGTGTGCATTTGCCGGAGTCGGCTCCGGTCACATCGCCGCAGCTCCAGATGCCGAAACCCGTGGTGAACAGGACTTGATCGGAATTGAATGGATTGATGACGATGGTGCCCATCCAGTGTGGGGCGCGGGTGGCGGTGTAAGGCGCACGGGAGTGGTCCCAGACGGTGGTGTTGGTCTCCCAGAGTTGTGTCCAGCTTGAACCGCCGTTCGTGCTCCGGAAGATTTCATCGTGCGGTTCCCAGTGGCAGAACGTCGTGGCCATGATCGTGGACGGGTGTTGCACGTCCACCGCCACACAGCCGTAGCCGAAGGGCTGGTCGGAATCCCCGGGGTGGACCGGCGTGATATCCGTCCAGACACCGGCTTTTGGATCATACTTCCACACGGCGCCATCACTCATCGAATTCGGCCCCGGTTCCAGGCCGTAGCTCAGATAAAACATCCCGTCCGGTGACAACACAAGATGGTTTGGGCGCAATCCCATGGGCTGACCCGGCACAGCCATCCAGGTGACGCCGGCATCGGTGCTGCCATAGAGGTTGGTTCCAGTCGTGGACACGGCCGCATACAGCACCGGCGTCGGACGGCCGGGTTTGCCGCTGGCGGGGTCAAACACCACACTCACAATGCCGACCGCCTGCCGGGCAAAACCGCCGTATCGTAGGCGCGAGTCAGTGGTCGTACCGAAACCGGGTGGTGGCGCCGGGTTTGAACCAATGTTGGTGAAAGTGTCAACCCGCTGCCACGTTGCCCCCCGATCAACGCTCTTCCACAGTCCATCCCGTCGCGAGCTGAAAAAGAGGATTTTTCCATCGTTGGGGTCAACCGCCAGCCGTTCGCCGTTGAAACGGCCGGACTCATTGCCGCCCATTTTGAAGGGCACATCGGTGCGCTGAAATGTATTGCCCTGGTCATCCGAACGCAGGATGGCGGCGTGGCCCCGGCTGTAGATGCCCACGGCCAGATAAACGCGTTGGGGATCGTTTGGGTCCACGGCGATGCTTTCGCAGCCCGTCAGGTCCACGTCTGCCATGCCGAACGAGTCGGTAAGCGGAATCCACCGCTGTGCCGGGTCGTCCCAACGGTAGGCGCCGCCAACGTCCGTACGGGCATACATCAGGCCCTTTTGCCGGGGATGAAAGATGATGCCGGTCACAAATCCGCCGCCGCCAATGACAACACTATGCCAGGCATACGGTTCTGTAGGCAGTGATTGCGCCCCGGTCGTCGTGTGACGACACAACAGCATCAACGCCACGGCGCCGGCTATGAATCGCTTCTCCATACGCATTGCAGATCATCAATCAGGTCATTTCACATTTTCCGCCTGAATAATTTTCCAGGTCACTTTGCCTGCCAGCGGATCGTCCGTCAGCTTGAAAGCAGTTCCTTCCTTGGTGAGCGTCAGTTCGCGCAGTTCGTTGTCCGCCGGCAGGCAGACCAGACCCGTCACGGTCTGCGCATTCCTGGCGAACACTTCGAGTTCGAGGTGCGACCAATCCATGGCTTTCGTGGATTGTGCGAGCTTGATCCGTGGAATGACCGTGCCATCGCGCACGAGCATGACGATGGGTAGTGATCCGGCTTCGATATGGTGCCAGCCGCCGTCATAGGAGCGGCCCGTCTGATAATCAATCCAGGTTCCTGGCGGAAGATAAACATCACGGCCGGTGGCATTCTCGTGCAACAACGGCGCGGCCAGGATGCGGGAGCCAAACAGGTATTCATCGTCCACGAGCCATGAGCCGGGGTCGTCCGGATATTCGATGAACAACGCCCGGACCATGGGCAGGCCGTGGTCGGAACAATCCCTGGCCTGGGCATAGACGTAGGGCATGAGTTCGTATTTTAAATCGTCGATCTGACGGAATTCATCCTCAAACGCGATGCCGTAATTCCACGGTTCCTTCGGCGCGATGCCGTGGCAGCGGCTGTGCGAACTCAACATCCCGAACGCCAGCCAGCGTGCGAACAGATTTTTGTCCATGTTGGTCACCGAATCCGCCGTGAAACCGCCGACGTCATGACTCCAGAATGAAAAACCGGAAAGGCCAAACGACAGCCCACCACGCAATTCAGCCGCCATGCCATCGTCGGTGCTTTCGGCATCGCCGCCCCAGTGAACCGGATAGCGCTGGCTGCCCGCCCAGGCGCTGCGTGCCCAGATGATGTGCTCGCCGGTGGTTTTCAAGGTGATGTCGGCGACCGCCTTGTTGTAGCGCAAAGGATAGAGGTTGTGTTCGTAAAAGCCGCTGCGGCCATTAGCGTAAAGGCCATCCTCCGGCGCGGCCTCGCCGAAATCCACCTTGATGGCGCTGACGCCCAGCTTCAGCAGGCTCGCAAGTTTTGCCTGATACCATGCCACCGTCTGTGGATTGGAAAGGTCCAGCACGGCGTCCTCGTAGGGCAGGTTGCCCTTGGCGTCATGGACGACGAGATTTTTCTCCACCAATTCGTTGAACAGTTTGTTTTTCGGCACAAAATACGGCAGTTGCCAGCACGAAACGTGGAAGCCGTCCTGTTTCAAATCCGAAAGCATTTTTTCCGGATCCGGGAAACGCGTGCGCGAAAATTCATAATCGCACTGCCAGTCGGTTTCAAACCAGCCGGTGTCGAGGTGGATCACGTCGCAGGGAATCTGGTCTGCGCGCAACCGGGCGGCGATGCTTTGCACCTGGTCCTCGGCGTTGTACGTGCAGCGGCTCATCCAGAGGCCAAACGACCACAGCGGCGGCAGCGGCGATTTGCCGGTCAGCCGGGTGTATTCGTCCAGAATTTCCCTGGGTGAACCGAGAAATACGAACAAATCCAGTTCGTCGTCGCCGACCATCAGTGAATTGACGCCTGCAAAGGAATTGCCGAAATCACAGGTGATGGGCGTGGAGGTGTGGATGAACATGCCGTAGCCGCGGTTGCTCATGAAAAACGGGATGGGTTTGTACATGCCCTGGTTTTGAATGCCATTGGCGTCGTCGGGCCACAATACAAGCTTCTGGCCCCGTTTGTTCAAGCCGGTGAACGATTCGCCGCAACCATAAATCATCTCGCCGGGTGACAGGGTAAACGCGGCGTCCAGGCTCCGCGAATAATCCGCCGCGCGCCGCACAAACGAAAACGGCATGATCGGCGTGAAACTGCTGGTGTTGTCCGAGTCATGGTCCGTCCGGGTGAGCAATTTGCCCTGTGCGTCTCGGAATTCGAGGTGCCATGGATTTTCCAGAATGGTCACCGAACCATGGTCATTCGCGTAACGGTAACCCCCCTCGATCTTTTCATATTTCCAGGAATGATCCTGCGGCACCGGCCCGGCGAGCATCAGTTCCTCCAGTTGCTGGTGGACCTGCGGACCACTGGTCATCCGGATGCGCACCGTGCGCGGCGACACAAATTCGATGGAAAACGGCAGGGTCGGATTGGCCGCGTATTGATCGGCGGGGAATTCATTGGGCGCCACCGGCTTGATGACCGCCAGCATGTTGTCGAAGGCCTGCCGCGTGAAATACTCGGAACGTTGGTAGGTGATTTCGCCCTTGCCCGTGGCCGGATCGAAGTCAGCCAGTTTATCGGCCAGATAATACAGGTTGGCAAAACTGTGGAAATCACCGCTGATATCCACCGGATCATTCAGCAACCGCGGAGGCTCGGCGGCAGCCAATTGAAGGGGTTTACCGATCCAGGAAACTGCATAAAGACAAACCAGCATCACTGCGGCATTTCGTTTGTTTTTCATGAATGGAATGATTTCGGTTGAATGTTAAATCCGGTTCATTGAACAACGTGATGCACAAGCAAACCGTTGACGGGCAGGACCGGAAACTCCAACGGATAAACGAGACACATCACCGGCGTTTGCCTGTCACAGGTCAAATATATTTATTGGTTTTTTACAGTATTGCCACTTTTTACAGGGATGTCTTGTCATCAAAATGAGGGAGTCAAAAATGACTTGTAATCTTTTGGCAATTCCCTTACCGCCGCTGTTTCAGAACCCGGCTTTGCGTGTTACCCGATAAAGTTGTCCTTGTGCCCAATCCGGTCGGGTGAACCAAAACCACCCATCCCGTCCCGGAATGCCTTTGGCTGTTTTCCAGTCTGGATCATTCTGGCGGTGATCTGGTTGTTGGAGCGAGGGAAGTCTTCCGCGCGAGTCCCACTTCTCCCAGTGGCCGGGCAGGTGCGCATTTATCAGCGCCAACCCCCGCAGTTTTCAACCGCTATTTACAATGGCTGGCATCACGGCTGACCCAGGTAATTGACGATTCGATTTGCCTTCCGCAGTCCCTGAATATTTGGAGGAACTGTCTTGTCATCAAAATTAACGAGTCCAAAAGCCCCGTCGATTCCGATCATGTCCCCGCTGGGTGCTTGTTTTCGAAAAATTGTTTTTGACCATTTGACGAACAAATTTGTCCTTGCGTGTGATCCGGCCGGGCGAACAAAATCCAGACATGCCGTCCCGGTATGTTTTTGCCCGTTTCCCTGGGTGGATTGTCGTGGCAATGATTGGCCTGATGTTTCTTGCGGTTCCTTCCACGCGGCTTTTCGCGTCACCCAACTATTTCGTCCGGGCGTGGCAGGCCGAACAGGGTTTGCCGCAAAACAAGGTCACGGCGGTGGTGCAGAGCCACGATGGATATTTATGGGTGGGCACCTATAGCGGTCTGGCCCGGTTTGACGGCGTGCGGTTTACCGTTTTTGACGAAAACAACACGCCGGATTTGCGCAGCAGCCGGATCACCAGTTTGTTTGAAGCGCCCGACCGGACGCTTTGGATCGGCGATGAAGGCGGCCAGCTCACCCAATACAAGCAGGGACAATTCAAGGCGGTAACGTTTCACCCGGCCTGGAATGGCGGCAACATTTACGACATTGCCTCCGATGAATCTGGAGACATCTGGGCGATGAATGGAGACGGCCAGCTCGCGCGGGTTAAGGATGGTCTGGTCTTGAATCCCGAGGCCGGCCCAGTGGCCAAAGTCGTAAACATGGCCCGGTCGCCAGACGGGATAATTTGGGTGGCACGGGATGGCCGGGTATCGGTGTTGGAACGCGGCCAACTGCGCCCACTCTCGTTGGGTGGGGCCGGCGCTACTTATCCCTATGTTCAGGGAATCGGCGCGAGCCGTGACGGCGGGCTTTGGATTGCCTGTGACGGGCGGATCCAAAAATGGAAGGGCGGCAATTGGGTTGAAGACTTGGTAATTGCTCCCTGGGGTTGGAGCCCGATCAGCCAGCTGATGGAAAGCCAAAATGGCGTGCTCGTCGCCGGAACGGCGGATCATGGTCTGTTTCTGGTTTTTCCCGGCCAGCCTGAAAAATCGTTGCACTTTGATCATACCAGTGGTTTTCCATCTGATTGGGTCATTTCCCTGTGCGAAGATCAGGAGCGGAACCTTTGGGCGGGCACCGGCAGCGGCGGCCTGGTGATCCTGCGCCCCAACAATATTGAAGCCGTTTCGCCCCCGGATCAGTGGCAGGGTCGTGCTGTGTTGTCGGTTTGCCCGGGCCGGGATGACGCTTTGTGGATTGGAACTGAGGGGGCGGGTTTGTATCGCTATCAAAACGGTGGCTGGACCCATTTTCAAGAGAACCAGGGGATTCGCAATAATTACGTCTGGTCCCTGGCCGTGGATGCTAAAGGCCGGTTATGGGCGGGCACCTGGGGTGGGGGATTGTTCGTGCAAAACGGGGATCGGTTCGAATATGCGCCAGGGTTGACGAATGTCACCATCCCGATGCCGGCCCTTTTAAGCGGGCGCGACGGCAGCATGTGGATTGGCACCTCCGAGGGGTTGCTGCACTATGAAGCGGGTAAAACAAATTGGTTCACCCGGGGCGGTAACGGGCAAATGCTGAGTGATGTGCGCACCATCGCGGAAGATGGCCGGGGCGCCGTGTGGTTTGGCATGGCCGGGAACGGACTCGCCTGCCTGAAGGATTTTCACATCCAGCGATTCGGGACCATCAATGGGTTGTCGAGCGATTTCATCGAATGCCTGCGCTTTGACCGGGAGGGCGCGCTTTGGATTGGAACCTTTGGCGGTGGGCTGAACCGGCTCAAAAACGGGGACTTTGCCGTGATTAATCGCAGGCAGGGATTACCCAACAGTGTCATCGGTGACATTGAAGAGGATGGTCAGGGTTACTTTTGGATGAGTTCGCATGACGGCATCATCCGTGTCAGTGAAGCAGAATTAAACCGCTGCGCCGACGGCAAAACGAACCAGGTGCATTGTCAGAGCTACGGCATCAACGACGGCATGCCGACCATCGAATGCGCGGAAGGATTGCAGCCGGCCGGGTGCAAAACCGCGGACGGCCGCTTATGGTTTCCCACCAGCAAGGGACTGGTGGCGGTGAACCCGTTGGACGTGGAAACCAATCCCCTGCCGCCGCCGGTCGAGATGGAAGCCATGCAGGTGGATGATCGGCCCATGACCAAGGGAAACGGCGCAGAACTGATCCAGGTTCCTCCCGGCCGCCACCGGTTTGAGTTTCAATACACGGGTTTGAGTTTTGTGGACCCGGAAAAAGTGCAGTTCAAATGCCGCTTGAACGGTTTCGATGCCGATTGGGTCAACGCGGGCACCAAGCGTACGGTCAATTACAATTACATACCGCCCGGTGATTACTCCTTTCAAGTAATCGCCTGCAACAATGATGGTGTCTGGAACAAGACCGGGGCCAGCATCGCCTTCAATGTGCTCCCCTATTTCTGGCAGACATTGTGGTTTCGCATCCTGGCTTGGATCCTGATGATTGCCACCAGTGGCGGCCTGGTCTGGTTTGAAACACGCCGCCGGATGCGGCAAAAACTCGAACGCCTCGAATGGCAGCGGGCGGTCGAACACGAGCGAGCGCGCATTGCGCACGACATTCATGATGACCTTGGCGCCCAGCTGACGCGCATCAGCATGTTAAGCGAATCCGCCCGCGGAGAATTGGACAATCCGGAACGGGCAGTGGCCGGCCTGAATCAAATTTACGACACGGCGCGCAACCTGACCCGGGCCATGGATGAGATTGTCTGGGCGGTGAATCCCCGGCACGACACCCTGGAAAGCCTGGCCAGTTATCTGGAAAAATTTGCCCAGGATTTGCTGGCCGCCGCCGGCATCCGGTGCCGGCTGGACATGCCCATGGAATTTCCCGCGTGGCGGCTGACGGCGGACGTGCGCCACAATTTATTTCTCGCTTTCAAAGAGGCCATTCACAACGTGGTCAAACATTCGGCGGCATCGGAAACGTATATCCGGCTCACCGCCAGGACAACCTCGTTTCAATTAACCATTGAAGACAATGGCCGTGGTTTTGTGCCGGGAACCAGGAGAAACAACCCGCCGAACGATTCCCCCCGCCTTTCTTCCGGAAACGGGTTGGAAAACATGACGCGGCGATTGGCCGAAATTCATGGAAGCTGCGACATCCAATCGGCACCCGGACAGGGCACCCAGGTGATCTTCACCGTGCCGCTCAAGATTTTTGCGGCGTAGAAGACCGCCGAATTGCCGGCTGCGTCGCATCTGTCGTGATTATTGACGACATACAGGAGGTTTGGTCCTGGTGTAACATTATTCACCGTCATCGATGCGAAACCACAACCGTCTCAAAGTTTTTGCCGGCCAATGGATTCCCAGGTGTTCATACCTGATGGGAATTGCTGGGCTGGCGACCGTCGCATCCGGGACGGCCTCCGCGGCCAATGTCACCATTTACGCGGTGAACGAAGTTTCCACCATGGATAGCTGGAACCTTGGATGGATTCCGCCAAATCCAGCCCAGTAACTGAAGATACTAAACAAAACCTCCCCGCTCCATGCCACCAAAACAACCAGGAGAAAAGTGCCGAAGGCGCGCCTTCACCCTGATTGAGCTTCTGGTCGTCATTGCCATTATCGCCGTCCTGGCCGCTCTGCTTCTGCCGGCCTTGAGCGCTGCAAAGCTCCGGTCATGGACAGTGGCGTGCGCCTCCAATCTCCGTCAACTGGATTTGGCCGGGACCATTTATACGGATGATCACCAATCCATGATTACGTTCAGCCCCGCAAACTCGTGGACGAATGTCTGGATCGGCACGCTGGTCAATCAGCTTTCCCACAGCGACGCAGTCCGGATTTGTCCCGCGGCATCCCAGCCCTTTCCGGGCAACGTTTACATCAAGGGTGGAGACGTGTCTCATTGCTGGGTGGAAATTGCTCCCGATGTGTTGAACCATGAATGCAGCTATGCCATCAATGCCTGGATGTATGATCCGGCCAGTTTTAATGCCGCCGGCTACCATTTTCCATCCGGCGATCCGGCCAGCAGTTCCGGCCCACGCGGGTACTCAAACACTGGCGGCGCGCCATTTGGCAAGCCATCAGCCATTCGATACCCATCCCGGACACCGTTCTTTGGCGACGCCTGGTACGGTGACGGATGCCCGCAACAAAAGGAAACTGCGGCGAACCTGGTTGCCCCAAATTGGAGCGGAAGCCCGGATCAAATCGCCATGACTGTATTTCTTTTGCAGCGGCACGGCTCGCGCGCGCCGTTTGGCCAGACCCAGGGATTTTCCGGCGTGCCCAAGCTGACGCCGCCGCTGAACAATCTGCCTGACGGGATCAACATGGCGTTTGCCGATGGCCACGCGCAGTTCCAAAAGCTGGGCGACCTGTTGAACGCAGACATTTGGAATTTGGGCTGGGTACCGGTTGGAGGCCAGTGATGAATGGAGCCTCGCGAAAACGAATACGACTCCGGGCCGGGCGTTCGCCGGTTTGGGTCGGCAGGGACGACCGGCTGGTTGTCCGGGACCGAGCAGCAGCGCGGCCCCATCTTCAAAATGAGTCATTCCGCCGCGCAGACATGAATTGCGATGGCGATAATTTGGATTTATGGTAGAGCAGTTGAAAAGTGCCGATGACGTGAGCATCACGGTTTCCATTGTTGAAGATGACGCCCCGGTGAGGAGCATCCTTGCCGACTGGATTCAACGGGCATCGGGCTTTCGATGCGCGGGCCGATACGGCAGCGCGGAAGCCGCCCTGGCCGCCCTGCCTGCCGAAAAACCGGCGGTCGTTTTGATGGACATCAACCTGCCGGGGATGAGCGGAATCGAATGCGTGCACCAGCTCAAGCCGCAACTGCCGAACACGCAGTTTGTAATGCTCACCGTTTATGAGGATGCCGATCATATTTTCAAAGCCCTGGCCGCCGGCGCCAGCGGTTATATGATGAAACGTGTGTCACGCGGTGAATTGCTGGCGGTGCTCCAGGACGTCCATACCGGCGGTTCCCCCATGAGCAGCAACATTGCGCGCAAGGTCGTGCAATCCTTTCAAAGACCCGCCCTCCAGTCTTCCAAGACGGTCGAGCTTTCTCCACGCGAACGGGAGGTCCTCGAATTGCTGGCCCGCGGCTATCTTTACAAGGAAATCGCCGAGTCGCTTCAGATCAGCGGTCCGACTGTGAACACCTATATCCGGCGCATCTACGAAAAGCTGCACGTCCGCTCCCGGTCCCAGGCGGTGGCCAAATTTACCCATGTTCCGGGCGCCACCGACGCCAGCTGGGCGCGGATTTCTCCCAAAAAACAGGGCCTTTGAGCACCTGTCGTTACTTTTGACGACATGACGGCATGCACAAAACACCGTAGGCTACTGTTGTAAGCACCAAGCCTAAACCAACAAAAAAGCTAAGTTTTGTGTGTATGAAAAAACTTGTATTCTTATCAATCGGAATGCTGGCAATTGCGCTGCAACCCGCCGCCAATGCCCAAACCTCACTGTTCACAACTTATGACGACTGGTCGCAATGGAGCGCGGCAAATGGCACCACGGTATCAGCCGACAACACATGGAGTGCCGATGCCAGTACCATTAACGGCCTGGGCAACAGCACTGCGCCTGGCGCCACCGGCACCTCCGGCTCGCTCTCAATTACATGGGCCGCCGCTACCGGCAACTACAATGAATTAGCCACCGCCCCCTATGAGGGCGGGAGTCAAGCGTTCCTGTCAGCCGTGGATCCCGGCTCGAGTGTGAGTGGAAATACTGCGGTTGCGGGGACGGGCAATTTTTATCTGGATTACTCGCTGCCCGACAACGAAGGCGGCACCTATTTCCAAATGGGTATCCTGATGCAATACGCTGCGAACGGCTATTACGGGGCGTTCTTTTCGAGTTCCACGACAGATCTTGGATTTACCGATCCCAATGGCGAGGAAGTTTATCAGGCAACGATTCCTTACACCTTCAGCGCCGGTCAGTTTAACGGATTCGGTTTCGGCATCATGTATAATTCCAATTATTCGCCGGCGTTGCCCTTCCACGTGGACAGTATCAGCGTTTCGGCCGCTCCTGAACCCGGCACGATCGCCCTGATTGGCATGGGGCTCAGTGGACTGATGTTGCTCCGCCGCCGTCAGAGTTGATCAATCAATGCATTTGTTGAACGGGCAAGGCTGACTTGCCCGTTCTTTTTTCCGCAAATTCTGAAGTGGGCCGTCATTATTTTTGACGACATGTAAAATTGTGAGATGTCGATAGATTGACTTGCCACTCAACCAAAAGCCAAACCATGAAACGAATTATCGCAATCGCTCTTTTGACCGTTGCAACGGTTGTCCCGTCCCGCGCCACACTGTTTGTGCGGGAGCTTTGGGACAACGTCACCAACGGCACCTCCATCGGTACGCAACTCTATCCCTTGCAAGGCCAGGCCAACGGCACAACCACGTATGGCCTTCTTGGAGTCTGGAACTTGAATCCGGCCGATCCGGCGCTGACCAACAACGTGTTGCAGGTCAACAGCGGCCTGGATATCATGTCGTGGCAATACGCCATCTACAGCGACCTGCCCAACTCGTGGACCGCGCCCGCCTCATTGGCTCTGGCCCAACCGAACACCAACGGTTGGGATTCTGGAACCTGGGCCACCCGTTTGATGGCGTCCGGCTCCTGGATTCATCTCAATTCCAACAGCACAAATTATTTCGCTTTCCATTGGATCAAGCGTGGCGAGTGGTATTCGGTTGGCGGTACCAATGGTTACGGCGAGGACGACGCGGGTTTGGGCGTCGGCTTTGCCAGCGGCAACGCCTCCAGCTCGGCCTTCGTCGGCATCGGCATCACCCGCAGTGTGGCAATGTACACCTACACCGGCACGGGATATACCAATCTCGCCGGCACGGCTGACCTCGGCGATACGCCGTACATCACGGCAGGCACTTTGGGTCAGACTGGTTATCCAGGGCATCCCAGCGACTCCGGCGGGCCGTTTTATGCTCAGGCCTATGCGGGAGATGGCAGCGGCTCCGGCGTCATCAATCAATGCGAAGGTTACACCGGCACCCCTGGCGGCGGCGGCTATCCAATAATGACGAACGGGAACACCTACATGGAGGCCGGCATCATGGTGGGCCGGATCATCACAAGCGTTGGGGGCAATACGGAAATTGATGTCAAAAATTATTCAGGCCAGGACACGGTGGCCAATGCCATTGATACGACAAACGTCCCCGTTACAGGTTGGGACGCCGTTTATCATTATAGCAACACTTTGAACCTAAACTACCTTCTCGTCTGGATGTATGGCAACAATCACGGCAATCCGTGCGAGATAGACGCCATCCGCGTGGCCAACACCTGGTCGGAAGCCTTGGGCGAGGAAGCCGAAACGCCAATTATCAACCCGGCCGGCCCGACCAATCCCACCAACAACTATTTCCAAGGCACGGCGATGACGTTGAATGAGACTGCCGCCATAGATTCAGGTACCGGCTGGTATGAATGGCTGTACAACAGCAATGCCACGCTCGGTGTGGTGGGCGTCGAAAGCAATTCCTTGAGCATGCCCAGCCCGGTGGTGGCCAATAGCGGCTATTATAATGTGGTGTTCTCAAACGGCTGGGAATCTGGGTCACCTCTGCTGGTCACCAGCCCGCCGGTGCATCTGATCATCGTCCAACCCAGTGCGCCGTCCTTTGTGAATCAGCCGCAGCCGGGTGGACGGTATTCGACGGCGGGCGCGGCCTCATTCACCTTTACTGCGAGTATTCAGGGAACGCCACCGTTCTCCTATTACTGGTATCTGATCGGCTCCGGTGGCGCCACGAATTTGGTGCAAACCGTTGGGCCTACCAACGGTGTCACCAACACCTACACGCTGACCGCCCCCATCTCACCCAGCGCGGCAGGCAACTACTTCGTCATCGCTTCCAATTACCTGGGGACCGCCACTTCCGCGCTGGCCAACTTCAGCGTCATTGTTCCCACGCCGGGCAGTTATGCGGCCCAGGTCGTCAGTGACACGCCTTGGGCGTATTGGCGTTTGGATGAGCCATACGGCACCACCAACCTGCACGATTACTTTGGCGGCAATGACGGGGCCATCCTGGATCCCACCAACATGGTGACTATTGGCACAAATGCGCCGGTCTTGGGCGGTGTCTTCCAGCAAGAGCCTGCGGCGCCTTACGCGGGTTTCCCAACCAATCACGTTGGAATATATGTCCCCCTCAGTTATCCGTTTCCTTTGGCCGACGTGAATATGCCGGGTGTGGGAAATTATGCGCCTGGCATGACTTGGATGGGTTGGGTGTACGCGCCCTCTCCGAACACGGCTAATAATATTGAAGGCGAAGCAGGCTTTATCATGATGAATCGGGATTTAGGCAACAACGGCGGCTATGGCAACGCCTTTGGTTTTGGGTACTTCCAATCCGTCGCCGGCAGCGTGACCAACTACAACGAACTGGGCTATCGGTGGGGCGGCGGCGCGGAAAATCCCAACGCGGCCTTCTATGGCTATTACTGGCCCAGCGGCTTGTATGCGCCGACCAATAGCTGGTACTTCGTGGCCGTGGTCTGGGGCGCATCCAACAATGCCACCATGTACCTGGGCACCAACACCAGCCCGCTGACGGTCGCCAGCACGACACTGCCGGCCCAATTTGACCCCACTTATCCGGGCACCAGCTACTCGAATTCGTATTCGATCCTGCTCGGGCGCGGCGGCTACCCGTGGACCGAGTCGGAGGGCAGCGCGCAGGACAACGCCAACGTGTATATGAGCGACGTGGCCATATTCACCAACGCGCTGTCATCGAACGCCGTTTACAAGATCTATCTCGCAGCGATGAGCGAGTTGCTGACCTATACCAATGCCGCAGGGAACTTGGTGTTGAGCTGGCCGGAAGGCACGCTGTTGTCCTCGACGAACGTACAAGGTCCGTACACGCCGGTCGCCGGCGCGACGTCGCCCTGGACCGTTTCCAAAACAACACCGAAACAGTTCTACCGCGTTCAAAAGTAAAGAAATGCGAATATACAAAATCTCCAAGCTGCGCCTGACCCCGGGCGCAGCTTGGGCTGTTGGTGGGTTTACATTGATCGAATTGCTGGTGGTCATCGCCATCATCGCCATTTTGGCCGCCTTGTTGTTGCCGGCGCTGGCCCAGGCCAAGCTCAAGGCCCTGCGCGTTCAGTGCATGAGCAACCAGCATCAATTGATGCTGGCGTGGATCATGTACGCGGATGACAATCAGGGCAATCTCGTTGCAAATTATTCAATCAGTGTGCCCCAGTTTAACTCGCCAAATTGGGATGGCAGGGCGAATAATATGAGTTGGGGCACCGTTCCCATGAATACCGAGGGCGGGCTCCTGGTGACCAACGGTGATGGCCTCTTTGGTGGATATTTAAGTCATCAGTACCAGGTTTTCCAATGCCCCGGCGACAGATATTCGGAACGCAACGGGTATATCAGAGCGCGCAGTATTTCCATGAATGGGATGATGAATGGTTATGACAGCGCTACGTATCTCAATGGAGTTGTACGAAACTCGGGAATCGGGCCGCGCGGCAGTGGTAACATTCCCGGCGTGAGCTATAGACTTTACACGACATCCGGTTCGATCGTCAACCCGCGGCCTGATTTGGCATGGGTTTTCATAGACGAGCATGGTAATTCGATAAATGACGGGTTCTTTTGTGTCGAAGTGCAGGGTAATCTTCCTGGTCCTGGTTATACTTATGCCGGGGGTGGGTGGGTTGATGTGCCAGCCAGTTATCATGGCTCATCCGGGGTCTTGTCTTTTGCCGATGGCCACGCAGAAAGTCACGTGTGGACTGATCCCTGGGTCCGTAATCATGCCGTCATGCCTTATGGGCCGGGCATAAACTTCCATTCCGCCAACGGCTACGCTGACTTGGCATGGTTGCAGGCGCGCACCACGGCAACATACTGATACATGAACACTCATTGTTGGACTCCGCTGTAAACGCTGAATCGCGCTGGACCGCGGAGCATGGATTTTAACGACATTGGATTCTTCGGATTGGGGCGTTATCCTGTTCCTTTGTGAAATCTCCCCCTATGTCGGCAGTTGTCGAGCCGTTATCCTGTGCAACTGGAAAATGAAAAACATTTCACTGTTCCGCGTTCTCTTCGTTGGCGTGTGCGCCGCGTTGTTGGTCATGCAGCTCTCGGCCGCTGGTTCGCCGCGAGAACACCTCTTGCTCGACGCGAACTGGAAATTCCACCTCGGCGATGACTGGCCGGATGCGCTGCATCTGGAAAATTCCGGCACCGGTGCCGGGCCGGCTTCGGAAGGATTCGCAGACGCTTACTGGCGCGCCGTCAATCTGCCCCATGATTGGGCGGTTGAGCTGCCGTTTGACTGGGCCGCCGATGGCAGCCATGGTTTCAAAGCACTTGGCCGGAACTTCCCGACGAACAGCATTGCCTGGTATCGCCGCACGTTCGGGTTGCCGTCGGGCGATTCCGGGAAACGCATCTGGCTGACGTTCGACGGCGTGTTCCGCGACGCGACGGTGTGGGTCAATGGTTGGTGCGTAAAACGTCACGAGGGCGGTTACTATCCGTTCCGCGAGGACATCACGGACGTGATGCATTTTGGCGGCCAGAACACCGTCGCTGTGCGCGTGGATGCGACCGAATCCGAGGGCTGGTTTTACGAAGGCGCGGGCATCTACCGCCACGTCTGGCTGGACGAGACCGCGCCGGTGGCCATCGCGCCGGACGGAATTTTTGTCTATTCCTCGTTCAAGAACAACGTGCCGTCGGACCAGGCGGAAATCCACGTCGAAGCCGGTCTCCTCAGCACGCTCACCAACGCCGCGAAGGCGACAGTCAAATGCGAAATTATTTCACCGGACGGCAAATGCCTGAGACCATTTTCCGAATCGGAAAAATTGGAACGCGAGTCGCGACGCACAGTGAAATTGGAATCGAAACTTTCCTCGCCGGTTCTTTGGTCGCCGGAATCGCCAAAACTTTACAGGCTCGTCGCGACCGTTTCCGTGGACGGCAAGGTGGTTGACCAGGTGGCAACTCCCTTTGGCGTCCGCACCGTGGCCTTCGATCCGACGAACGGCTTTTTGCTGAACGGCAGGCATTACGAGATTTACGGCACCTGCAATCACCAGGACCACGCCGGCGTCGGCGCAGCCATCCCGGATGCGTTGCAGGCATTCCGCGTGAAAAAACTGAAGGAGTTCGGTTGCAACGCCATCCGCACCTCGCATAATCCGCCCACGCCGGAATTGCTGGACGCCTGTGACCGGCTCGGCATGTTGGTCCTGGACGAGAGCCGGTTGATGGGCAGTGATTCGGGGAACATGAAAAAGTGGGACGGCCAAATCCGCCGCGACCGCAATCATCCGTGCGTGGCCATCTGGTGCATCGCCAACGAGCAATTTGCCGTACAGGACACGCCGCCAGCGGCCAACGTCGCGCGCACGATGCAGGATTACGTCAAACGGCTCGACCCGACGCGCCCCGTGACCTACGCCTCGCCGGAAGACAACGTGTTCCGCGGCATCAACTCCGTCATCGAAGTGCGCGGCTGGAACTATCACTACGGTCCCCAAATGGACAGGTATCATGCCGAGCATCCGAACCAGCCGAACGTCGGCACCGAGCAGGCCAGCGTCGTCAGCGACCGCGGCATTTACGCGAACGATCGGGAACACGGTTACGTCAGCGCTTACGACGTCGTATGGCCGGGCTGGACCACGACCGCCGAAAGCTGGTGGAGTTTCTTCGCCGTCCGTCCGTGGCTTTCCGGCGCTTTCGTCTGGACGGGTTTTGATTATCGCGGTGAGCCGACGCCGTATTGGTGGCCGTGCGTCAACTCGCACTATGGCATCCTCGACACGTGCGGTTTTCCGAAGGACGTTTTTTACTACTACCAATCGTGGTGGACGACGAACACCGTGCTGCACCTTTTGCCGCATTGGAACTGGCCCGGTCGGGAAGGCCAGGAAATCGTCGTCCAAGTCTTCAGCAATTGCAAACAAGTGGAACTCTTTTTGAACGGCGCATCGCTCGGCAAACAGGCGATGAAACCAAATTCGAAATTGAGCTGGCAGGTGAAATACGCGCCCGGCACGTTGAGTGCGAAAGGGTTTGATGACGCCGGCAACGTCATCGCCGAAACGAAGGTGGAGACCACCGGCGATGCCGCGCAAATCCAACTCACGCCTGACCGCAAGAGCATCAACGCCGACGGCGAGGATGTGGCGGTGTTCACCGTGGCCGCGCTGGACGCGCAAGGCCGCGGGGTGCCGGTGGCCCAGAACAAGATCCATTTTGCCATCGAAGGCGCCGGCAAGATCATCGGCGTGGGCAACGGCGATCCAAGTTGCCACGAGCCGGACACGTTCATTCCGAACGTGCCCGAGCGCAGTGTTGCCCTCAATGATTGGCGTTGGCAGCTTGCAAGAGTTCCGCACAACCACAGCACCGTGCCGGAATACGCGAATGATTTTGATGATTCGACCTGGAATAACCTCAATGCCAAAACCAGCGGCGGCGAAGCGACGATCAAGACGGAAAACACCACGGCAATTTACCGCGCGCATTTCACGCTGACGGACGAAGACCTGAAGGGCGCCGGCGCGCAAATTTGCTTCGGCGGCGCCGACGACGAAGGTTGGTATTTTATAAATAACCAGTTCGTCGGCGAATCGCACGACTGGCAGGCGCAGCCGATTTTCGACATCAAGAAATTCATCCATACCGGCGACAACGTCGTTGCTGTTGGCGTCAATAACGTCGTCGGCCAAGGCGGTTTGAATCCCAACGTCGCCGTGAAAATCTTTGGGAATGCCAGTGTCCCGCCGTGGTCGCGCAGTTTGTTCAACGGCCTGGCGCAAATCATCGTGCAATCCACGCGCGATGCCGGTGAATTCAAGTTGTCGGCGATCGCCGACGGCCTCGCGCCGGCGACGGCAGTTGTGCAAACACGACCTTGCGCGCCGCGTCCTTCCATGCCGTGAGACACGCAACTCTTGACACCACCCAGTCGTTCTTCCAGTCGTGTCGTTAAAAGTGATGACAAGGGCAACATTTACTTCTCCTTTCCCAATTTCAAACTCTGGAGTAAAGTATTGTCGTATAATC
>Ga0181531_10000329_pt1 | contig 33136 bp, 25 predicted proteins | sample PEATcosm2014_Bin_38_FD_119743 | JGI IMG/M metagenome (GOLD analysis project Ga0181531, IMG submission 119743) | Peatland microbial communities from MTU Mesocosm Facility, Houghton, MI, USA - PEATcosm2014_Bin11_10_metaG | ecosystem: Environmental > Terrestrial > Soil > Wetlands > Peat | place...
CGCCCGGCTCACGATGTTGTTACTCGTGAGCCTGCGGGGCAATATATTCCTCTATCAGGGCGATGAACTTGGGCTACCGCAGTCCGCAATTCCATTTGCGAATCTCAAGGATCCCGAAGCCATCGCCAATTGGCCGCGGACCCTGGGGCGTGACGGAGCGCGCACACCGATACCCTGGATCGGCGCTCTTCGGCACGCAGGCTTCACGTCGGGCGAACCCTGGCTCGTGGTCGGAGCAGGTCATGCGGCGCTCGCGGTCGATTTGCAGCAGAACGATCCCGACTCACAGCTGAATCTCACGCGCCGACTGATCAAGCTGCGCCAACGCAGCTCCGCTTTGCGCAGCGGTGCCTTGGTCTTCGTCGAGGTGACGGCGCATCTGCTTGCGTTCGAGCGCAACATGCCGGGCGAATCGCTACTGTGCGTATTCAATCTCGGCCCGAACGAGATCCATTGGCAACCGCCGGCGCGCGATGCGTGGCGTGTCATCGACCAGGTCGGCGGAGCGCAGGCGTGGAAATTTCCCGCCTATTCGGGCTTGATTGCCGAGCTCGAGTGAGCGGCGCCCCGATGCCGTTCATTCGCCGGCCGGCACCTCGGGTCGCGCCGGGCGCGGCTGCGCGAATTTGCGCAGCCCCGAATCCTCGATGAGCCGCTTGCGAACATACAGGAAACGCAGCGTCTCATACTCGAACGGCGAGCCGCTGGCGTAATAGCGGAAATCCACGTTGGCCCGCTGATCGACGAGATTGACGCCCTCGAGATACCAGGATTCGTTGCCGCGATATAGATTCGCCAAATTGACCGCGTGTGCCGCCCCGAAATCACCGACGAGTCCAATTCCGTCGCGCAAGGTCGAGGGTCCGACCAAAGGAATCACGAGATAAGGCCCCGGATGTACGCCCCAAGTTGCGAGCGTTGCACTGACGCCGGTCGGCGCGGCGGGCAGCTTGATTTGCTTGGCCACATCGATGAGGCCGCCGATGCCGATCGTACTGTTGATCAACAGCCGTGCGGCGCTGCGCAGTCCGCGAATCGGGCGTGCCTGCAGCACGTAGTTGATGATGTTGTCGACTTCGGCGAGATTGCCAAAAAAATTGTGCACACCCGAGCGCAGCGGGGAGGGTAGGCGCCGATAGCCGTTCGCAACGCGCAGAAACACGGCTTCGTCGAAGCGTGCGTTGAACCGATAGGTGAAGCGATTGAGTCGCGCCCAAGGATCATAGGTCGCCATCGAAGGCGCATCAGCCGGCGTAACGAGCGGTGGCGCAGCCGCGTCCTTGGCTGAAGCGGTGCTCGCCGATTCGCTCGCAAGCGCCCCTGCAAGTTCGGTGGCAATCAGCGCGGCCGCGGCATTGTCCGCTGCCGGCGTATCGGGCGGCAGGCTGCGGATTTCGACGCTTTGCGAGGCGCAGCCCGCAAGACTGCCGAGCAGCAGGCTCGCAACGGCTAGTTGGATGAGTCGAGGCGTGCTCACAGCGCGGGCAGATTCCATCGCCCTGCCAGCATCTCGAGCATGTCCTTGACCTGTTGCCGGTCGCCTAGGTTCCCGAGGTGGCCGCCGTGGTCGTAAACGACGATTCTCGGGCCCAATGTATCCTGAAGCCACCGCAGTTCTGGCGCGTCGAGTATCAGATCGTCGCTGTTGGTCAGTGCGTAATAATCGCCATCGGTGCGCAGCGCGTCCGCGATGATGTCGAGGCGATTGTCCGCGATTTGGGATGCGCTGGTCGCATTTGCGCGGTGTTTCAAATAATAGGGCGCAAACACCCTCGAGAAGTAGGCCGCGAACGGCATGCTGCGCAAGCGCCGGGCCGCGTTCTCGAGCGAGTCGCCTACTTTCGGCGGGTGCCGGGGGTTGGTGACGACGCCCGCTCCGGTGTACAAGTCGGCAGCGAAGAACATGTCGACGAGGTTCAGGCGGAAGCTCAGCGCAATAGCGGCTGAATATTCCGCGTCCGTCTTCAAGACCGATGCCGCTGCGCCGAGCAGAAAGCTCTCGTCCAACTCGACCTTATCGGATGCGCGGTAGAGGTTCGCGAGTTGCGCATATAGTTGTCGATAGAGGCGCTCGACGGCGGCATCGTCCGGTCCGATGCTGGTCACGAACAGCTTGTCGAGACGGCTCACGGACTCGATCAAGCTCACCGGTGGATTGATCATCAGCGCGCGATGAATATGCAGCTTGTGTTCGCCGGCATCGATCGATTTGACGACGGCTGCATTGGCGCCGCCGAGGCTGTAACCGAGGATGTCAATATCGGTGATTTGGATTCGCCGCGGCAACTTGGCGAGGATCTGCACGATGGCCGCGTATAGATCGCGACTGTCCTGCATGAGGTCGCCGGAGACGCCGGTGCTCGAGGTCGAGACGATGAAGCCCGGAAAGGTCGGCGAGGGCATCGTCAGGACGTGATATCCGGCCGCATAGAGCGCGCCGCGCAGAATCGACAGTTTCGACGTGTTGCCGTCGCCGCCGGTGCCGGCAATGACGATCGCGAGCGGTGCCGGTTTCTTTTGCGCGGAAATCCACACGCGCAGCCTGCGATCGAACCAATAAACCGCAGGTACCGGACGGGCCCAGGGCAGCGCGATATTGATTTCAGAAAGCGGGACCGTCTCCGGCAGCGGTGCCATGTCCTGTGGAGGTGTACCGAAGACCGTCGCGCGCAGAGCAGCCGAGTCGGCGAGGCCGGTGGGCGGGCCGGCCGCAGCGGGCAACGCGCTCGCGTCGACGATCGGCGCGTCGGCTGGAGCGGATGCGAAGGCCGCGGCGGAAAGCGACAGCAAGAGTGCGCAGACGACGAGACGGGTGGGCATCTTGGACATACTGACATCGCACCACACGGCCTGGCAATTGATAAGGTCGCGCTCGAGGCGCGCGGTCGCAGAAAAATTTTCGGTTGATCCGTGTCATAGGAATCCGGATCAAGGTACACTCTTGCCGGATGCTAGAATCCTCGGCGGGACGAGGGAGCGCTTGCTTGGCGTATTCGCCCTCGCGAGCGTTTCCCGGACAATGAACCAGAAGAAAATGCCGAGGCGGCTCGCGGGCATCTTGCTCAATTGGCGTCGGTGCACAATTCTCATCGGCTCGACCGCACTCGCGATGTTTGCGCTGCCGGTTGCCGCCGCCGACTGCAGCCCCGATGAGCACAGAGTAGCCGAGCTCGAGTACCGGCAGGGGCTCGCCGACTATCGCGTCGGTCGGCTCGATGCCGGCTATGCTGCACTGCTGTCGGCGTATGACCGCTGTCCCGGTGAGCCGAGCTATCGCAGTGACTTTATCGTGATCGCCGTCAGCGCCGGGCATCCCGACATGGCGCTCGGCATCGGCACGAGCTTGGATCCGGGCAGTTTGCCGGTTTACGTGCTGGAGGGCCTGGCGCGCGCGGCTCGCGACTTGCACCAACCGGACCTCGCCATAAGCTTTTACGATCGGATTCTCTCTGTCGGCGACAACGTCGGTGCGCTGGTCGGGCGCAACCTTGCGTTGATCGATCGGGGAGAGGCAAAGCCGGCTCGCAGCGCTTTGCTCGCGATGAATCGGCGCTACCCGGAGCGTGTCTACATCCTCGAGGCACTTGGACTTGCCGACGAGGCACTCGGTGAGATCATGCCCGCATTGGCCACAGCCGAGCAAGCGCTGCGAATCGATCCGCATTACGAGGGCGCCATGCGCCTGCGGTTTCGGATGCTCATGGCGGGAGGCGCGCCGCAACTCGCGTTGGCGCTAACGCCGGAGAACCTGATCACACCTGCGCAGCGCGGCGCCGCATTACACGATTCCCTTGCACTAGAATTCCGTTGGGCACGCGATCAGACCGGCACCGATAAGGCGCGTGCCGAGCAGCTCGACAGCGTGATCCTGCGAATGCGGACTGCGGCCGCGGACACGTCGATCAATGAGGAATCGCGTGCCGGACTGCGGCGCGATCTGATCGAAGCGCTTGCGCAGCGGGGTCGCTCTGCCGAGGCAGTCGCCGAGTACGAGAAGCTGCAGGCCGAGGCAATTGCAATCCCGCCCTACGTGACGAGCGCCGCGATTGGTGCCTATTTGACGCAAAAACAGCCGCAGCGCGCGATCGCGCTGTATCGCTCGCTGCCGTCCGATTACCGCGCTTCGTCCGGGGTACGCGTCAACTATTTTTATGCATTGATCGAGAGTGGCCAATATGACGCGGCGCTCGCCTGGGCCGATCGCATGGCGGCCGAGACGCCGCGGACGAACGGCGGTGCGTCTCCCGAACTGCGCGCGGATAACGAAGACTACGTGAGCGCAGTGGTTCTGGCCGCACTCGCGCGAGGCTACACCGATCGGCTCGACGACGCGCAAGCGCGTCTCGACGCCGTGGTCGCGGAGGCGCCCGCGAACAACGAAGCGCTGCTCGCGCTTGCAGAAACCGAAGCCTTGCGCGGCCGGCCGCGAGAAGCATCCGAGATCGCCACCGAGGTCCTGCAGACGAATCCCGAGTCCGTCGCAGCGCTGACCAAGTTGTTCGACGATTCCCTGCAGATGGGCGACCTGAGCGCGGCCCGGGAGGCGCTCGATCGCCTCGGCTCGGCCGAGCCCGCGGATGACGCTGCGCTGCTGCGAGCACAGCGCGACTGGCAGACGCAAACCTCGCCATTCGTCGGCATCGAGGGACAGATCGGCCGCAGCTACGGCGGACGGCCGGGGGTGATCGATTCGTGGATGGACGAGTACGGGTATTCGCCGGTGCTCGAATCAGCGTATCGATTGTTCGTACATCTGAATCAGAGCGAGGGCACGCCGGTGCAGGGCGATACCTATCGGCATGCCGCGGGTGCAGGGCTCGAGTACCACACCCAAGACTGGCTCGCGACTGCAGAATTGCTCGATATCGACGGCACCGGTCCGTATCCTCAATTGAGCGTCGAGGCGACGCCGAACGACCATTGGCGATTCGGGGGCTCCTACGCGCTGCGTACGCTCGACATACCGATTGCCGCGGTCGTCGTGGGCGTGCATGCCGACCGCTCGGCGCTCAACCTCGAGTATCGCTCGAGCGAGGAGCTCGACGTCGGAGCGCAGGCCGACCACGAACAATTCAGCGACGGCAATTCGCGCTATGAGGCACTGTGGTTTTGGCGGGAGCGCTGGATCACGGGCCCCATTTACAAACTCGATACCCGCCTCGACCTCGATACCTCGAGCAACACGCTGGCCGACACCAATTATTTCAATCCGAAGCGCGACTTCACCGGCACCGTCACATTGCAGAATCAGTGGTTGCAATACCGCCGCTACGACCGCGCATTGACGCACGAGGTCGACCTCGCGGTCGGCGCCTACCAGCAACAGGGAGACGGCACCGGGCTGGTGGCGTCTTTCCGTTATCAACTGGTCTATGACGTCAACGATCGAATGAGCTTGCGCGCCGGGTTCGGCCGCACGATTCGCCCCTACGATGGCGAGCGCGAGCGGCTTGACGTTTTCAATTTCAATTTCTTGGGACGCTTCTGATGCGTAGCGGTTTGGCTACACGGATGCGGTCGACGGCAATTACGCTGCTGTTGGTCGCGATGGCGTCCGCTGCGGTTGCCGTCGCGGCCGTCGCCGCGCCCATGCGTGCGCTGCCCGCGATCGAGGCGCCGCTGTGGCCACCCGATTCATTCGCCGTGCTGTGTTATCACGATATTCGCGATGAATTCCGCGAGCGGCCGGATCTCTACACGGTCGAAACACGCCAATTGACGCAGCAGTTCGCCTGGCTGCGTGCGCAGGGCTATCACGTGATCAGCATGGAGCAGGTCATCGCGTCGAGGCGCGAGCATCGCCCGTTGCCCGATCGGGCGGTCGTGCTGGCATTCGACGATGGATTGAAGAGCGTGTATACGCGCGTGTTCCCACTGCTCGAGGCGTTTCATTACGCGGCGATCGTCGGACTGGTCGGAGCCTGGCTCGCAGATCCGGTGCCTGGCGAGGGGCCGGTGTCGTATCCCGACGAGAAATTGTCGCGCGCTGACTTTCTGGATCCCGATGAGATCGCGGAGATGCATCGCTCGGGTCTGATCGAATTTGCATCGCATAGCTACGCGATGCACGTGGGTATCGTCGCAAATCCCCAGGGCAATCTCGAGCCGGCGGCGGCCTCGCGGATGTACGACACGTCGAGTGGGACCTATGAAAGCAGTGCGGCGTTTGGCGAGCGGATTCGTCTTGATCTCGTCAAGAGCAGCGACGACATTCTGCGCTTGAGCGGCACGCGGCCGCGCATCATCGTTTGGCCCTATGGAGACCACAACCACGCGACCGACCGCATTGCCGAGCAACTCGGCATGCCCTACGGATTCACGCTCGAGGTGGGGCTCAATACACCCGCGATACCCCTGTCGAGACTGCGCCGCACGCTGGTGACCTATGACTTCACGACAGCGGATCTCGCGCGAGTCCTGCAGGAAACACCGCGGATCGAACCGTTGCGCACCGTGCGAGTCGATCTCGATGATGTTTATGACGCGGACCCGGTGCGTCAGGAGGCGAATTTGTCGCGCCTGCTCGATCGGGTCAAAGCGATGGGCGTCAACACGGTCTTTCTGCAGGCGTCCGCCGATCCCGGGCACACCGGCGCGCCGGGCGCGCTGTATTTTCCGAATCGCCGATTGCCGATGCGCGCGGATCTGTTCAATCGCGTCGCCTGGCAACTACGCACACGCACTGGCGTGGCGGTCTATGCGCGCTTGCCACTGTTCGGATTCGCTCTTTCCGGACCGCTTGCGGCGCGGCAGGCGGTCCGCGACATATACGAGGATCTTGCAACCTACACGGCGTTTCAGGGCATTTTGTTTGCGGATGACGCCTCGCTCGCCGATCTCGAGGATCACGAGAAAAATCGAGATTTCAACGCGTTTTCCCTCGAGATCGGTGAGATGGTGCGCGCCGACCATGATAATTTGCGCACCGCGCGCAGTGTGTTCGCGGACCTCGGCGGCGGCGCGGCACCGCGGGCGCTCAAGAATCGCATCGGGGACCTCGACGACGCGCTTGCGGCGTACGACTTTGTAGTCCTGAGCGGCGCCGATGCTCGGCTCGCCGCTTCGATCCCCGAAATTGCCGCGTTGCCCGGCGGCATCGCCAAAGCCGTGTTTGAGCTGCGCAGTATCGACCGGCAATCGGGCCTTCCGATCGGCGGCAGCCGGCTCGCGGCACAGATCGAGCAATTGCGCACTTTCGGTGCACGCAATGTGGGTTACGCCCCCGATGATTTCCGCAACGGCCTTCCGTCGCTAGAGGCGATGCGGCCGGCAATGTCCGTCAGGGCGTTTCCGGGCACCGACTGACCACAACGAGTACCCATGGATTCGCATACTTTACGCATCTGGTGCAACTATCTCCTGGACTTCACGTTCTTCTATCCCCTATTCATGGCGTACGTGTGGATGATCGGTCCGATCAACTATTACCTGCGCTTCGAGCGCAAGGTCGTTTTGGAGCTGTTGCCGCCCGGCACGCAGTTTCTCGAGCCGGTGAGCATCATCATTCCGATGCGCAATGAGATCGCCAATGCGCGCGAAACGATCGAACATGCTCTCGCAATCGACTACCCGAATTTCGAGGTCATTGCGGTCAACGACGGCAGCACCGACGGCACGGGCGAGCTGCTGGACGCGCTCTCGAGCGGGGATCAACGTCTGCGCGTCGTGCATTTGGCGGTCAACCAAGGCAAGGCGATTGCGCTCGAAATGGGCACCCTGGTTGCCAAGCACGAATTCCTCGTGTGCATCGACGGGGATGCGATTCTGCACCCGCGTGCAGTTCGCTGGATGATGCGCCACTTCGCATATCCTCGGGTCGCGGCCGTCACCGGCAATCCGCGCATCAGAACCCGCTCGAGCTTGCTCGGCAAAATCCAGGTCGGCGAGTTCTCCGCGATCGTCGGCCTCATCAAACGCGCTCAACGTACCTATGGCCGAGTCTTTACCGTTTCCGGCGTCGCCGCCGCCTTTCGCAAGGCGGCGCTTCACGATGTCGGCTATTGGACGCCCGACATGCTCGCCGAGGATATCGACGTGACCTGGCGCATGCAGCTGCGGCACTGGGACGTGCGCTATGAGCCGCATGCGTCGGTCTGGATCCTGATGCCTGAAACGTTCACGGGCTTATGGAACCAGCGATTGCGCTGGGCGATGGGTGGCTTCCAGGTCGTGCTCAAGTACTCACGGGACCTGTTTCATTGGCGCGCGCGCCGCATGTGGGGCATTTTCATCGAGTTCCTGCTCAGCATCAGCTGGGCCTATTCGATTCTGCTGGTCACCTCGCTGTGGCTGCTGGGCCTCGTGTTGCCTCTGCCGGCATACATCCGTGTTGCCTCCCCAATCCCGGGCTGGGCCGGCGTCGTGATCGGCACGACTTGCCTTTTCCAAATCGGCGTCTCGCTGATTCTCGACCGCCACTACGACTATCGTCTGGGCAGGATCTATTTTTGGATGATCTGGTATCCGCTCGCGTTTTGGATCGTCAGCGCGTTGACCACCGTGGTTGCCGTGCCCAAGATCCTCGCGCGAAAGCGGCAAGCGCGCGCACTTTGGGCAAGTCCTGATCGGGGAATCAACAAAACATGAAAGCACTCATCATCGATAGACCGGGTCTGCAGACGGCACGCCAGCGGTTGTTGTTCGGTTCCATGACGGTCGTCTTTTGGGCTTTATGGATCTATCTGTGGTTGCCGATCTTGGCTCTGATCGGCTGGGCACTGGGATTTCGGATCGCCTATTACGAAATGGTGGTCAGGAACGGCTACGTCGGCCTCGTTCACCTGCTTGGATTTTACCTCACCGTTATCGGCTGTCTCGGAGCGAGCTTGTTGCTGTGGGCGTATTACAATTTTGCGCGCTTTCGTAACGTCATACGCCGCAAGAGCGTCCCGGTTTCGTCGCGCCCGAGTGTGACGCAGCGATATCGCGTGTCGCCCGAATTGCTCGCAATTTGGAGGCACGAGCGCCGGCTGGTGCTTCACCACGACGCCGATGGGAAGTTGCTCGAATCTACTGCGCCGGCCTTGAATTGATTCGATACAGAGCGGCATCTAGCGAAATATGATCACGATACCGGCGGTCAGCAGCAGCAGCACCGCCGCCTGGTAGCGGTAGTCGCGCCATGCCGGTTTGCCGTGCATGCGTTGCCGTTCTAGGCGCCACAATTGCGGCTGCCACATGACGGCGGCCCGTGCCTCACTCAGCGGCTCGGGCCGATAAAGGCTGACACCCACGAGGATCAGGGTGTCGACGCTGACGAGGATCGGTGCCGCATAGAGAAAATGGAAATGCGTCCAACGGAAAATCACGTTGATCAGGAAAAACGCGAGGCCGCAGAGAAACCCGATGCGCAGTGTGGCTGCGGCGCCGTCGGCAGTCGCTCCGCGCCAAAACAATCCGACGATGAAAACGGCGACGACGGGCGGCACCGTATAGGCGAGCACCGCCTGCAGATATTGCCAAAGCGAAGTGAACCAATGCAGTTGCGGCGCCCAGGCAACGGCAAACACCATGAGACATGCTGTGCTCATACGCCCGGTCTTGACCAACTGCCGATCCGACAAATTGGGCTTGAGCACCTTGATGACATCCATTGTGATCAACGATGAGGCCGAATTGAACATCGAGGCACAAGCGACCATGGCCGCCGCGACGAATCCGGCGACGACCAGCCCGAGCGTGCCGCTCGGCAACAATTCCAAAATAAGCCGCGGATAGACGCGATCTGACTGTGTCAGGTGCGGAAATAGCAGCAGTGCGCAGGTGCCCGGCAGCACCATGAGGAATAAAACCGGTAGTTTCAATAGACCCGCAAATAGCGCACCCCAACGTGCCTCGTCGATGTTCTGCGCCGACAGCACGCGTTGGACGATCAATTGATTGGTGCACCAGTAATAAAACCCCAGAATGGGGATGCCGAAAACCAAGCCCGGCCAGGGTACGCCGGCGTCCGTGCTCGGGCGAAACAACGAAAGCGCCGCCGGGTTGACGCCGCTCATGACGGCATGCCACCCGCCGGCTCGGCCGAATGCACCGATCGAAATGAACGTAGCGCCGAGCAGCAGCACGATTGCCTGTACGGCTTCGGTGTACATGACGGCGCGCAGGCCGCCTGAGATCGTGTAGGCACCGGCCGCGCCCGCAAGTACGAGCACGATGATCCAGAGCGAGAGCGACGGGAATATCAATTGGCAGACCAGCGAGGCGCTGTAGAGCACGCCCGCCGAATCGACGAAGACGTTCAAGAATAAGGTCATGATCGCAAACCACAGGCGTACGCGCCCGTCAAACCTGCGCTCGAGGAATTCCGGCATCGTATAACTCTGACTGCGCAGCACGATCGGGACCATAAAAACGCAGAAGAAGACGAGCACCAGATTGGCGGTCCACTCGTAGTCGTAGACCGAAATCCCGATCGCATAGGCTCCCCCGGCTAGACCGACGAGTGCGGTCGGCGACATGTTCGAGGCGAACAACGCAAGTCCGATCAGGGGCCACCGACTGGCCCTGGAAGCCAGGAAGTAGTCGACCGATCGTACCTGTCGCCGAGCGAGCAGAACCCCGAGCGCGAGCAAGCCCCCGGTGTAGGTCGCGATCACGAGCCAGTCGAGGCGATGCAAGTCGCCGGTTGTTGCCGCGGATGTCATGGATTCAAAATCGCTCGATTCGCTTGCGCCGTCTCGTGGTTCTTATTCGCCGCGTCGCAGTAGCGCAGAGCATACCGACACGCGTGCGCCGATGAGATGGATTCTTCGCGCGCGGCGACGACGATGGACGACTGTGGCAAAAAAGCCCGCACCGGCCGCGGACGCGCGCCGATCCGCGCGCATATTGCTGGCACCGATCGAATTCGATTGAGACCGGATAATCACTAATAAAATCTATATTAAACAATAAATTATCGAGTTTACATCGAGTTGCTTATTGTCACCGTGGAACGCTGCGAAAAGGCCGCTGCTCCGGCATCGATCGCGTCGATACTTGTGGCGCATTTGACAATTCGACCGTCTGGGATTCTTATAAGGTCATAACAAATTTTTGGGATGTATAGGATGTTCGATTGAGCAGCGCTGCGGAGCCGTTGGGCACTCTCGAAGTCGCGCTCCACCATGCGACGCAACTGCTGCAGAAGGACCCTGCTCTTGCCCGTGAGCAGGCGCTCGAAATTTTGAAGGCGATTCCCGGCGATCCCCGCGCACGCCTCGTGCTCGGCGCCGCGCAGCGGCTCACGGGCAGAATCGAGGCGGCGCTCGAATTGCTCGAACCCTTGTCGCGTGAACAGCCCCGTTCCGCGGCTGTGCATCTGGAGTTGGGCGTCGCGCGCGGTGAGGCGGGTTTTGCCCAAAAGTCGATTGCCGCGCTACACCGTGCACTGCAACTGAAGCCCGATTCTCCCGACGCCTGGCGGCTGCTGGCCGACCAGTTCGATGCAGTCGGCGAGGCAAATCGTGCCGACGAAGCGCGCGCACACTACTTGAAGGCCGCGAACAAAGACCCGCGCCTCATGGAGGCCGCCGCGGCCTTGGTCGAGAACAAGCTACCGCTGGCCGATGCGCGTCTGCGTAGCCATCTCGCGGCGCACCCGACCGACGTCGCCGCGCTGCGCATGCTCGCGGAGGTCGCGGGGCGACTGCGCCGCCTGCCCGAAGCACAACAGCTGCTCGAACGCTGCCTCGAATTGGCGCCGAGCTTCGATGCCGCGCGCCATAACTATGCGGTCGTGCTCAATCGGCAGTCGAAGTGCGCCGGCGCGCTCGCGCAGGTCGAACGGCTGCTCCTCAAGGAGCCGCGCAACCCCGGATATCGCAACCTGCAGGCCGCAATACTCGCGCATCTCGGCGATTATGCCGAATCGATCGCAGTTTACGAAAAGGTGCTCGCCGAGTTCGCGCAGCAGCCGAAGATCTGGATGAGTTATGGGCACGCGTTGAAGACCGCACGGCGCCTGCCGGACAGCATCGCAGCCTATCGGCGCGCAATCGCGCTCGAGCCGACGCTCGGCGAAGCCTATTGGAGTCTCGCGAATCTCAAGACCGTGAGCTTCTCGGCGCAGGACACCGAGGCGATGCGCGCCGCGCTGACCCGTCAGAATCTCGCTGACGAAGACCGGCTGCATTTCGAATTTGCGCTCGGCAAGGCTCTCGAGGACGAAGCGGCCTACGCGGATTCCTTCGCGCATTATGCGGCCGGCAATGCGCTGCGCCGTGAACTGCACCCGTACAGTGCGGACGACAATAGCGCGTTCGTGCGGCGCTCCAAGGCGCTGTTCACGGCGGAGTTTTTTGCGGCGCGTGCGGCGGGCGGATCGCAGGCGCCGGATCCGATATTCATCGTCGGCTTGCCGCGCGCCGGCTCGACGCTGCTCGAGCAGATTTTGGCGAGCCACTCGCAGGTGGAAGGCACGATGGAGCTGCCGAATGTGCCCATGATTGCGCGCGAATTGGCGCACGGGGAGGCGGGTTTTCTCGATGCGGTCGCTGCGCTCGGCGAGACACAGCGTACCGCGCTCGGCGAGCGCTATCTCGAGGACACGCGCGTTCAGCGCAAGACCGAGGCGCCGTATTTCATCGACAAGATGCCGAACAATTGCCTCTATATCGGGCTCATCCATTTGATGCTTCCGCGAGCGAAAATCATCGACGTGCGCCGCCACCCGCTCGGTTGCTGTCTGTCGGGCTACAAGCAGCACTTTGCGCGCGGCCAGAACTTCGCGTATGCGCTCGAGGACATCGGCCGCTATTACGCCGATTACGTGGAACTGATGGCGCATGTCGACGCCGTGCTGCCGGGCCGCGTGCATCGCGTGCATTATGAGTCGCTGATCGGTGATACCGAGCGCGAGGTGCGCCGCTTGCTCGAATTTTGTGGTTTGCCATTCGAGGCGTCCTGCTTGAGCTTTCACGAAAACGATCGCGCGGTGCGCACCGCCAGTTCGGAACAGGTGCGGCGGCCGATTTTTCGCGAGGGCCTGGACCATTGGAAGCACTATGAGCCCTGGCTCGGCCCGTTGCGCTCAGCCCTGGGGCCGGTGCTCGATGCTTATCCGGAGGTCCCGAAATTTACTGAATGAGGGCCTGCAGTGGTTCGAAGCCACTGCAGCCCGCGGCGGATCCATAACGAAGGGGATGATTCAATGACACGTAGTCGACAGCGTAAATTGCGGCGTAAACCTGGGGTTAACTCCGTCTCGGCCAAACGAATTGCCGTACCCGTGGCGTCTGTACTGCTGGCCTGCATGCAGGCTGCCTATGCCGCTGACTCGGGGGACTCGGGGACGCTCGAGGAGATCACGGTCACTGCGCAGAAACGCGCCGAGAACCTGCAGGACGTCCCGATCAGCATCGAAGTGCTCGACACCAAGAAGCTCGCGCAGCTCAACATCGTCGACCTCGACGATTACGTGAAGTACAGTCCGAGCATTTCCTACGTTCGCGGCCAGGGCCAGGGCGGCAACGGCCAGCCGGGCAGTTCGCATATCTACATCCGCGGCGTCGTCAGCGGCGGCGACGGCAACCACTCGGGCTCGCAACCAAGCGTCGGCGTGTATTTGGACGAAGAGCCCGTGACGACGATCGACGGCACCGTCGACGTGCATCTCTACGACATCCAGCGAATCGAAGTCCTCGAGGGGCCGCAGGGCACCCTCTACGGAGCAAGTTCTGAGTCGGGCACGGTGCGCATCATCACGAACAAGCCGGACCCCTCGAAGTTCGAGGCAGGCTACGATCTCAATGGCAATCAAGTCCACGGCGGTGGCCAGGGCTGGGAAGCCGAAGGCTTCGTGAACATCCCGCTGTCGCCGATTGCGGCGATACGCCTCGTCGGCTGGGACGAACACGATGCGGGCTACATCAACAATGTCGCGGGCACCGATAAGAACGCGTGCATTCAAAACGGTGTGCTGACCTACCCGACTTGGTCGGGCCAGACCGCGGATGCGGGCGGCGCTTACACCGCGAGCGGGCTGATTCCCCCGTGCCCGACCCAGACCGCGATTGGCGCCGGCTCTGTCAACAATTCCGCCTATCTAAAGAGCGACTACAACCCGGTCGACACCCGCGGTGGTCGCGCGGCGCTCAAGGTCGATCTCAACGACAACTGGACCGTGACGCCGACCATCATGGGTCAATCGTTGACGACCGAGGGTTTCTTCGGCTATGACCCGGCGGTCGGTTATCTCGATGATGTGCATTTCGGGCCGGAGAACTCGCAGGATTCGTTCATGCAGTCGGCGTTGACCGTCGAAGGCAAGATGAGCGATTTTGATCTGACCTATGCAACCGCCTACATGAAGCGCGATACGCACTCGATCGCCGACTATAGCGATTATTCGGAGTTTTATGACCGCATCTATGGGTCGGGTTCCGGCTGGACCAATAACGCCGGCCAGCCGATCATGCCGCAGGAACTCGTGGTCACACACGGCTACTTCGAGAAGTGGAGCCATGAACTGCGCCTCACGACGCCGAAAGACGAGCCCGTGAAAGGCACGGTCGGCGTCTTCATTCAGCGGCAGCTCCACAACATCTGGGAGCAGTACGTGATGCCGGGTTATGGATTCACGAATCCCTATGGCGCGCCGACGTTGGGGCCGAACCCCGCCGGCCTCGGCAATTTCTATGGGATTCCGACCTTGGAAAACTCAATCTGGCTCACCGACGAGCAGCGCGTCGACCGCGACCAAGCGGTCTTCTTCGAAGGCGAATGGGACATCACCTCGCACTGGATCTTGGACGGCGGATTGCGCTACTACAAGTACGACAATTCGCTCGAGGGCTTCTACGGCTTCGGCGCCAATCATTTTGGCGGATCCCCCGGCGCGGGCTCGTGCATCGCCGGAATGGCACCGACGACTCCGGATGCGCCCTGCACCGACCTCGACAAGACCGTGAGCGACTCGGGCTCGGTCCCGAAGGTCAATCTGACCTATAAATTCGATTCCGACAAACTCGTCTACGCGACCTATTCGAAGGGATTCCGACCGGGCGGTGTCAATCGCACCGAGTCCGTCAGCGTCGGACCTTATCAGGCGGACTTTCTGACGAACTATGAGATCGGCTGGAAGACTTCATGGTTCGACCATCATCTGCGCTGGAACGGCGCGGCATTCTGGGAGGACTGGAAGAACTTTCAGTTCTCGTTCCTCGCGCCTCCGAGCCTCACGGTCGTCGAGAACGGCGGTACGGCCCGCATCCGGGGCATCGAGAACGATATCGAATGGGCGGTCGCGGGTGGCTTGACGCTGAGCACCAATTTCGCGTTCCTCGACCCGGTGTTGACGCAGAGCATTTGCGGCAACGTCGGCGTGACCTATTGTCCCCTTGTCAACGACACGGTGTTCAGCGGCGGAAACCTGCCGTTCACGGGCAAGCAGTGGGTTGGGCCGTGGGCGCCGGCCGGCACGAATTTGCCGGTCACTCCGAAGTTCAAAGGCAACCTCGTGGCGCGCTATCAATTCGACGAAGTGGGCGGCGGTTGGAAGCCGTGGACGCAATTGTCCTGGGTCTACCAGACGCAGACTTCACCGAGTTTGGTGCTGTGGCAGGAGCAGAATATCGGCATGATTCCGGCGAGCGCTATCGTCGATTTGGTGGTCGGCGCGCACGACGACCGCTCGACGTTGCGGCTGGTCGTGACGAACTTGGCCGATCGCCATATTGAGCTCTCGCGGTTTACCCAGACCAACCCGGTGGTCGACAATCAGGCGTACATCATTCCGGGGCAGCCGCGGACGGTTTACCTGAAGTTCGGCCAGAAGTTCTAGACCGTCATGGGACGCGCCGGCGGGCCTAAGGGTCCGCCGGCGTCTCGAGGCAGGTAATCCAATGAAGATTCTTTTGAGCGCGGTGTTGGCGCTCGGCTGCGTCGTGAGCCCGGTCTGCATGGCCGCGCGCGCGCCGGTGCTTGGGCAGATCGACCTGCCGCATCCTTATTACTATCGTGAAATGTACCTGCCGCAGCTGACCGGCGGGCCTTCGAGTCTTGCATGGGCACCGGATTCGGCCACAGTGATCTACTCGATGGCGGGCTCCTTGTGGCGCCAGCACTTGGGGTCCGGGCTCGCCGAGCAGCTCACCGCGGCAGTCGCCTACGATTACCAGCCGGATTGTTCGCCAGATGGGCGCTGGGTCGTCTACAGCTCGTATCGCGGCGATGCACTCGAGCTCTGGGTGCTCGATCTCGAAAGCGGCGCGACCCATGCACTGACGAGCAATCACGCGGTCAACGTCGAACCGCGATTCTCGCCCGACGGCAAGCGCATCGTGTTCGTCTCGACGCTGTACAACCGGCGCTTTCATATTTTCACGGCGAGTTTCGATGCGGGCACGCTCGGAGAACTGCGGCGCCTCACGGGCGAGCACAAGAGCGGTCTGCCGCGTTACTACTACAGTGCCTACGACCACGAGATCAACCCGGTGTGGAGCCGCGACGGCCGCGAGATCCTCTACGTCTCGAATCGCGGCCACATTTACGGAACCGGCGGGTTCTGGCGGACTCCTGCATCGGCGGAGCGCGGCGCCACGCTGCCGGACGCGGCCGCGCAGGAATTTCATTACGAGGAAACCAACTGGAAGGCGCGCCCCGACGTCTCGCCGGATGGCTCGCGGCTCGTATTCAGCTCCTACACGGGACGGTCTTGGAACAACCTCTGGCTGATGCCGGCCGGAGGCGGCGATGCGTTCCCAATTGCCTATGGGGACTGGGATCAAACCAACCCGCGCTGGTCGCCCGACGGAGCCCAAATTGCATTCATTTCGAACCAGAGCGGCAGCACGGAAATCAATGTCGTCGGCGTGCCCGGCGGTGAGGTGCGGCCGCTCGTGATCAGCGAGCGGCGTTATCTGAATCCCAAAGCAAGCCTGCGGCTCGATTTACGCGACGCCAATGGTCAAGCGCAATCGGCGCGCGTCAGCGTGACCGACTTGGAAGGCCGGTTCTACGCGCCCAATGGCGCCTGGATACATGCCGACGACGGCTTCGACCGTGCCGAGCGGCCGTTCGAGGCGCACTACTTCCATGCGCGCGGTGCCGTCGTTCTCGACGTGCCCGCCGGACCCATTCGTGTCGAGATCCTGCGCGGCTTCGAGCGCCACTTCGAGCGGCGCGAGCTCACGACGGTCGCGGGGCAGACGACGAATCTGACCGCGAATCTCGATGCCGATCGTTTCGCAGTGCCGGATGCCGCCCGATGGGTCAGCGCAGACGTGCACGTGCACATGAACTATGGCGGTGTCTATCGCAACACGCCGGCCCATCTGGCGACGCAGGCCGAAGCGGAGGACTTGGGCATCGTCAACGCGCTAATCGTCAATAAGGAGCAGCGCTTCCCGGACATCGCCTACAACGGGCGACAGCTCGACCCGGCATCGCGGCCCGACGCGCTCATCGTGCATGGGCAGGAATATCACACGAGCTACTGGGGACATCTCGGGCTGCTCGATATCAGCGGCGCGATCATTCTGCCGGGTTATGCGGGCTATCCGAATACGGCCGCCGCGAGCCTCTACCCGATGAACGCGGATATCGCCGACCTCGCCCATGCGCGTGGCGCGCTGGTCGGTTACGTCCACCCGTTCGATGATCCCCCCGAGCCGCTCGCGAAACCGCACGAGACGCTGACCAACGAACTGCCGATCGACGTTGCGCTCGGCAAAGTCGACTACATGGAGATTCTGGGCTTCAGCGACCACCTCGCGACGGCTGAGGTCTGGTATCGCCTGCTGAACCTGGGTTTTCGAATTCCCGCGGCCGGCGGCACCGATGCCATGGCGAACTTCGCGTCGCTGCGCGGACCTGTCGGCATGAACCGCGTCTATGCGCGCGTGGCCGAGGGCCCGTTGAGCGAGCCTGCGTGGCTCGATGCGCTCAAGGCAGGGCGCAGTTTTGCGACCAACGGCCCTTTGCTGGGCTTGGAACTCGGCGGCGCGAAGATCGGCGACACATTGAAATTCGACCGAGCGCAACTGCGCGTCGCGTTCACGGCGCGCCTCGAATCGATCGTGGCCGTCGATCACCTCGACTTGGTTTGCAACGGCCATGTGGTGCGCTCGTTCATGCGGCGCACGCCATTGGATCATGGCCGCTTCAGCGGCTCGATCGCGGTCGCCGACAGTGGTTGGTGCATCTTGCGCGCATCGACCGACGCGGCGCATTACCCGGTGCTCGACAATTACGTCTACGCAACCACGAGTCCGATCTACCTCGAGGTCGCGGGACGTGGACCTCGTTCGCCGGCCGACGCCCGATTTTTTGCCGCATGGGTCGATCGGACCACCGAGGCGACCACCGCCTATCCGGACTGGAACAATGCCGCCGAGAAAGCGCACGTGCTCGAGCGCTTGGGCCAAGCGAAGGCGGTATTCTTGGGCTTGCAATAGCGCGACTTCGCGCTGCCGCAGGAGAGACTCGAGTGAGCAGCAAAAGTTCGACACCGGCCGGCGTCGCCGCCGCCGCAAACCCGGAAGACGAGAGTCCGCGACGCGGCAATCTGAGGCGGGCCGACAAAATCATGTCGAACGAGGAGATCGATGCGTTCCTCGCGTCGACGTTTTGTGGCCGCACGGCGACTGTCGGCCCCGACGGCTATCCCTACGTCGTTCCCAACCTGTTCATCTGGGCGAAAGGACAGATCTATCTGCACAACGCCAAGGTCGTCGGTCATTTCATGACCAATGTGCGCCACTGTGATCGCGTGAGCTTCGAGATTGACGAGGTCGGTGAGGTCTATCCGTACGGCGCGGTCGAATGCGATACGACGATTTCGTATCGCTCGGTGGTCTTATTCGGCCGAATTCGCATCGTCGACGATACGGCCGAGAAGATCGAGTTCTACACGGCCGTCATGAAGAAGTACGCGCCCCCGGAGTCTTGGGGGCGCGAGCGCGGCACATTTCCCAGGCTCGATAAAACGGTCGTCTACGCGATCACGCCGGAGCAGATCACCGGCAAGCAGGGGCCGCTGCCGCCGCTCGCGAAGCGCTGGCCCTACGCTTAAGCAGAGGCCGGGCCGCTCGAGGCGCCTCGCTTGGGCCGGCGCACGGTCCGCAGCTTGCCGCTGCCGCCGCCGCCGCAAAAGAATTGATCGCCGCCATCGGACTCGAGGCCCGATACGCCCACGCCCGGCGGCATTTGGAGCCGCTCCAGCACCTCGCCGGTCATTGCATCGACGCGCCTCAATTCGCTTTCGTCGTCTTCCCAGGTACCGTGCCAGAGCTCTCCGTCGACCCAGGTAACCCCGGTCACGAAGCGATTGGATTCGATCGTGCGCAGCACCGCTCCGGTGTCGGGATCCACTTGATGGATTTTGCGGTCTCGATGCCGTCCTACCCAGAGCGTCCCTTCTGCCCATGCGAGCCCCGAGTCATCGCGGCCGCCGGGCGACGGAATGCTGGCGAGCACACGGCCGGTCGTCGGATCGATCTTCTGGATGCGATCATCGGCGAGTTGGAACAAGTGCCGGCCGTCGAATGCGGTTCCTGCCTTGGCGGCGACATCGATCGAGCGAAGCACATTGCCGCTCGCGGGATCGAGCGCGTGCAGTTTGTCCCCGGCCGCAAACCAGACGGTCTGGCCGTCATAGGTGACGCCATTGACCCGGTCGACCCCCGGAAAGGGTCCATATTCACGGACGATTTTGGCAGCGGATCGACTCATGGCTCCCTCCTAGTGACCAGGCAGCGGTGCGGGCAACAACAGCGTCGTCGTGAATCCCGGCACGGGCGGGGTCAGCCAGCGGCGCGTGCGTCCGCGACCGAATGATTGCACTTTGCCCTCGGCCGCAAGCGCGTCGAGTGCCCGCTGCGCCGTGCGCTGACTGGCCCCGAGCGCCAGTGCGAGCGCGGAACTCGACCACGACTCGCCGTCGGCGAGAAACGCGAGCACCGCCGCATGCTTCTCCTCGACGGGCCGTGCCAACACGACGACCTCGCGCGCGCCGCGCGGCACCAGCACAAAGCCTCGCTGCGTCGCGCTGACGCCGGCCAGCGCCCGCAGCAAGCTGCGCAGCCGCCCCACCTCGACTCGCAGCCGCGCACGATAGGACTCATCGGCGCTCTTTGCGCGGAACAGCTTTGCGACGAGCGCAGTTCGCGCGACGTCTCCCGGCCAGGCCTCGCCAAGCGCACGCGCGAGCGCGAATAGCACCGGACGCTTTGCCAGCGAAACCAGCTTGCGCTCGTCACGCACGGCGTAACGGCATGCATCCACGACGAGTCGTTTCGATGCCAATAGGGATTCAACCTCCTCGAGCCGTAGGAGTCGCTCCTGGCCACGCGCAATCAGGCGTGCCGCGGGACGATTCAGGGCGTGGAGCACGCCGTCGACCTCGGCTGCGAGCGCTGGAATGCCTGCGTCGCGTGCCGCACGCGCGGCGCGCGTGAGCGCTGCGCGAGCCGCCTTTGTGCGGAGGCGGCGCATCGCGATCCCTGCAACGAGCAGCTCGTGTGCGGCGTTCGATGCAGGCGCCAAGGGCACGGGGTCGAGTGCGGCGAGCAATCGCTCCGCCTCGTCGAGGCGGCCGATCAGCAGCAGGCGCCGAATCTCGAGATAGCGCGCATGGGAGGCATTGATCCGGTCGCCGTGCTCGGCGAGCGTCGCCCGCGCCGCGTCGAGCGCCTTCGCGGACCAGCCCAAGTCGCGCGAGACCAGCGCGATCTCGGCCTCGGCGACAACGCATCGTGCTCGCGCCACGGCTGCCTTCGTACCGAACCCGCGCGCCGCACGCCGCAGCAGCGCTTTCGCTCGAACGAAATCGCCGAGCTGCGCCATCGCGATGCCTCGCAGCGCGAGCGCAGGCGCGTCGTCGCGCAGCGCGACCTGCTTCAAAGCGACGAGCGGATCGCCCGCCGCAAGAGCGCGCGCCGCGGCCGCGATCAGCGAGTCCATCGGAATCCCGCCACACTTGTAACTCCCATGATTCCATGCCTGCCGCTTAAGGTATGCGTGAACCGAGTGCTCAAGAATACCCGAAGCGAAGGAGGGAAGAGCGATGACGACACACACGACCGGCACACGCAAACAATGGCTCGCGGCGCGGCTTGCGTTGCTCGAGGCGGAAAAGGAGCTCACGAGGCGCAGCGACGAACTGGCGCAGCGCCGCCAGGAGCTGCCGTGGGTTCGGATCGACAAGGATTACCGATTCGAGACTGCACAGGGCAGCGCCTCGCTCGCAGATCTTTTCCGAGGGCGCTCACAGCTGCTCGTCTATCACTTCATGTTCGGGCCCGACTACACCGCAGGCTGTCCATCGTGCTCGGGAATCGCAGATGGCTTCAACGGTATCGCCGTGCACCTCGCCAATCACGACGTTACGCTGTCGGCGGTGTCGCGCGCGCCGCTCGCGAAACTGCAGGCCTATCAGCGGCGCATGGGCTGGAGCTTCCCCTGGGCATCCTCGCTCAGCGGGGATTTCAACTTCGATTTCAACGTCTCGATCACCGAGGATCAACAGCGCGACGGGACCGTCGAATACAACTACCGGCGCGAGCCGGCGTGGACGCAACAGGGCATTGGCGATGCGATGACGAAAGGCGGCGAAGGTCCGGTTGCCAAGATTGCGGCGATGACCGGAACCGACGTGCGCACCTACACGCGCGATAGGCCAGGCCTCAGTGCATTCGTGCTCGAGGACGGGGTGATTTACCACACCTATTCAGCGTATGCGCGCGGGCTGGACGGCGTCTGGAGCGTCTACCAGTGGCTCGACCGAGCCCCGCGGGGTCGCAACGAGACAGGCGTTTGGTGGCGCCGCCATGACGAGTACGGCAAGTGCTGAGCCTACCCCGCATCGCCAGCGCACCGCCCGCTGAGCGCCGCTTCTTCGGCGTCTCGGCACTGCTGTTCGCTGTGAGCACAGCAGTCACGATCGCCTGGGCAGCGAGGTGTTCCACAATGGGCGAAATGGCGATGCCCGGCGGTTGGATGATGTCGATGGCCTGGATGCCGATGCCGGGACAGACCTGGCTCGACGCCGCCGCGTCGTTTCTCGGCATGTGGAACGTCATGATGGTCGCGATGATGTTGCCGTCCTTGGTGCCCATGTTGTGGCGCTACCGCCGGTGCGTCGGCGCGGCGCGCGAGGCACAGCTCGGCCGGCTGACCGTGTTCGTAGGTCTGGCGTATTTTTTCGTATGGATGATCATTGGTATTGCGGCGTTTCTCGTCGGTGTCGCGCTCGCTGCTACCGAAATGCAGCTGCCGGCGCTGTCGCGCGCGATGCCGAGCGCGGTCGGTGCGGTTGTACTGATTGCCGGCGCGCTGCAGCTCAGCGCGTGGAAAGCGCGCCAGCTCGCATGCTGCAGGAACACACCGGCGCGTGACGGCTCGCTGTCGGCGGACGCCGCGACCGCTTGGCGCTACGGCCTGCGCCTCGGTCTGCGCTGCTGCAATTGCTGCGCCGGCCTGACTGCAATGCTGCTGGTCATCGGCATCATGGATCTGCGCGCGATGGCGCTCGTCGCGGCGGCCATCACCGCCGAGCGTCTCGTGCCGGCCGGCGAGCGTGTTGCGCAAGCGGTCGGCGTGCTCGCGATCGGGTTAGCATTGTTGCTGATCGCGCGAGCAGCCGGGCTCGGATGAGGCGTTAGCGGCCCTGCGCACCGCTGCCGACAACCAGCACGCGGAAGCTACCGTCGAGGACCGGGGCGCGCGGATGCGCATTCTCGGGGCTCGGCGGCGGCGGCGCACCGAATTCTGCAGCCACAAGAAAAATCTCGTGCGACCCGGGGTCGAGTGCCATGGTGCGAGCGCTCTTCTGCGTGACTGTTGTCGCGACCACGGAATAATGGTCGGGATCGTCCTCGTGAATGACCGTGAGCGTGCCGTCCTGGCCGTTGGAGCTGAACACGAGACCCGTTGCGGCATCGAAGGCCGCGGCATCGGGACCCTTGCCGATCGGCACCTCGGCGACGTGCCGTCCCGAGGCGGCGTCGGTCACGACGAGCACGCCGTTTGCACAGACAGAGAACAGCCGCGCATGCTTGCGATCGATCGCGAGGCCCGTGGGCTCCTCGCAATTCTTGAGCGGCCAGGTGGCGACGCGCTTGGACGCCGATGAATCGATTGCGCTGAGCTCGGCCGTGTCCTCGATATTGAAGAATATTCGGCCGGCACCGTCGCTCGCGGCAAATTCGGGTTTGCCGCCCGCAGGGATTGTCGCGATGACCGCGGCCTTCGCCGGATCGATGACGCTGATGTCCTGGCTGCGGCCATTGAAGGTATAGAGATGCCCGCTCGCCGGGTCATAGAGGATCGCGTCGGGATTGTGTCCGCCCACCGCAATCGTGCCGGTCGTGGCCAGCGATTTCAAATCGAAGACCGTGACCGTGTCCGCGCGTCCATTGCTCGTAAAGCCTTTTCCGAGATCCGGCGCGAGCGCGATGCCGTGCACGCCCTGGGTGTCGGGGATCGTCCCCAGCAGCGCGCCGTCTCGCGTGTTGACGACCAATACCCGATCCGCGCGTGATATGAACAAGCGGTTCGAGGCCGCATCGACGGTCAAGTAATCCCAGCCGCCGGGGCCGCCGATATTAAATTGCCGCTGGATCGAATAGCTTCCGGTCGGCGCTGCGCCCGCGGCAGCGCAACCCGCAATCGACAACAATGCAAAAATGACTGTGCGCATCAATTTGACTCCGAAATGGTTGAGCTGGATTCACTGGTCACGCGCGCCGCATTCTGAAGCTACTTGCCGCCGTCGGCAATGAACCGGTCGATGCGCCGGTCGAGTACCGGCAGCGGAACCGACCCCAAAGCTAGCACGGCATCGTGAAACGCCTTGATATCGAATTTCGGGCCGAGCGCGTGTTCGGCCCGTTCGCGATCCGCCTTGATTTGCATCATCCCGAGATAATAGGAGAGTGCCTGGCCCGGCCATCCGATGTAGCGATCGATCTCGGTCTCGATCTCGTGCTCGCTGAGCGCGGTGTTGTCCCGCAGATAATCCTGCGCTTGCTGCCGCGTCCAATTCAGATGATGGATGCCGGTGTCGACGACGAGCCGGCAGGCGCGCCACATCTGATAGCTCAGGTAGCCGAAGCGTTCATAGGGCGTGTCGTAGAGGCCCATTTCGTTGCCGAGAAATTCGGAATACAGGCCCCAACCTTCGCCATACGCGGATATATAGGTGTATCGACGGAACTTCGGCAGACCCTCGTGCTCGGCCGCGAGCGACATCTGCAGAGAATGGCCCGGCGCAGATTCGTGCAGTGTGAGCGCGGTCAAGGAAAACAAGGGACGCGAGGGCAGGTCGTAGGTGTTGACGAAATAGGTGCTCTTGCCGCCGCGCCCCGCTGTGTAGAACGGCGCGAGGTCCGGCGGCACGGGCTCGATGCCGAAGCGATTGCGCGGCAAGGTGCCGATATACTGCCCGATCTTGCCGTCGACGCGTTTGGCGATCCACGCGGCGCGCATCAGCAGCTCCTCACCGCTCTTTGGGTAGAACTGCGGATCGGTCCGCAAGAATGTCAGAAATTCCTTGAAGCTTCCGGTGAATCCGCTTTCGGCCATGGTTTGCAGCATCTCGCCATGGATACGCGCGACTTCGCGCAGGCCCAACGCGTGAATCGTGTCCGGATCCTGGTCGAGCGTCGTGAATTCACGGATGCGCGTGCGGTAGTAGGCCTTGCCGTTTGGCAGCGCCTCGGCGGCCAGCGGCACGCGCGCGCGGCGCATGTAGTCGTTGCGCATGAATTCCAGCAGTTTGGCGTAGGCCGGGATGACCGCCGTGCGGATGACCCGCAAGGCTTCGGCGCGCAATTTGGTTTGTTGTTCAACGTCGATCCCCGCAGGCATGTGCGCGAACGGCGTGTAGAACAGGTTGGTCTCGCCGGGAGCATCGACAATGTCGGTGATCGATTTGTCGCGCCCCGTGAGCGTCACTCGGGGCACGCTGAAGCCGCGCTCGAGCCCTAAGCGCATATTTGCGGTCTGCTCCTCGAAATAGCGGGGAACGTCGGCGAGCAGCGAAAGGTAGCGACGGTAACTCTCTTCGGTCAACATCGGGCGGCGCGCGGTGAATCCGAGGTCGGTCCAAAACGTCGTGTCGCTGTTGAGCGGCATTTCCCACTCTCGCAGCTGCTGGTCGTCTCGCAGTCCTTCGATTTGATTCTGGTACACCGCGTAGTTGACACGATCCTCGTCGCCGAGTGCGCTCTCGTCGATGCTCGCAAGTTCGGCGAGCACCTGGGTCCAATATTTTTCGCGCATCTCCTGGGTCGCGCGATCGACCTTCGGCAAGTGGTCGGAGGGCGGACTGTTCTCGTTTTCGTCGTCCTCGCCCGCGAACTGCGCTTCGCGCCAGGTCCATTCACGCGTATAGAGATCACGAAAACGACTGCCGGCGTCGTCGCCGGCGCGAGCGGCGGAGCTGCTGAGCGCGGCGCTCGCGCAGATCAGCGTCGACATTATCGAAATGGGAGCGAGATTTTTCATGCGCTTGGGACTCATGTACGCGGACGAGTTGCATTGGCCTGTTGAATCAGTGCGAGCGTCGCGGCGCGCTCCTCGCCCTCGAGCGCCAGTCGCGGGGCGCGCACGATCTCGCTGCCGAGGCCGACCTCGGCCTGCGCGAGTTTGATGAGCTGCACGAACTTCGGATAGGTATCCAGGCGCAGCAGCGGCAGGAACCAGGCGTAGAGTTCCGCGGCTGCCGCTGCACCGTCGCGCCGTGCGAGCTCGAACAGCCGCACCGATTCGTGCGGGTATGCGTTGACGAGCCCCGCGATCCAACCGGTCGCGCCCATGGCGATACCCTCGACGATCGCATCGTCCATGCCGACCAGCAATTCGAGCCGATCACCGATCAATGTACGAATCGCCGCAAAGCGGCGCAGGTCGGCCGAAGACTCCTTGACCGCGGCCAGATTGGGGCACAGCTTCGCAAGTTCCGCGATCTGCGCCGGGACGAAGTCGGTCTTGTAGGCAACCGGATTGTTGTAGAGCATGCACGGCAGTGCGGTCGCCTCGATGACCGCCATGACATGCGCGCGCATCTCGCGCCAATCGGACGAGTAGACATAGGGTGGCAGTACCATCAGGCCGCCGCAGCCGATTTTAGCGGCCTCGCGTGCGAGACGCACGGCCTCGCGCGTCGAGAGCGCGGCGATGCCGGCGATGATCGGCGCACGTCGGGCAAGCGCGCCGGTCAGGGTTCGTAGAATCGCGATCTTTTCCTCGAACTCCAAAGTCGCCGCTTCGCCGAGCGAACCCAAAGGCACGATGCCGGTGCAGCCGGCTGCAACGAGCGTGCGCGCATGCTCGGCGAGAAAGCCGTGGTCGATGAGACCGTCCGCGGCAAAGGGTGTCGTAATCGCGGGAATGACGCCGCACCAGATCGAGTTCTTGTGCATTGTTGATACTCTAAGGGTTTTTGCAGACGAATGGATCGGATAGGCTCGACAGCCGCGTCGGTAGCAGCGGCGGTCGGACTCCGTTCTCGGTAAATCGGCCGAGTTCGGCAAGCGCGGCTCCGCAAACTCGACCCTGGCAAGCGCCCATGCCGCAGCGTGTCGCAAGCTTGGCCGCGCGCGCATCGCGATACTCGCCGAGCGCCGCGATCGTGACGTCTTCGCAGCGACAAATCACCGTTTCCGGCGTTGCGAGCGAACGGATATGCTCGTCGAGCGTGAAGCAATCGGTCAATAGCCTACCGAACCGGCGCGCATGCCGGTGCCGCGTCCGCGCCGCGGCGCGCAATGCGCCGACCGCAGCCAGGCCCGCGATGCGCCCCTCGATGCGCGCCGCCGCGCAGCCGCCGATGCCGCAGACCTCACCGGCCGCGTAGATGTCATCGAGATTCGTGCGCTGAGTGTCATCGGTCGCGACGCGCGCATGTCTTGCGGTGGTCTCGAGCCGGCAGCCGAGCAATCGCGCGAGTTCCACGTTGGGCACGAGCCCATAGCCGATCGCGAGGTGGTCGCAGTCCACGTGCCGCACGCCCGCGGGCGTGCGGATCTCGACCGCGCGCAAGCGATCGTCGCCGCTGGCCGCAAGCACAAATTCGCCGCAGCGATAGGGAATGCCGGCGAGCGTCGTACGCAGGGCAAGTGCTTGGAGTGCGCGCGCGGGCCAGCGCGGCAGCTGCGCGGCGAATCGCCACACGCGACGCGCCGGCGCCTGTTCATGAATGCCGAGGACGCGGCCACCGTGCTGGCGCAGCGTTGCTGCAGCCGCCAGCAACAACGGCCCACTGCCCGCGACGACGACGCGCTGGCCCGCGATCGGCCACCCTTGTTTGACGAGCGCTTGCAGACCCCCGGCCCCGGTCACACCGGGCAGCGTCCAGCCCGGAAACGGTAGCAGCAGTTCTCGCGCACCGGTCGCGATCACGAGCTTGCCGAAACGCAATCGCAGCGCGCGCTGCGGCTGCTCTACGAGCAGTTCGTGGTCGCCGGCGGCGACGACTTGCGATTGCGCGAGGAAGGCTACGCCGCGGGTCAGCAAGGCGCGCCCGATGATGCCGGCGGCGACGGGCGCGCCGGACTGCCGAACATCGCGGCGCCAGATCTGACCGCCGGCGGCGGCCTGCGCATCGATCAGCCCGACGCGTGCGCCGCGGCCCGCGGCCGCCTGCGCCGCGGCGAGACCGGCGGGACCTGCGCCGCAGACGAGCACGTCGAAGCGTTCATCCATCGGTGTCTACGCGCATGCCGTCGCAGGCTAGAACCATGCAGGCACGCTGATCCGCGATCTCGTCGATGCGCACCCGGCATTCGAAGCACACGCCCATGCCGCATGAGGGTCCGCGTCTTGCCCCCGTCGGTGAGCGGTGAAACCACGGCGTTACGCATGCGACTGCAGCGGCGACATTGGCGCCGGCAGGGACCTCGACGGACTGTCCATCGACCTGCAAGCGAACGCGGACGCCGCGCTTCGGCTGCGTGCTCACGCCGCGACCTGGGTCATGGCTCGTGCCGGAAGATAAGGTCGCGGATCGATCGCGCAATGCCGCCCGAGCAGCTGATCGACGAGCAGCCGGGCGCTACCGAGCGCGGTCGTGATGCCGAGCCCTTCATGCCCCGCCGCGACCCAGAGATCCGGCCGGTCGGGAATCGGGCCGAGATAGGGTTTGCCGTCGAGACTGGTCGGCCGGAAGCCGGTCCAGATTCGCAAGGCCTGCATCGGCCGCAAACCCGGCAAATAGGTGAACGCGCGCGCCAGCATGCGATGAACCATGTGCATCGACACCTGCGGCGAGGGGTCGTCGAACTCGCGCGATGAGCCGATCAGTATCTGACCGGTGCCGCGCGGCTGCACGTTGAAAGCGACGCTCGATGCCGACCCGCCGTGCGCACTGTCGGCATAACCAAGTTCCACCAGTTGGTGGCGAATGAAATCGGGGTAGCGCCCGGTGACTACGAGGTGGCCCTTGCGCGCGCGCATCGGAAGCCGCGGCAGCAACTCAGGCAGCGCGCAGCCGGTCGCAATCAGCGCAGGACCCGACAAGTGTGTGCCGTCATCGAGAACGACGCCGCCGGCTTCGAGTGCGCATGCGCGGCGCCCCTCGTAGATTCGCGCCCCGCGGCCGCAGGCGCGCGTGACGAGGTGACGCGCGACGTTCGGCGGATAAACGACGGCATCGCCGGGAACGCGCATGCCGCCGGCGAGTCCGCGCGCCAACGCGGGCTCGAGCCGATACAACTCGAGCGCATCGACGGCCTCTGCGGCGATCCCCACGGCGCCAAGCCGTGCGATCTTGGCGTTCGCAAGCTCGCGTTCGCGCTCGTCACGCGCGAGCCACAGAGTTCCGCAACGCTTGAATTCCGCGGCCGGCACATCGATGAACTCTTCCCAAAGCCGCTGCGAGTATTGCGCCAACGCCAACTCCGCGGGATCTTCGTCGAGCGCGACGAGATGGCCCATCGCGGCCGCGGTTGCGCCGCCGCCGATTTCGCGCTCCTCGACGATCGCAACGCGCAAGCCCGCCTCGGCAGCCGCGTCGGCGCATGCCGCGCCGACGATACCTGCGCCGACGACGATGAGATCGAACGTGCTCACGTCGTGGCAATTCCCCACGCGAAGGGGTCTTGCGCTTCGATCAGCAGCCGACTCTGCGCCATGATGTGCGCGGTGCCCGTGATGCGTGGCAGAACGCCGCGTTGCCCCGGCGCATAACGCGCCTCGAATACACTGCCAAGCACGCTTTCTTGGCGCCAGACGGCGCCCACCGCCAGATCCCCGTCGGCTGCGAGGCAGGCGATCTTCGCGCTCGTACCGGTGCCGCAAGGCGAGCGATCATATGCGAGGCCCGGGCAGAGTACGAAGTTACGCGCATCGATGCCTGCGCTCGGCGAGCTGCCGCTCAATTCGATGTGGTCGATTTCGGCGCCGTTCTCGCCGGTAATGCCGGCTGCGGCCAGTGCGAGGCGGATCGACTCGGTGTAGGCCGTCAACTCGCGGAGTCGCGCAAATTCCAGCGGCACGTGCGACTGCGCGCAAATGAAAAACCAGTTCCCGCCCCAGGCGACGTCGCCCTGGACGCGACCATACGCCGGTACCTCGACGACGACCGCCGCGGTGTGGCGATAGCTCTCGACATTGTCGATCGACACCCGCCCATCTTGATGCAACTCCGCACCCACGGTTCCGACCGGTGTTTCGAGCCTGTGCATGCCGGATCCGATGCGCCCGAGATGGGCGAGCGTACGGATCACACCGATGCTGCCGTGGCCGCACATGCCAAGATAGCCGACGTTGTTGAAGAAGATGACGCCGCTGCAGGCGTCGGCCGCTACTGCGGGCACGAGCAGCGCGCCGACCATCGTATCCGAGCCGCGCGGCTCGCAGGCGATCGCGCGACGCCAGCGATCAAAGCGCTCGCGGAATACCGTGCGCCGCCGATCCAAGGGGCCGTCGCCGAGGTCAGGAAATCCGGCGATGACCACGCGCGTCGGCTCTCCGCCGGTATGGGAATCGATGACTTCGATGCTGTTCATGCCGTGCATGATCGCCTTTTTCGACGATTCGAGGGAAGGGCGGCATGAGCATATGCCGTTTGATTCTTTGGCTGATCTTTCCAAGGACCGTAGGCTCGCCGGGTTATCGATCCCGCGCACAGGAAACGACCCATGATTTGCCAATCGATCAATCGCCAGCGGCTGGTTTTGCTGCTGCTGCTCATCGCCGCTCGGAGCGCAGTGGCGACCAACGGCTATTTTCTCGAGGGATATGGCACCGCGCAGAAGGGCGAGGCCGGTGTCGGCATTGCGGTTCCGCAGGATGCGCTGACGGTTGCGACCAACCCGGCAGGTTTGACCGACGTCGCCGATGCCTTGAGTTTCGGCGTCGAGGTATTCCGGCCCGACCGGGGTGCAAGCCTGGTTCAAGGCGGTCAGTCGACGAGCTTTGACGGCGATGGCACCTCGCAGTTCTATCTGCCGGAAATCGGCTTCAGCCGGCACCTCAGCGATCGACTTGCCTGGGGCGTCGGCGTGTACGGCAATGGCGGACTCGATACCGACTACGGATCCAACCCTTTTGCGCGCTTTGCGCCGCCGGGCTCGACCGTGGCCCAGGGCAGCGCGGGCGTAAATTTACAGCAGTTATTCGTCTCTCCGGCGCTCAGCTTCAAGGTCGATCAGAACAACGCATTCGGCCTGGCGTTGAATCTCGCGTATCAGCGCTTCGAGGCGAAGGGTATCGGCCTGTTCGCGGGATTCTCTGAAACACCCGGTAGCGTCTCGAATCAGGGCTTTGACTCCTCGGTCGGCGCCGGCATTCGGCTCGGGTGGCTGAGCCACCTCGGCGACGCGGTCAGTGTCGGCGCGACTTGGCAATCGAAAACCACCACCGGGCGATTCTCCAAATACAGCGGGCTGTTCGCAGATGCCGGATCGTTCGATATCCCCGAGACCTATGGTCTTGGCATCGCGGTTCGACCGACCAAGGCACTGACACTCGGCTTGGATTGGCAGCGTATCTTGTATGCGAACGTGGCGTCGGTCGGCGATTCGATCGATGCGCTGTTCGCGGGCGTCGAACTCGGCGCGCGCGGCGGTCCGGGTTTTGGTTGGCGCGATATTTCCGTCGTGAAACTCGGCGGCAGCTATGACCTCACGCCGACGCTGACGCTGCGGGCCGGTTGGAGCAAGTCGCAGCAACCGGTGCCGGCCTCGCAAACATTCTTCAACATGCTCGCGCCGGGCGTGATCACGAGCCATGTGACCCTCGGCGGCGGCTGGCGGTTCTCGGATCGCAATCAGCTCAATATCGCGTATATTCACGCGTTCAAGAACACCGTCGACGGATCCGGCTCGATACCGCCCGCGTTCGGCGGCGGCGAAGCCAATATTTATTTGGAGGAGGACTCCGTGGCGATTTCTCTCACGCATGGGTTTCGATGACAACCGATCTGTGGCGAGCACTGCTGGGCGGACTGTTGATCGGCGGCGGAGCCGCGACCTTGCTGCTGCTCAACGGGAAAATTGCCGGCATCAGCGGAATTCTCGATAACGCGGTGCATGGCGAGTTCGGCCCCAAGCTTTGGCGGCTCGCGTTTTTGATCGGGCTCGTTGTGCCCGCGGCACTGTTCGGGCTGGGGCCGATCGTGTTTGCGCAAGGCTTGCCGGTGCTTGCAGTCGCGGGCCTTCTCGTCGGCGCCGGCACGCGCTTGGGGTCCGGATGCACCAGTGGACACGGCGTCTGTGGGATTGCCAATCTATCGGTGCGGTCCTTGCTCGCCACACTCGTGTTCATCTCGACCGCTGCGCTCGTCGTCTTTCTCGTGCGTCACGGAGCAGCTTAGTGGCATTCTTCAGCGCATTGATCGCGGGCCTGTTGTTCGGCGCCGGCCTGCTGCTGTCGCGCATGTGCGATCCGCAACGCGTGCTCGGATTCCTCGATGTTGCCGGCCATTGGAATCCCGCGCTCGCCTTTACGATGGGAGGCGCTATTGCGGTCGCCGCGCCGGCGTTTTATTTCGTGCGCAAGCGTCATGCGGATTTGCTCGGCGTTGCGACCGAGCTACCCGATCGGTTCAAGATCACGCGGGCTCTGATCGGCGGTAGTGCATTGTTCGGTATCGGTTGGGGCCTATCCGGCATCTGTCCCGGACCGAGCTTACTGTTGTTGACCGGTGGATCGATTCAATCGGTCGTGTTCGCGGTCGGCATCGTGCTCGGATTTTTCGGCCAAGAGTGGTTGTCCGGCAAGCGAGCTAGCGCCTAGCTTCACCGGTGCCGCGCCATCCGGCGCAGCCGCGACGTGTCATTTGGTAGACTGAGCTGCAAGGCCGCGCCCGCTGCGCGTTCGTCCGCCGGGGGATCTTCCATGTTCATTGCAATGCGTCGCCATTGGTCGGCCGTACCGCTTCTCGTCGCGGGGCTGGCGTTGTCGAGCGGACCCACCGCCGCGCAAGGACTCGCCAACGAAATGCCGGAGCATTTCACACCGCATGTCGATGCCTTCGACTACGAAAAGCGCGAGGCCATGATTCCGATGCGCGATGGCGTCAAGCTGGAAACGGTGATCTTGATACCACGTGGTGCGCGGCGCGCACCCATTTTGTTGACGCGTACGCCCTACGGAGCCACCGCCCGAATCATTCACAACGACAGCAGTCACTTGGCCGCGGTCATTGATTCGAGCGACGTCGCTGACGACGCCGTGTTGAACGGGGGATACATTCGCGTGCTGCAGGACGTGCGCGGCAAGCACGGGTCTGAAGGCGACTACGTGATGACGCGGCCGCTGCGGGGACCGCTGAATCCGACCGATGTCGATCACGCAACCGACACCTACGATACGATCGATTGGCTGGTCAAGAACGTCCCCGAGTCGAATGGCAAAGTCGGCATGCTCGGGATCTCCTACGACGGGTTCACGACCTTGATGGGGCTCTTCCATCCTCATCCGGCGCTGCGTGCGGCGGTCCCGATCAATGCGATGGTCGATGGATGGCGCGGCGATGATTGGTTTCACAACGGCGCGTTTCGCGAGATCAGTTTGGTCTATGCCCACGATCAAGAGGCCACGCGTGCCAGCAGCGTCTCGTGGTGGTCGGATCACTATGACGATTACGATACCTGGCTGGCCGCGGGCTCGGCGGGCGCGATGGCCCGCCTGCACGGCCTCGATCAAGTCGGCTTTGCAGTCAAATTGATGGCGCACCCGGCCTACGACGCGTTCTGGAAATCCATCAGCA
>Ga0181531_10000330_pt1 | contig 33119 bp, 32 predicted proteins | sample PEATcosm2014_Bin_38_FD_119743 | JGI IMG/M metagenome (GOLD analysis project Ga0181531, IMG submission 119743) | Peatland microbial communities from MTU Mesocosm Facility, Houghton, MI, USA - PEATcosm2014_Bin11_10_metaG | ecosystem: Environmental > Terrestrial > Soil > Wetlands > Peat | place...
AAGCGGAAGATGTTGTCGATGAACAGCAGCGTGTCCGAGCCCTCGACGTCGCGGAAGTACTCGGCGACGGTCAGCGCGCTGAGAGCCACGCGCAGGCGCGCTCCGGGCGGCTCGGTCATCTGCCCGTAAACCAGCGCGCACTTCGAGTTGGCCCAGTCCCCGGGCTTGATGACGCCCGACTCGGTCATCTCGGTCCACAGGTCGTTGCCCTCGCGAGTCCGCTCGCCCACGCCGGCAAACACAGAGAAGCCACCGTGGTTCTTGGCCACGTTGTTGATGAGTTCCATGATGACGACGGTCTTGCCTACCCCGGCGCCGCCGAAGAGGCCGATCTTGCCGCCTTTGAGGAAGGGCTGAATGAGATCGATGACCTTGATGCCGGTCTCGAACATCTCTTCATGCGTGGTCTGCTCGTCAAAGAGCGGAGCCGGACGGTGGATCGGCATGCGGGACTTTTCTCCGATGGGGCCCAGCTCGTCCACCGGCTCGCCAATCACGTTGATCACGCGGCCCAGCGTCTCTTTGCCCACAGGCACGCGGATGGGGCCGCCGAGATCAGTGGCCTTCATGCCGCGGACCATGCCTTCGGTGCCCTCCATGGCCACCGTGCGCACGCGGCCCTCGCCCAGGTGCTGCTGCACCTCGAGGATCACGTTGATGGGCGTGGGCACGGTGAAACCTTCGCTGGTGACGCGCAGCGCCTGATAGATGGGCGGCATTGTCGCTTCTTCAAACTGCACGTCTACTGCCGGACCGGAGACCTGGATGACCTTGCCGATGTTTTCTGCCATTTTTGCCTTCCCAACTGCTAAACAGCGGCCGCGCCGCTGACGATTTCAATGATTTCCTTGGTGATGGCCGCCTGCCGCACACGGTTCATCTGCAGCGTATACGCGTCGATCATGTCCGAGGCGTTGTTGGTTGCCGAATCCATGGCTGTCATGCGCGCCGCATGTTCCGCCGCAACCGACTCCGTCATGGCGTGATAAAGCATGGAAGAAACATATTGCGGAAGCAGCCCGTTGAAGAGTTCCTCGGCCGGCTCCTCGTAGATGTAGTCCACCTGCGCGGTGCCGAATTTGCGCGCTTCCTCGTCGGCGGCCGCGGTATCGACCGGCTCCAGGGGGATGCCCGCGCTGGCGGCGGCCTCGGCGGCGCGCTCGCGCTCTTCCAGTGTCGGTTCCACTGCGCCCGTAATCTGCGGAATGCCGATCTTCATAATCGGCAACAGGCGCTCGACCACCAGCCGCTGCTGGATCACCGATTTGAATTCGTTGTAGACGATGTACGCAGCGTCGATCTCCTCGTGCACATAGCGGGAAATGATGCTCTGGGCCAGTTCAAAGACACGGCGGTTCTCAAGCTTCAACAGCATTCCGGGATGATCGCCGGTGACCTCGACCGCCGACTTGCGCTCGCGAACCTGGTGCTTGCGGCCTTCTTCGTCCGTCTGTTCCGAGTAAATCGCGCCAGGGTAGTGGCGGCGCATCTGGTCGCGGCCTTTGCGGCCCACCGCCTCAATGTCGATCTGCTTGTCCGGGTTCCCGGTGATGAACTGGAAAGCCGTCTTGAGGATGTTGGCATTGAAGGCCCCGGCGAAACCCTTGTCGCCGCTGACGACGACCAGCAGCACGCGCTTCTCTGGGCGCGTGGCAAAGAGCGGATGGCGCAGGTTGCCGGTCTCCTCGTCAAAGATGTCGATGCGGCGGGTGAGCGATTCCAGCACACTGGTGATCATTTTGGCGTAGGGCCGGGCCGACAAAGCCCGCTCCTGCGCGCGCCGCAGCCTGGCCGCCGAGACCATCTTCATGGCCTTGGTGATCTGCCGCGTGTTCTTCACACTGCGAATGCGCCGCCGTAGATCGAGTACGTTTGCCATTGCCCTTCTCAGTTCACTGTTCGTAGTTCAAAGTTCAAAGCTCGTAGTTGTTCGCTCTTGCTTCTCAGCCTGGATCTTCGGTTGCCTTGCTGTGAACTGCGATCTGTGAACTACGAACTGCCGCTACGCAGTAGCGGCTGCAAGCTCCGCCTTGAAGTTGGCCGAGTATTCCTTGAGCGCCGCGTGCAGCCGGCTGCGCAGATCGTCGTCGAACGATTTCTTCTTGGTCAGATCGTCGACAAAAGCCGTCTGAGCGGCGTCGAAGTACTTGTACAGGCCGACCTCGAAGGCGCGAATATCCTTGACTTCCAGGTCGTCCAGGTAGCCCTGTGTGCCGGCAAAAAGAATCAGCACCTGCTGCTGCCAGGTCAGCGGCTGGAACTGCGGCTGCTTCAGCATCTCCGTCAAGCGGCTGCCGCGGTTCAGTTGCTTCTGGGTCAAGGGATCAAGGTCGGAGCCGAATTGCGCAAAGGCCGCCAGTTCGCGGTACTGCGCCAGGTCCAGCTTGAGCGTCGCGCCTACCTGCTTGACCGCCTTGATGGCCGCCGAGAAACCCACGCGCGAAACCGATGCGCCCACGTTGACCGCGGGTCGGAAGCCGGAGTTGAACAGGTCGGTCTCAAGAAATATTTGCCCGTCGGTGATGGAGATGACGTTGGTCGGGATGTAGGCCGAGATGTCGCCGGCCTGGGTCTCGATCACCGGCAGCGCGGTCAGCGATCCGCCCCCGCGCTTGTCGCTCAACTTGGATGAGCGCTCCAACAGGCGCGAGTGGAGATAGAAGACGTCGCCGGGGTAAGCTTCGCGGCCCGGCGGACGGCGCAGCAAGAGGGAGATTTCGCGGTAAGCCATGGCGTGCTTGGACAGATCGTCGTACATCACCAGCGCGTGGCGGCCGGAGTCGCGGAAGAACTCGCCGATGGCCGTCGCCGCATAGGGGGCGATGTAAAGCATCGGGGCGGGCTCGGACGCCGAGGCAGCCACGATGATGGTGTGGCCCATGGCGCCGGCCTCAGTGAGGGTCTGGACGACCTGAGCGATGGAGGAGCGCTTCTGCCCGATGGCGCAGTAGATGCAGATCAGATTGTTTTTGGCGTTGTTGATGATGGTGTCCAGCAGCACGGCAGTCTTCCCTGTCTGGCGGTCGCCGATGATCAGTTCGCGCTGTCCGCGGCCGATGGGGATCATGGCGTCGATCGCTTTGAGTCCGGTGGCCATGGGCTCGCGCACGCCCTGGCGGTCGATGATGCCGGGGGCCAGCCGTTCGATGGGCAGCGAAGAAGTGGAAGCGATGGGCCCCTTGTCGTCGATGGGCTGACCCAGCGCATTGACCACGCGCCCGATCATCCCCTCGCCCACTGGCACGCTCAAAATCGTGCCGGTGCGCTTCACCTCGTCGCCTCTCTGAGCTCGGTGTAGTCGCCCAGAACCACCGCGCCCACCTGGTCTTCCTCGAGACTTAGAGCCAGCCCGGCGATGCCGTGCGGAAAGCTGAGCAACTCTCCGGCCATCACCTTGTCCAGTCCATGCAGACGGGCGATGCCGTCGCCCAGGGATGTGATGGTCCCGACCTCATCTACTTGAACCTTCGAGTCGTAGTTCGCGATCTGCTCGCGAAGTAGTTGCGTAATCTCGTCTGCCTTGATCTGAGCCATTTCCTGTTCCTTAAAGATCGCAGTTCACAGTTCTTGGTTCGCAGTTCCTGGTTCAAAGTTCTTTCCCGGAGTCCCTCGCTCACATTTGCCGGTTCGCGTTTGTCCGTTCTCAGTCACCGGCTGTCCGGATGCCGTACTGTGAACTACGAACTGCGAACTATGAACTTGCCTTACCCGGTCATCAGCGATTCCTTGAGCCTGTCCAGCCGTCCGCGCACCGAACCGTCATACACCGTCGAGCCGATGCGGACCACCGTGCCACCAAGAATCGAAGGCTCCAGCTTGAAGCTGGCCTCGATGGGAGAACCGGCCAGTTTGCCGACCTCCGCTGCCAGCGCGCCGCGCTCATCCGTGCTCAACTCGCGCGCTGTCACAATTTCCGCTTGTTGAATGCCCAACTGCTCCTGCAACTTCCGGCGATAGGCTTTGGCCACTTCGTGAACCGCGCCGATGCGATCGTTGTCGATCAGCACGGCGAGCAGGTTGCGCAACTCCTTCTCGAGCCCCAGCTTCGCATTCAACGTGTCGAGAAAACCGACCTTCTGCTTGGCGGCAATGGCCGGGTTCACAAAAAACTCCCGCAATTCAGGGCTCCCGTCCCAGGTGGCGAGAAAGTCATCGAACTCGCGGCCGATCGCCGCCGTGTCCAGTTTGGCGGCGGTGACCACTTCAAGAAAGGCGGTGGCGTAGCGGGCAACAAAGGCTGCCATCTAGTTCTGCCCTCCCTTGGCCGCGCCGTTTTTATTCGTGTCGCCCACAAACTCGGCGATCAGGGAGCGGTCGGTTTCGGGGGTGAGAAGCATCTGCCTGGCGGCCTGCTCGATGGCCAAATCGACGGCGAAATGGCGCAATCCGCGCTTGGCTTGCGCGGCTGCCGAGCCAATCTCCTGCTCGGCGGCAACCACGATGCGAGCGCTTTCTTCTTCGAGGGCGGTCCTGATGCGCGCTTCGTCCTGGTGCATCTCTTCCTCGACCTCGCTGCGAAACTTCTGAATCTCGTCGCCCAACCCGGAAAGCTTGGCTTCGATCGCGCTCAAGCGGGCGTTTGCGTCCTCGGTCACCTTGCGGGCCGACTCGATATCGGTGCGCACCTTTTCCGCGCGCTGGCGCAGGAATTTAGGCAGGAAGCGGGCCAGTGGAATGCCGATCGCCAGCACGATGATAGCGAAATTTATAAACTCAAACGTCCGCGCAGTGGTCTCGACCGGCAGGTGAAGCGCCTTGGCCGCCGCCGTGACCAGCGGATTGTGGCGGAACTTGTCGGTCTCGTTCTCTTCCGGCTTGGCCGCCTCGGGCTTGGCCGTATCGCTCGTTTGAACCGGAGCGGCCGAGGATTGACCCGTCGGTTGCGGTTGAGTCGGAGCAGCCTGCTGCTGCGCGGCAATTTGGAATGGCGCAGCGGCCCCTCCGGCAGCCAGCACCGTCAGAAATGCAAACCAGAGAATACGGGAGCTCAAACGCGTTCGCAGGGCCGAATATCTCAACGAGTACCCCCGGCAGCCAGCGGCAGGACCGCACGGACTACCTGGCTGGCCAAATCCCCGGCTGTGGCTTGAATTGCCTGCCTGGCGGTGGCGGCTTCGGCTTCCAACTCGGCCTTGGCCTGGCTGACTTTGCCCCCGGCAACCTTCCGGGCGGCCTCCAGAGCGGCATCGCGATCGGCGCTCCATTGCTTGACGCGCTGTTCGCGAACCTTATAGACCTCGCCCCGCGCCTGGCGCAGCTTGGCGGCGTATTCTGCCGCTCTTTCCTCGGCCCGCGCAATGGCCTTGTGCGCATCCTCGATGGCGCCCTCCGTGCGGGCACGGCGCTCTTCCAGCGTTTTGGTCAAGGGGCCCTGGATCAGCAATCGATAGCCCAGAACCAGCACAATGAACAGAACCGCTGTTGGCACCGCATCGAGCAGAAGGGTTCCGAGTTGTTGAACGATTTCCTGCATGGTGGTACCGATTCGCTCCGGCGTTTAGAGGGGCCTTTTCGCGGGTGGAACACTTTTTTGTATCAGGGGCGGACCCCCAAGTCAACGCGGATGGCTTCGATTCAGCAGGGTGCTGTGACTGCGGTCACGAATCGGGAAGTTTGTCCAAAAAAGAACTTGCTTTCGCCGGAAACAAGCCTAAACTAACAATACCACCTAGACCCGGTCCAGGGTCCAGCGGGCAACCGGTTCCGGGAAGTCCTTCCACTCCCGAAGCCGGTGGCCCGCCTCTTAATTTCCAGGGTTCCATCTTCCACCCATCAGGCCATTTCCTGTGTACTACGGGTTGCCGCTGACTGCCTTGTCCACGGTCAGCAGCCCCTGGCTCCGCAGCCAGATTTCCAGAAGGTTTGGCCACTGGTCGAGTGCAGCATCTCCCTTGCCCAGCCCTGTGCCGTGGGGCCCGTTGGCAAAAATGTGCGCCTCGGCAGGCACCCCGGCCTTGACCAGCGCCTCGTAGAAACGCAGACCCTGCTCCACCGGAACCGTCTGGTCATTGAATGTGTGAAACCAGAAGGTCGGCGGTGTCTCCCTGGTGACAAAAAGGTCTGGAGAGTACGCAGTCCGCAGCGCCTCGCATTTGTCCATCACATCGAAGAGCTTGCAGTAGCTCAGGTGCGAGGTGTCGCTGGAAATCGCTCCGATCCACGGGTAGCCCAGCACCAGGTAGTCCGGACGGCTGGAAACCCGCTCGATGGGGTCGTCCGCCTCGGGGTTGCCGGGGACAAACTGCGTGCCGGAGAGCGCCGCCAGGTGGCCGCCGGCCGAGAAGCCGATGACAACGATCCTGCCGGGATCGATCTGGTAGTCCCTGGCCCGGGCCCGCACAGTCTGGATGGCGCGCCGGGCGTCCAGCAGCGGCACGGGCAGCGGATAACCATTCGAGGCGAGCCGGTAGCTGAGAATGAATGCGCGAAAGCCGCGCGCGGTGAACCAGTCAGCAACCTGGCGACCTTCCAGGTTGGCCGCCAGGTTGCGATAGGCGCCGCCCGGCAGCACCACCACACCGGAGCCGTTGCCGTGACCAGGCTGCGGCTCGAAGATGGTCAGGGTGGGTGTGTCCTCGCAGGCGTTGCCCTTGGCCTGGGGAGCGTTGCCGGGCCATAGCCGGACAGTCTGGATGCCGAGGAACTCATTGTTGTTGCCGGCCGTCGCGCAGGGTGGCTTTTGCGCCTGTGCCGCAGATCCCACCAGCAATCCCGCAGCTATGATCGCGAAAAGATGTTTCACGTCAAGCCTCCCCGATGTCCGCGCCGATTATACAAGCCGGGCAAGCGACCGATGCGGATCCTGTTTCCTGGTCCCATTCGCTGGTTCCCGGTCCCCGTCACAGCCACATGGCGATATGTCCTGGGCAGGGATTCGTTGCCTGGGCGCTCAACTCCTCCGCCAGTTCAAAACCATACCGTGCGAAGTAGTAGGCCGCGCCGAGAACCCGTTCCTGGAGCACCCCACCCGGATAGAGAGACTGGCAAATGGCCTCCGCGTGCCGCCCCAGCGAAGCCTCCCGCTGCAACTGGAAGTTCGCCGCCAGAGTGCGCAGGCGGTTCATCTGGTAGCGCATTTTGCTGGCCGCGGTGTCCGCCGACCGGCCCAGCCCGGCATCCAGCCTGCCCATCCACTCCAACAAAGGCGTGAGTTCGGCGTCGAGCGCGACGCCCGCGGCGGCCAGCTTCCGTTTCCCTTCCACAGGCATCGCGCGGGCGGCCAGCAACTGCGCCAGCGGCGCCGAGCCCTCCGGCCCGCCCACCTGAAAGACCCGCTCCACGGTCAGTTCGTGCTTGCGCAACAGTTCGCCGATGGCCGGCTCGACCAGGGTGGCGGAGAAGCGCGGCAGCGCCGGGGTGGCCCGCCCGAGAATGCGCTCGAAGAGCACAGCCGACTGCGCAAAGTAGGCAATTTCCGCAGGCCCGCCGATGGTGAGGGAAGTAGACAGCAGAAAATCCTGGAATACGGGCCGCAGGAGCGCCGAAGGCGAGATGCGCTCCGGCGCGGTATCGAGGACCCCAACCAGTTCGCCGGTGGAAAAGCTCTGCCGCCCCGCCTGCCACAAGCCCGCAGGCTCTTGAGCGCTGGGCGCAATCCGCTTCAGGGCCAGCCGCGCCCCGCTGCGCTCGTCGATGAGGAACAACAGGCTGGACTGCCCGGTGACGGCCACTTGCGCGTGATAGCCGGCGGCTGCCAACTCACGGTCGCGCTCGGCCAGTGCCGCGTGCAACTCGTCGGCGAGCTCCAGCGCCGCCCGCAACACCGGCGCTCCCACGCGGTGGAGATCGCGCCCCTCTGCATCCAGCACCAGCAGTCCCTGCGCGGCAAAAGCCCTGGCGTAGAACGCCCGAAATGCTTCGGCAAACGTCCGGCCCGGCTTGTAAGCCTCGGCGAGCTCCTCCATGGCATCGGAGAATCCGAGCAACTCATGCGCCCGTTCGACGAGCGGCGTGATCGAGTCGTCCAGGACGAAGCCACCCACCGGCCGCGGCGCCGAGGGAGCTTTTGGATAGGTCAACTTTTCGAGCTTGTTGCGCCCCGGAAACGTGACGTGATCGATCTCAGCGAAGTCGTGGTCTTCCGTTGCCAGCCAGAAAATTGCCGCATGAGGATGGCCCGCTGCCGTCCCCTGCCGGGCGCGTGCCACGGCGGTGGCGGCCTTGAAGGGCGTAAAAAGTGGCCCTCCGAGAAGCCCCACCTGCTGGCCGGTCACCACCGCTCCCGCGCCCTGGCCAAGGGCTTCAATTGCCGCCGAGGCAGAGGGCTCCGGGTTTTGCTCCGCCAGCACCCGAACCATCTCCGGCCAATGAGCCGGAACCGGCGGGCGCGTCTGCCAGCCGTTGTCGCCGGGCAGCGAGGCATAAAATGGCCGTGCCGCCGCATCTCCGGCGCAGTAGTCCAGAAATAGCCGGCTTAGCCCAGGCGCAACGGTAATCGGATAACAGTCTACTGTTGGCAAAGGGTTCAATTCTTGCTCACTTGCCTCAGGGAAGAATCCCTGCGCGTGGGCGGGGCGGATGACTCTGTTCCCAATTCCCCATTCCCTGGTCCCCGGTCCCAAGGAGGCGTCTGGGGAGCGACCGCGGGAATCGACTTATGCTGTTGTTAAAGATGCCACGCCGCACGGATTCGATGCAGGAGTGGACCGTCCATGTCTGCGCACCTGCTTGACTGTGCGTATACTCATTATCAAATTGCGCGTTTGATTGCCGATTGCGCATGATTGCGCATCGAGGAGAGAGACAGAAAATGCCCAAGAAAAAGAAGGCTGTGAAGCCTGCCGAACCCGAGCAAGCAAAGTCCGCCGCGCCCAAGAAGGCCAAGACCGCCAAAACCAAAAAACCAAGAACGGCAAAGCCAAAGGGGGCGAAAGCCGCAAAGCCGAAGGCGAAGAAAGAACTCAAGCCAGCCGCGACGGCTGAAACAGAGCAATTGCTCGATTCCGAAGTGGCCTTTGAAGGGCCGCTTTTTCGAGTTTTGCGCGACCGGCTGATCGAGCCGGGTGGCAAGGAGGGTGTTCGCGACATCATCCGTCATAACGGGAGCGTGGTCATCCTGGCCGTGGACAGCTCCAAAAGCAGGAAAAATCCCTGGATCGTCGTCGAGCGCCAGTACCGCCATGCTGCCCAGCAGTTTCTGTGGGAGTTGCCGGCAGGCAAGCTGGAAGCTGGTGAGGACCCCCTCGCAGGCGCCAAGCGGGAATTGGAAGAGGAGACCGGTTACCAGGCAAAGAAATGGAAGCCGCTTGTCGAGTATTATGCCAGCCCCGGTTTCCTGGGCGAGTCGATGAAGGTCTTCCTGGCCGAGGGCCTGGTGGCCGGCCACGCCCATCCGGAGGTTGACGAACAGATCGAACTTCGCCTGGTCAAGCTTTCCGAAGTTCTCAAGATGATTGAGAAAGGCGCTATCCTTGATGGCAAGACACTCACAGGCGTGCTTTTGTACGCACGGAAGATGGCCGGAAAACATAAGTCGTAATCGCCTGTAAATTTTTGTAAAGTTTTTTTGAGGGAAGACTTCCCCAGTTTGCTCTTGGTCAACTGATTTTGGTTCAAGCGTTCCCTATACTCGGACTGTCGCACTGGACCCAGGGAAACCAAACACAATAATCTACAGCTTTTGTTGAGATGCTGTAGACCGCGTTCCCCCCTCCCGGCGCGGTGGACGGGCCCCCCACCACAGCCGGGATAGCGATCACACCCATGCCGGAGCGTGGGTTGGCGCACGTGGGACGAGAAGACTTTTTGAGGGCTTTCTCGTCTTATTCAACATCGGTGGGTAATCCCCCGCGCCCACCGGATTATGGAAAGGTCCAAGGAAGGAAGGAGCCTGTGGCTCAGCACAAAGGAAAGGTCAAGTGGTTCAACAACGCCAAGGGCTACGGATTCATCGGACGTGAAGACGGGCCGGACGTATTCGTCCATTACTCGGCAATTCAGTTGGATGGATACAAAACGCTGAAAGAGGGCGATGACGTAGAGTTCGACATCGTCGAGGGCCAGAAGGGTCCTCAGGCGGATGCAGTGGTCCGCTTGAAGAGCGCAGTCCACAACGCAGCTTAGCGGCGTAGACGGCTGGGGTTAATCGCAAGACCACCGCCGGGTGGGCTACTGGAAGTGCGCCCAGAAACGATCCATTCGTCACACCGTGCAGCGGCGGGCGCAAATCCTCACCAAACCAGCATCTATAGGTCTCCACAGAATCCTGCTTGCCGGGAAACAGCGTAGGATCGCGCTTTGCCGCTTGCGAAGTCTTGATGGCCGCCAGGCCAGCCGAGGCCAGCATCTCCGGTTCGGCGTGCAATCCAACGCCGGCATGCCGGATACTGTTCGCGGAGGCATCCGCATTGGACAACCCCACCATGTCCCGCCTGCTGGCCGAAACCGCCGATCTGCTCGAGATCGATGGGGGAGACGGCTTTCGCATCCGCAGCTACCGGCGCGCCGCAGAGGCCGCCGAGCAAACCACCGTGGACCTGGTGGCCGCTGCGGCCGATACCGCACGGTTACTTGAGATTCCCGGCATCGGCAAAGGGATGGCCGCCAACCTGCAGGCGATCGCCGCCACCGGAACCCTGCCTCTGCGCGAGGAACTGTTGGCGAAATACGGCTCGGGCCTGCTGGAGTTGCTCAAGCTGCCCGGCATGGGGCCCAAGACCGTGGCACTGTTGTGGGACGCGGCCAAGATTGCCGGCATCGACCAACTCGCCGAAGCCATCGACGCAGGCCGGTTGGCAGGCCTGCCGCGCATGGGCGAAAAGCAGATCGAGAAGTTGCGCAAAGGCATCGAAGACTACCGCCGTAGTGCCGGCCGCTTCCGCATCGACGTGGCCGAGGAAGCAGCCCAACGCATTGCGGCCTATCTTTTGGCTTTTCCCGGCATAGAGAAGGTGACCCCCGCCGGCTCCCTCCGCCGCGGCCGCGAAACCGCAGGCGACCTGGACCTGCTGGTAACGGGTCCCGCCTGCGCGCCGGAACACACCGCCGCTGCGGTCGAATACGTGGCCGCCTACCCCGGCATTCACGACATGATTGCCAAGGGCGAGAACAAGGTGAGCTTTCATCTGAGCGACGGCCTGCAGGTGGATGTACGCTTGTTACCCTCGGCCTCCTACGGTGCGGCCCTGCAATACTTCACCGGATCCAAAGCACATAATGTGTCGCTCCGGCAACGTGCCCTCAAGATGGGCTACACACTGAGCGAGTGGGCGCTGGCGCGGCTCGCCGACGACTCCACCGTGGCGGCCGCCACTGAGGAAGAGATCTACGCCGCCCTGGGCATGGACTGGATGGCGCCCGAGCTGCGAGAGAATCTGGGCGAGATTGAGGCCGCCGCCCGCCACGAGATTCCCCGGCTCATCGAGCAAGCCGATCTGCGCGGCGACCTGCACATGCACACCAACGCAACGGATGGCCACAACACCATCCTCGAGATGGCGGAGGCCGCCCTGGCGTGCGGGTACCGCTACATCGCCATCACCGACCACTCCAAGAACCTGGCCATGACCAACGGCCTGGACGACAAGCGGGCGCTGGAGCAGATTGAGCGCATCCGCGAAGTCGACCGGCAGATGCAAGGCCGCATCCGCGTCTTTACTGGCATTGAGGTAGACATCCTGGCAGACGGCGCCCTCGACCTGGACGACGAAGTGCTAGCCCAAATGGAAATCGTGATTGCCAGCGTACACACCCGCTTCGAACAGAGCCGCGAAGAGATGACGGCGCGCGTGCTGCGGGCTATTGAAAACCCCTATGTCCGCATCCTCGGCCACCCCACCGGCCGGCTGCTTCTGCGCCGCGAGCCCTTTGCCTTGGACTTGGGGGCAGTGCTGCGCTGTGCTGGCGAGTTGGGCGTGGCCGTCGAACACAACGCCGCGCCTGAGCGGCTCGACCTCAACGACCGCGACCTTCGCCTGGCCAAGGAACTGGGCTGCCGCATCGTCATTGACTCGGACTCCCACGACAGCCGCAACCTGGGCAAAATGGACTACGGCATTCGCCAACTGCGCCGCGCCTGGCTTGGCCCGGGCGATGTGTTGAACACACTCGGCGCCGACGATTTTCTTGCCGCGCTCAGGCCTCGGAAGTAGATCGGTTTCGGCGTTCCGATGTGAAATGCGGTGCGTCCTCCGGCCGGAGAAAAGCACCGCCTTCCGTGCAAATTCCCCCAAGTTAACAGAGTCCTGTTCCGGATTGAATGTTCAAGTCGCGCCGATGGAGATAAGATAAGGTCGCTATGAGCCTTCTCAAGCAGGATTCTTCGGAATTGGACGTTGCCGCCCGCGGCGAGGCGTTTACCAAGGGCTCCAGTCACGTGGTATGGGCCAGCATTGCTGCGACCGTGCTGGTCACGATCGCCATCGCGATCTATGTGATCGTCGGGCAAAAGCCCCCCGCGGCTACCGGAGACATCGTCCAGGTGTGGGCTCACCCGCTGCACACCGAGACTTCCGGGTTCGACGCCAACGGCGCTCCCATGCCCAAAGAAAGCTTCGACCAGGTTCTGGTCCTGGCCAGAGTCACGCTGCACAACCAGAGCAAACAGCCGCTCTTTCTGCACCAGATCATGGTCAATGCCACGCTGGAGGACGGTATTCACTCCAGCTACGCCGCCGTTCCCGCCGATTACGAGCGGGTCTTTCTTGCTTATCCTGAATTGGCCCCGCTGCACGGCAAAGCGCTTGCTTCCGAGGCGGCCATCGATCCCGGCCAGACCTTGGAGGGAAATATCGTCTCCGCTTTCCGAGTGACCAAACAGCAGTGGGACGCGCGCAAAGACCTGAGTTTTACCTTTGCCTTCAGGTATCAGCCAAATCTGGTGCTCGCACCCCACGGCGCAGTTACTGAGCAGTAGGTGGAGTTGGCGCGTTCTTGGGCGTCGAAAGATACCCGGCGATCTGATTCTTTGAGTTAATGGTATTCACCACGATCTCGAAGAGCGCCGGGTCCTTGCCGCTGTAGAACTGCAGCGGTTCGTTCACGTTTCTATCCTTCTTCTCGTATTGCCGGTCGTCGGAATTTACCACCAGAGTGAACTTGTTCTTCTTCAGGTCGGCCTTCTTCAATTCCAGGCTCACCGTGCCCACAGGCTTCTTTTCTCCCTTGTTCAGGGTGAACTCGTAGAAGTTGCGGTCGCCCTTGTGTTTCAGCAACTCCAGCTCATCGTGATTGCGGGCGATCAGGCTGCTGTGGCCGCTCAAATCCCCCTTCATCGACGTCAACTGGGCGATGGTGGTGGCCAGGTCGCTCTGCGTCTTGGCCACGTCGGTTTTGACCCCGCCCACATCAGTCTTGACATTGGAAACTTCGCTGGAAACGGCGGTCACTGCCTGCGCGGTCTGCTGTTGGGCGGTCTCCAGCCGCTTGCTGCTGGCCTCGACGGCTTGCTCGCGGCGGATGATTTCCTCGGCGCGCGTGTCCATCTGCTTCTGCGTCAATCCCAGCGATTTTCCCAGTTCATCGGTGGCTACGCGCAAGCGGGCGTCGGTTTCGCGCAACTCCGCTGCCAGTTTCGCGTTTTCCTGCTTCGCCTCGGCCAGTTCGGTTTGCTGAGTCGTCAGCCTGCCGCTGAGCGTAAAGCTCCAGATCAGGCCGCCTACCGCGGCCAACAGGGCGACGGCGATCGCCGCCAGCAATGCACCGGAGTAGGTTCGGGGAGTTTCGTCGATTTCACTCATGATTTGCCTTTCTTTTCCTGAGCGGTCCGGGTCACGAACCACTCCACCTGTGAAGCGCCAATCTGCCTCGTTAGACGCCGCTGCCAGAATGCTTTCTGGAAGTTCCCATTTCTTCGCGGAAACGCAGCCCTGAACTTCGGCCCCCGGAGATTTTGCTCCGCGCGCCTCCGGGGGAAACTACAGGATATAGAAATATTCGCGGTTTTGCAGAAAAAGCTGCTCAGAACAGAACGACGCACAGCTTCCTGGCTCATGCGCGAGTCAGGTTCGGCGCCATGTCGTCCCGCACTCCGTGACAAGGAGGGAATCGCTACGTTATAAACATCTTTACTGCAAATTCAGGCGCCGGGCCTTTTTCAGGGCCTGAAAATCCGCCGTTATAGCCGAGAGACCATCGCAAGGGAGATCCGAAAGCTTATGTCGACTGCTGTCGCTGGAAAGGGTCTGGAAGGAATTGTTGCGGCGAACTCCGGCATTTGCTGGATAGACGGGGATGCGGGCGTCCTGGCCTACCGCGGAATCGACATTCACGAACTGGCCGAGCACTCGACCTTCGAGGAAAGCACCTACCTGCTCTGGAACGGCATGCTGCCCAACGAATTCGCCCTGCGCGAGTTCCAGTCCGAGTTGTCGCTGGCCAGGGGCCTCGATTTCCGCGTCGTCAGCCTGTTGCGCAGTATTCCCGCCTCTGCCACGCCCATGGAAGTGCTGCGTACGGCGGTCTCCGCGCTCAGCTTTTACGACGCCGACGAGAAGGACAACACCCACGACGCCAACGTGCGCAAGAGCTATCACCTGACCGCACAGATTGCGATGATTGTGGCCATCTACGACCGGCTCCGCAAAGGTCTGGAGATCGTTCCGCCCGACCGCTCGCTGAATCACGCGGCGAATTTTCTTTGGATGCTGAACGGCGTGAAGCCCTCCGAAACGGCTGTCAGGACGCTGGATCTGGCGCTGGTTCTGCACGCCGAGCACGAGCTGAACGCGTCCACCTTTGCTGCCCGCGTCATCGCAGCCACCCTGGCGGACATCCATTCCGCCATCACCGGCGCCATTGGCGCGCTCAAAGGCCCTCTGCACGGCGGCGCCAACGAAGGCGTCATGCGAATGCTCTACGCCATCGACAAGGCCGGAGCCGACCCGGTCGAATACGTCAAAAGCATGCTGGCTGCCAGGCAAAAGATCTCCGGCTTCGGGCACCGCGTTTACAAAACCGAGGACCCCCGCGCCACCCACCTGCGCAAGATGAGCGAGCAACTCGGCAAAGACGCGGGCGTGCCCAAGTGGTTTGAGATGTCCCGGGCCATCGAGCTTTACATCAATTCCGATAAAAAGCTCAACGCCAACGTAGACTTCTACTCCGCCTCCACCTACGCCACCCTGGGCATCGACATCGACCTCTATACGCCCATCTTCGCCATCAGCCGCATCGCCGGCTGGGCCGCCCACGTCATCGAGCAGTTGGACGACAATCGCCTTATTCGCCCCCGCGCGGAGTACATCGGCCCCGTTTACCCCGCGCCCTACATTCCCATTGCGGAGCGCGGATAGGCCCGGCAACTTTTTTGCGCAACCCACACATCGTCCCGTCATCCAACGCGCAAGGCGGATGGGGCATGGCAATTCGTCAAATCTCCGTAGAGCGGCTGAGCCTGGTGTCTACCAAACCCTTCGCAGAGGTCGTTGCGGCCATTGAGGCCGTCATTGGCCATCCCGACATGCGCGAGTTCGGGAAGAAGGTCGGTGCGGCGAAGTCCTGGCACGAACTTGAAGAGGTGGTCCACGCCATGATTGGACCGTCGGGGTTCATGGAGTTCGCGCGCTTCAACCTGGGTCAGATCATCGAGAAGGAGCGGGGGCCGGCGGCGCCCAAGATCCTGCGCTTCGTCGTTGGCAATCCGCTCATCATGAAGACGATGGCGGAGCATGTGCCGGACACGGCCTCTTACGCGCCGGTAACCGTCCTGATCGACGAACGGGAGGACGGCGTGCATCTTTCCTACGACACGATGGCCAGCTATCTGGCACCGTATGGCAATGCGGCGGCGTTGGAGATCGCCCGGAATCTGGACTTGAAGATCGAGGCCCTGCTCAAGGCGGCCGCAGCATGATTCAGACCGCAACGCAGGAACAGTCCTGCCGCGCCTTCCACAGCAGGTATAACGCCCACGCAGACAGCGTGCAATTGTCGCGGATCGTCCCGTTGAGCATCATTTCCTCGAATTCGCTGACCGAAACCGAGCGAACCACCAGGTCATGCTCTTCGGGGTCCGGGTCTTTCCCTGTGAAAGTCAACCCGGTAGCCAGAAAGACGTGCTGCTTTTGCCGGGTAAAACCGTAAGCGATCCACAGGGTTCCCAGGTAAGTCATCTCCGCGGCGTCCAGACCCAACTCCTCTTTCAACTCGCCGCGGGCCAGTTCCTCGGGATTCTTAATATCCATCTCCCAGCCGCCCTGGGGCAGCTCAAGTGCACGCTCCTGGATGGTGTAGCGGTATTGCTCCACCAGCCAAACGCGGCCTTCGTCTACAGGCAAGATGATGGCGCAGTCGTCTTTGTCTACCACGCCATAGATGCCTTTTTCACCGTTAGAGCGGAGAATCTCGTCCTCACGCAGCCGCAACCAGTGGTTGCGGTAGATCTCGCGGCTGGCCAGAGTGGTGATGGAGCGGCCTGTGCCGGCTTGGGCCGGGTTCATGGGTTCTCCTTCAAACTTTGATGCCTCTATCGCAAAGCTCATGTTGCCCCGGATCGGAAGGCAGCCGTTGTCTTGAGTGGAAGGTTGTTGCTTTGAAGGCGGTTGTCCTTGCGTTGAAGTCAGAGTTCGCAATCCATTTGCAGCCCATCATAGCCGCCCCTGCGGGACACACCCTTAAAGAGCCCGCTTATTCTTCCCGAAGCCGGTACTCGCGCAGCCGCCCGACCAGCGAGGCTGGCCCGCTCACCGCCAGCCGAACCTGATTGCCCTCATACTCCCGTGAATGCACCACCATCCCCGCCTCGATGGCTGCCAGAACCCCACCCTCCTGCTGTGGAACCCGAAACTCCGCCTCGATCACGGGATCGGAGTGCAAGGCCCGGTCGATCGCTGCCAGGAGCGCATCCATTCCCTCCCCGGTGCGCGCCGAAACGGCAACTTCGCACCCGGCCTGCACCCGGAACTCCAGCCCCAACCTTTCGTGCTCCCCCAGCAGATCGATCTTGTTCAGCACCTCGATGCGCGGCTTGTCCAGCGCGCCGAGCTCGCCTAAAACCTTTTCCACCTGCGCCTTTTGCTCCTCGCCATACATTGAGGCGGCGTCCCGGATGTGTAACAACACCTCCGCCTGCGCCACCTCCTCCAGCGTGGCGCGGAAGCTGGTGACCAGCGTATGCGGCAGATTGCGGATAAAGCCGACCGTGTCAGAAAGCAAGACTTTGCGGCGGCTGGGCAGTTCGATGGCCCGCAGCTTGGGGTCCAGCGTGGCGAACATGCGCGGCGATTGCAGCACCTGGGCGCCTGTCAGGCAGTTGAAGAGCGTGCTTTTGCCGGCGTTGGTATAGCCCACCAGGGCCACCGTGGGCACCGGAACCGACTCGCGCCGCTGCCGCTGCTGGCCGCGAACGCGGCGCACCGCATCCAGTTCGAGCTTTAAGTGGTCGATGCGGCGCTGAATCTGCCGCCGGTCGGTCTCCAGCTTGGTTTCGCCGGGTCCGCGGGTGCCGATGCCGCCGCCCAACTGCGACATCGCCTTGCCCTTGCCGGTGAGCCGCGGCAGCATATACTCAAGCTGCGCCAGCTCCACCTGCAACTTGCCCTCACTGGTGCGAGCGTGGCGGGCAAAGATGTCCAGAATCAATTGTGTGCGGTCCAGCACCCGGCAGGGAAGCGCGGCCTCGAGATTGCGCAGTTGGGTGGGCGTCAGGTCATGGTCGAAGAGCACCAGGTCGGCCTCGGTGGACGCCGCCACTCCGGCAATCTCCTCCACCTTGCCGGAGCCGATCAGCGTCGCCGGATCGGGCCGTGACCGGTGCTGCATCAGTTCCGCGGCTACTACCCCACCGGCACTCGAAACCAGTTCGCGAAACTCGGCCAGGGAATCCTCGGCGTCCAGGCCAGGAAATGGTTGCGACGATGCCAGTCCTGAGGAATCAGCCCGGGAGCTGGGGGCCCTTTCTGATGTGTCCGGCTCCTGCGCATTTTCATCCAAGCTCGCGGAGCCCAGACCCGCCTGTTGGGGATGCACCACCGCGGTCCGCGGACTCGGACTCGGAACACCTGCCCGGTTGCCACGCGAACGAAGCCCGAGGTCCACTCCCACCAGGACCGCCCGCTCCGGGCTGACACCCCCGCGACCAAGACCAGTCGCCGGGAACCCCGGACTTTCACCGCGGCGACGAAGACCTGTCGCCGCGGTGCCCGGCTTTCCACCGGAACCGCCAGTCCTGCTCTTCTCAACTCCCAATCGAGTTCGCGCTCCGCATCCTATCGCTGTTCGAAAATCGCGGGAACTGCGGCTGGCAAGGTCACCGGGCCGGGGCCAACGCCCGCCTGCACGCCCACCGGACGGTGCTCGGTATGCAGCACGCTCCTGTTGCTCACCACTGTCGAAATGGCGTGCTTGAAGATCAACTGCTCCTGGCTGTTGTTTTCCAGCAGCACAGAATACTTGTCAAAGGAACGAATCTTTCCGGTCAGCTTGACGCCGCTCACCAAATAGATCGTAATTGGGGTTTTGTCCTTGCGGACCGTGTTCAGGAATGTGTCCTGAATATTTTGTGCCGGCTTGTTCTCCATTTGCCGATCTCCTACTTTCTTGTTGAGTATTTGATGTGCCTAAACCGCACCTACGTAAAAACAAATCGGCGGGGACGACTCCGGAAACCCGCGAGCCGGCTTCCCCACAATGTGACAAGATTATAGCCATTCCACGGCGTTTTCAAGCCGGCCTCACCGCGCACTCCTCTCTTGGGCCGGTTTGCACCGTTCCGCAATGGGATGCGGCGACCTCAGGGGCTGATAAAATAATCAGGTGAAAGCCGCAACTGCTCCTCGATCGAGTGCTGCACACGCCACGCAGCCTGTGCCTATGTTGGACTTGAAACGGCAGTACCAGCCGCTCCATCAGGAGTTGCTGGAGGCAGTCGGAAGCGTGCTGGAGAAGCAACAGTTCATCCTGGGCGAGCCGGTAGCCGCCTTCGAACAGGCCGCCGCACGTCAGCTTGGCGTTGCCCATGCGCTGGGCTGCTCGTCGGGCACCGATGCTCTCTGGCTGGCCCTTGCCGCCGCCGGCATCGGCCCCGGACAGGCAGTCGTTACCACCCCCTTCAGCTTCTTTGCTTCGGTCAGCTCCATCCTGCGCGCCGGTGCCGCTCCCGTCCTCGCCGATATCGAACTCGGCACGTTCAATCTGGACCCGGCTGCTGTTGAAGAGGTTTTGCATGGCCCGCGCGGCGCAGACATCCGTGCGATTCTGCCCGTGCATCTTTTCGGCCAATGCTCCGATTGGACGGCCTTTGCCCGTTTCGAAAAGGAATTTGGACTGAAGCTGATTGAAGACGCCGCGCAAGCCTGGGGTGCGGAATGGCAGGGGACAAAAGCCGGCGGACTAGGCGATGCCGCCGCCTTCAGCTTTTATCCCACCAAGAACCTGAGCGCGGCTGGCGACGCGGGCATGGTGACAACCAACTCGGACGAGATTGCCGAGCGCGTCCGGATGCTCCGCCAGCACGGCATGCGCCGCCGCTACTATCACGACGAGGTTGGCTGGAACACCCGCATGGACGGCTTCCAGGGCGCCATCCTGAATGTCAAGCTCAAGTACATCGCCGGCTGGAATGCCGCCCGCCGCACCGCCGCCACCCGTTATCGCAGCCTGTTTGCCGCCGCGGGGCTCTCCGAAACCGGCCCTTATCCCATCCACGGAATAGTCCTGCCCCATCAAGTCCCCGGCAGCCGCCACGTCTGGCACCAATACGTCATCCGCACCGCCCGCCGCGACCAACTCCGCGAATTCCTCACCGCCCGCAAGATCGGCTCGGAGATCTACTACCCCGTCCCGCTCCATCTGCAAGAGGCTTTGAGGAGCCTCGGCTACCGGGACGGCAGCTTCCCCGAGGCCGAACGCGCAGCCCGGGAGGTCCTGGCCCTGCCCATCTTTCCCGAACTCCGCGAGGACGAGCAGCAGACGGTCGTCGCCACAATTGCTGAGTTTCTGAGCTGATTGCACAGAACGATCCGTCCGCAGGCGTGCTGCCAACGGATTTGAGGTGAGGCGAACTGGTTTCCAATTCCTTCTGCACCGGGTTATCATGGCACACCATGTTCCCCTACGACCCCACGCTTCTCGCGGCCGTCCAAACCACTCCGCAATCGATCGCCGACGTGGTCCGGATCATGCAGGCCATCGAAGCCATCTGCACCGATGGCGACGGTCTCAAGTGGTTCAACTGGCTCTATCTCGAAGTAACCCAGGCCGTCGAAGCACGCGCCAATCCAAGCGGCTTCACAGACTCAGCCTGGATCGCCGCGCTCGACGTCGCGTTCGCCCGCTTCTACTTCGCCGCCATCGAGTCTTCCCTCTCCGGCGCATCGACACCCGGCTGCTGGCAGGCCCTCTTCGACCGGCGCGACCAGCCCGCTGTCGCCCGCATCCAGTTCGCCCTGGCCGGGATGAACGCCCACATCAACCACGACCTCCCGCAGGCCGTCTTCGCCACCTGCCAGGCAACATCCATTCCGCCCCAGCACGGCACGGATCAATACAACGACTACACTTCGCTGAACGCCACGCTGAATGGTCTCACCGAGACCGCCAAAACGACCCTCCGCGTCCGCCTCCTGGGCGATGATCTGCCGCCGGTCTCAGCCCTTGACGACACCCTCGCCGCCTGGAGCATGTCTGCCGCCCGGGAAGCGGCCTGGAACAACGCCGAGCTACTCTGGCACTTGGCGGACGCGCCGCTCATCTCCTCCGCATTCCTCGATACCCTGGACGGACTTACCGCCTTGGCCAGCAAGACGATCCTCGTCCCCGTTGCCTGACTGCGCTCCGGAGGCGGCGCATCGCGCCGGCTGTTCCCTGACTACTGACCACTGACCACTGACAACTGATTTAGAATCCACATAGCATGAAGTGTCCCTATTGCGGATTCGGCCAGGATCGGGTTGTGGACTCGCGGGAAAGCAAAGAGGCCGACGCCATCCGCCGACGCCGCGAGTGCGAGCGCTGCAATCGCCGCTTCACCACCTACGAGCGCATCGACGAGATTCCCTACATGGTGGTCAAGAAGGACGGCCGCCGCGAGCGCTTCGACCGACAGAAGGTGCTGAGCGGTCTGCTCCGCGCCTGCGAAAAGCGGCCCGTGCCCGCTGCCAACCTGGAGGCCATCGTGGACGCTACGGAGACTTTTCTCGTCGATGCACCGGAGCGCGAACGCACCACTCGCGAGATCGGCGAACTCATCATGGAACACCTCAAAGGCATCGACACGGTGGCCTACATCCGCTTCGCGTCCGTCTACCGCGACTTCAAGGATGTGCGCGAATTTAAGGAAGAGCTGGAAGGGCTGCTGGGCGGGCGCCTTCCCGGCAAAGCTAAAAAGTAGTCTCTTGCTGCGAGGTGATAGCTTCAATCATTCTCGGGATTGAAATGAGCGTGGCAGAGCCTACCTGGCGCATCCAAGAGAAAGCATAGCCAGCGGCTGGAAGCGAGGGGCTAGAAGCTGAACGAGGAGAAAGCAATGGCCGAGCAGAAGACGCACAAAGTAACCCTGATTCCCGGCGACGGCATCGGCCCAGAGGTGACGCTGGCGGTAGTTCGCATTCTCGAAGCCACTGGCGTCAAGTGGGAGTGGGAGCGCTATGCCGCCGGCGCCGAGGCCTTCGAAATCTACGGCGAGTACATTCCCGCCGCACTCTACGAGTCCATCGAGCGGAACCGCGTGGCCTTGAAGGGTCCGGTGACCACCCCCATCGGCGGCGGCTTCAAGAGCATCAACGTCACGCTGCGCAAAAAGTTCGACCTCTTCGCCAACTTCCGCCCCATCAAGAACCTGCCCGGCCTGGTAACCAAATGGCCCGGGGTGGACCTGATCATCGTGCGCGAGAACACCGAGGGCGAGTACGTGGGCCTGGAGCACGAAGTCGTGCCCGGCGTGGTCGAGAGCATCAAGGTGATCACGGAGAAGGGGTCGACGCGCATCGCCAAATTCGCCTTCGAGTACGCGCGCAAGCAAGGGCGGAAGAAGATTCATTCCGTTCATAAAGCCAACATCATGAAGCTCTCGGACGGCTTATTCCTTCGCTGCGCGCGCCAGGTGGCGGAGGGGTTTCCCGACATCCTCTATGGCGAGCACCTCATCGACAACACCTGCATGCAGTTGGTCATGAATCCCTACCAGTACGACACGCTGCTGCTGGAGAATCTTTACGGCGATATCGTCAGCGATCTGTGCGCGGGCCTGGTGGGCGGGCTGGGTTTGGTCCCCGGCGCCAACCTGGGCCTGGAGTGCGCCATCTTCGAGGCGGTACACGGCTCGGCTCCCGACATTGCCGGCAAGGATGTGGCCAACCCCACAGCTCTGTTGCAGTCGGCGGTCCTGATGCTGCGCCACCTGGATGAGCCGGCCGCCGCCGACAAAGTGCAGAAGGCCCTCGAAACGGTCTACTCCGAGCGCCAGACCCTGACCCGCGACGTGGGCGGCACGGCCGGCACGAGTCAGTTCGCAGATGCGGTGCTGGCCGCAATGGCATAATTCAAGATCGTGGATTGAAAGTTCTCAAAGATTGCTCTGGAGGCCTCTTTGATGACGAAGATTGCCAGATTATTGACTGCTTGCGCAGCACTAGGAATCATTCTGACAAGCATTCCGGCATGCCGTGCGCAAGATACTCCAGCCCCGCCCCCGGAAGCGAAAGCGCCAACAACGGAAGCTTCTTCCGACGTCGCGCGCGGAGTGACTGTACCGGCAGCCAACGGCGTCGAGCTCACGGCCCAGATCAATGGCCTGGGACCGTTCGACGCAGTTTTCGACACCGGCTCCGGGAACCTGATGACGGCCGGCCTGGCAAAGCGATTGGGTCTCAAACTGGAGGGATCAGTCACAATTGCCGCCGGCGGGGGGAACGTTCCGGCCCAGGGCGTGAAGGTGGACAAGGTAATCATTGGCGACCTTACCATGGCCGATCAATGGTTCACCGTCGTCGACTTGCCTTTTAGCAAGGACCAGGAGGGTATTTTCGTTGGCGCGCAGTTACTGCGGAATCTGGCCATTCGGGTCGATTTCGAGAAACAACAGATTACCTTTTATGACGAGCAGGGCTTCAAGTATTCGGGGGATGGAACCGCTGTTCCTGTTCACTGGGAGGAAGGGTTTCTCGTAGCGGAGGGCAGCGTGGACGGCATTCCCGGCCTGTTCGGCATTGACACCGGCGATATGTGGTCCCTTTCCCTCTATGCGCCGTTTGTGGAGAAGCATAACCTGGTGCGGCACTACGGCGCGACGATGCATGGATACGCCGGGGAAGGCTTTGGCGGGCCCGACACGGGGTTCTATGCGCGCGCAAAGACACTGCAACTTGGCCAGATGAGCGTGAGCCAGCCGATTACCGTGCTTTCTACAGATACGAAAGGCGCAGAGGCCTCCAGCACGATCGCCGGCAACATCGGCCTGCGTATCCTGAGGCAGTTTACCGTGGTCTTCGATTGCCCTCATGGAAAGATGTATTTGGAGAAGAACTCGAGTTATGGAAAACCCGACATCTTCAACCGCGCTGGAATCGTGCTGAACCCGGAGCCCGATGACTTGAAAATCAAGATGGTGATTCCCGGCAGCCCCGCGGCAAAGGCCGGCCTGGCCGAGGAAGACGTGATCACGCAGATCGACGGCTGCCCGCCCTCCGACGACACGTTGCAAAGCGCCTTTACCCAACCGGTTGGAACCGTTCTCCATTTGACCGTGCTCCACGGCGGAGACACGCACACGATCTCTTTGGTGCTCAAGGAAATTCTCTGAAGGGGCAGGCGCCTTTGCGGAGATAGGTTAGATAGGAGACTGTAGCTCAGAGAAAGGAACAAGACACCGAATGCATTACCTCCTGTTTTATGAAATCGGTGACGACTACCTCGCCCGGCGTGCGGAGTTTCGCAACGCGCACCTCGAACTGGCATGGAAGGCCAGCGAGCGCGGCGAGCTTATCCTGGGCGGCGCGCTGGCGAATCCCGTTGACGGCGTTGTGGTGGTCTTCAAGGGAGACTCGCCCGAGGTTGCGGAGAGCTTCGCCAGGGTCGATCCCTACGTGACCAACGGGATCGTGAAGCGCTGGCGCGTGCGCGAATGGACGACGGTGGTGGGAGAAGATGCCGCGATGCCCGTCAGGCCGAACGCGGCGACGGCGCCGAAATAGCGCAGCCCGATTCCCTGCCTGCGGACCGACTGTGCCGGCCGGCAGGGTTTTTGCTCGAGCCGTGCCCATTCTCCTGTACACTGGAGGGTTCATGGCCATGCAAATCAAATACCCAATCGGCATCCTGGGCGCGACCGGAATGGTCGGCCAACGCTTCATTCAGCTCCTTGAGCGCCATCCTTGGTTCGAGGTTGCGTGGCTGGCTGCCAGCGACCGTTCGAGCGGCAAGCTTTACGGCGAAGCCGCCAAGTGGCGTCTGGACACGCCTCTGCCCGACCGCATCGCGCGCATGACCGTCGCTCCGGCGGACCCCGAGGGCGCTCCCAAAATCATCTTTGCCGCGCTGGACGCCGCCTTTGCCCGCGAATTGGAGCCACGCTTTGCCGTGGCCGGCTGCGCAGTGGTTTCGAATTCGAGCGCCTACCGCATGGCCGCCAATGTGCCGCTGGTCATTCCCGAGATTAACGCCGAACACCTGCACCTTATCGAAGAGCAGCCCTCGCGCCGCGACTCCGGCGGCTACATGGTCACCAACCCCAACTGCTCCACCATCGGCCTGGTGATGGCGCTCAAGCCCATCGAAGAGCGCTTCGGCATCGAGCAGATCTTCGTGACCACCATGCAGGCGGTTTCCGGAGCCGGCTATCCCGGCGTGCCCTCCATGGATATTCTGGGCAACGTGGTTCCCTATATCGGCAGCGAAGAAGAAAAGATGGAGGCCGAGACTCTGAAGCTGCTGGGCAAGCTCGAAGGCCACGTCGTTACCCCTCTTGCTGCCAAGATCAGCGCCAGTTGCAACCGCGTCGCCGTCGAGGACGGCCACACGGAAAGCGTCTCCATCAAGCTCGGCAACAAGCTCGGCCGTCCCGTGACCCGCGAAGATCTGCTCGCCGCCTGGGCCGAATTCACGCCCCTCGCCGGCCATGGCCTGCCAACCGCCCCTGCGCAGCCCGTCGAGTGGGCGCCGCAAGACGACCGCCCGCAGCCCCGGCTCGACCGCAATCGCGGCAACGGCATGGCTGTTACCGTCGGCCGTCTGCGCTCATGCAACGTGCTCGACTGGAAGTTCACCGTGCTCTCGCATAACACGATTCGCGGAGCCGCCGGCGCGGCCATCCTGAACGCCGAACTGCTGGCAAGCCTGGGCAAGCTTGAACCGGTTGCCGAAGCAGCCGCGCGCGCCTGAGTCGTTGGCAAGCATCGCTAGGAAGACTCGCATGAGCCTGGTAGTCATGAAGTTTGGCGGCACATCGGTCGAGGACCCGGCCGCCATTGCCCGTACCGCGGCTATCGTCGCCGGACGTGTGGCCCAGGGCAAGCAACCCGTGGTGGTGGTCAGCGCCATGGCCAAGGTCACTGACCAGTTGCTGCGGGCCGCCGCGGCTTCGTCCCAAGGCGACCGTACCGGCGCTCTGGCCATCAGTTCCCGTCTGCGTTCGCGCCATCGCGACACCGCCGCCGCGCTCATCAAGATCCCTGCCGAAGCCGCCGCGCTGATCGAGTTCATCGACCAGAAATTCGACTCTCTCGATGAGGTTCTGCGCGGCCTCGCAGCTATCCTCGAGCTCACCCCGCGCATCTCCGACCTCATCGTCAGCTATGGCGAGCGGATCTCCAGCCGCATCGTCGCCGCTGCCTTTCGCGAGCGCTCGATCGACGCCGTCCACGTGGACGCGCGCGACATCATCGTCACCGACTCCCAGTTCCAGAAGGCCGCCCCGCTGGACGCGATCATCGACAAGCGCGCGGCGGAAAAACTGCGTCCGCTCATCGCGCAGGGCAAGGTGCCCGTCATGGGCGGCTTTATCGCCTGCAACGAAGCCGGCATCACCACTACCCTCGGCCGCGGCGGCTCGGACTTCACCGGCGCACTCATCGGCGGCGCGCTCTCTGCCGAAGCCATCGAGATCTGGACCGACGTGGACGGCATTATGACCTCCGACCCCCGCGTCTGCCCGGAGGCGCTGCGGGTCAAGGTCATCAGCTTTGAAGAAGCGGCTGAGCTGGCTTACTTTGGCGCCAAGGTGCTGCACCCCGCTACAATTCTTCCCGCGGTCAAGAAAAACATTCCCGTCCATGTTCTGAACAGCCGCAACGCCGCCAACGAGGGCACGCGCATCACCTCGCTGGCCCCGCATTGCAAGAGCCCCTTCAAATCCATCGCCGTCAAAAAGAAGCTCAGCATCATCGATGTGGTGGCCAGCCGCATGTTGATGACGCACGGCTATATGAAGGACATTTTCACCATCTTCGACAAGTACCAATGTCCCGTCGACATGGTTTCGACTTCGGAGGTTTCGGTCTCGCTCACCGTCGACTCGAACGACAAGCTGCCTGCCATCGCCGCCGAACTCAGCCGCCTGGCCGATGTGAAATACGAAGGCCGCAAGGCGCTGGTCTGCATGGTCGGCGAAGATATCCGCGGAAAGAGCGGCATGGCCGCGCAAGTCTTTTCCGCCATCCGCCACATCAACGTCCGCATGATCTCGCAAGGCGCCAGCGAGATCAACATGAGTTTCATGATCGACGAAGACGACGCCGACGAGGCCGTGCGCTCGCTCCACGCCGCCTTTTTCCAGGACCCCGACCCAGAGATCTTCGACGTGGAAGCACGTAAACTTTCACCAGCTACCAGCTCCTAGCTACCAGGTTTCAGCCTCTAGCTTTTTTACGTGCAGCTAGCCGCACATGCGCACCTTGCCCGTCCTTTCCGCTCTGTTCCGCGGAAAATTTGGCAAACCACCATAGTTTGTGCCGGGCGGTTCTTTAGCTGAAAGCTGGAAGCTAGTAGCTAGAGGCTAGAAGCTAAAAAGAGGTTCACCATGCTTTTTCTAGTGCTCGGCAAAGGAAAAACTGGAAGTCTTGTCGCCGAAGTCGCCCGCGAGCGCCACCACGGCGTTCGCGCGCTGGACATCACGGAGAACGAGCACGCATCTGCTCTCACCGCGCCCACCCTGGCCGGCGTGGACGTGGTCATCGACTTCACCGCCGCCGACGCCGCCGTCGAAAACATGCGCGCCGTCCTCGCCCTCGGAGGCCGCATCGTTGTCGGCACCACCGGCTGGTACGCGCAATTGAATGAGATGAAGGCCCTCGCCATCCGCCGCGGCGGAGCCCTCCTCTACGGAACCAACTTCTCCATCGGCGTGCAAAAGCTTTTCCGCCTCACCGCCGAACTCGCCCAGCTCGACGGCTACACCTTCTCCATCAGCGAGACCCACCACGTCTCCAAGCTTGACGCCCCCTCCGGCACCGCCATCACCCTCCGCGAAATCGTGGAAGCCGGGCAAGCCAGGACTGGGGCCGGCGGAAAAGTCGAGATCACGTCCCATCGCTTGGGCGACGCGAACGGCGAGCACATCGTCACCGCGACCGGACCAGACGACACGCTCGAGTTGAAGCACGACGCTCGCAGCCGCCGCGGCTTTGCCTTGGGCGCCGTTCGTGCCGCCGAGTGGTTGGCCGGCAAATCCGGCGCCCACGACTTCCGTGAAATCTTCGACCAGTTGTAACCTAGACGATCCGAAGCCGCTCCCCCACTCCAGCATCGAGGCCAGGCGATCTCCCATGGAAAAACCTCTCCCATTCGAACCTCAAGAACCGCACGCCGTCGAAGACGAGCCGGCCTATGAACTTCCGCCTGCTGTGGCATTCGCCATGGCGCTGCGGTTGTCCGCTGAGTACGGGGACGATCGCGCACGGCGGCTCGCGGCCTTCCATCGCGAGCTTGCGGCGCGCCTGGCTTCGCTCGGCCGCGGCGAACGGGCCGACCCGGTGATCGCGCAGCAACGGCTGCGGCAGAAATCCCGTGAATTCAGAAGGCAGGAAGCATGAGCAGATATGCGCTCAGCGTGGAGGCCGGCCGGGACCTGGAAACGATTTGGGAGCAGATGGCTCGGGAGGACCGGGACGCCGCCGATCACTGGATGGCAAGCGTCTTCGACTGCTTTGATCTGCTTTCCCGCAGTCCCGGCATCGGGCAGCCGCGCAGGGACCTCACCGCTCAACCCTTGCTGTTCTGGCCCGTGGGCGATTCGCTCATCCTCTATCGCAGTAGCGACGGCAAGGTGGAGTTTATTGCTGTATGCGGCGGTCCGCTCGACATTCCAACACTTTTGGCGCACGGCACGTAGACGCTGGGAAATCCTGGAATCAGTCAGCGGACGGCATGGATCTCCTGCTTCCACGGCCCGGGAACGCGAGCGGGGGAATACCGGCGATTCTGGTGCCTCTGGCCAGCGAACCAGCAAAATTTGGGCGTCTTTTCCGCGTTTTGAAGCGCGTTTTTGGCGGGATTCCAGTTCGCTATTTCCGGTTCCGCGTTTTCCTTGGAACCTGGCTATTCTGCCGTCTGCTGGAGCGGCATTTCTGCTCAGCCTCCACGACGGTATAATCCCTGCTGAGATGGAAACTACAGGTTGCGGTACAGCTATCGTTACGCCGTTTCGGGCGGATGGATCGATCGATGAGCAGGCACTCAGGGCGCTGGTGCACTGGCAGATCGACGCGGGCATCGACTTTCTGGTGGCCTGTGGTTCGACGGGCGAAGCGGCCACGCTGGACGAAGAAGAGTGGCTGCTGGCGGTGTGCATTGTGGCCGAAGCGGCAGCCGGCCGGGTGCCGGTGTGGGCCGGGTGCACCCACAATTCCACCCGGACGCTGGTGCGCAACGCCAGCCTGCTCAAGCAGATTCGCGGCGTGGACGCGGTGCTTTCGGCCAACCCCTACTACAACAAGCCCACCCAGGAGGGCCAGTTCCAGCACTTTCTCGCCCTGGCCAAGGCGGTAAGCCCGCTTCCCGTGGCGCTCTACAACGTGCCGGGAAGGACGGCGGTGAACCTTGAACCCGAGACTGTGGTCCGGCTTGCCGAGGCCGCGCCCAACATCCAGGCTATCAAGGAGGCCAGCGGCAAGCTGCCCCAGATCGCCGAGCTCGCGCACACGCTGCCGCGGAGTTTCAAGATTTTTTCCGGGGACGACAACCTGGCGCTGGCAGCCATCGGCGTAGGCGCGCAGGGACTGATCAGCGTCGCCGCCAACGAGGCTCCGGCGGAGGTGGGCCGCATGATCCGCGCCGCCCTCAACAACAACTGGGCTGAGGCCCGCGAAATCTATCGCCGCTACGCGCGGCTCTTCGAGGCCAACTTCTGGGAATCGAATCCCGGCCCCGTAAAGACAGTGCTCAACCTGATGGGCCGGGCGCACGATGGGGTTCGTTTGCCGCTGGTCCCCCCCACCCCGGCTACCCGCGCCAAACTCGAACGGCTGGCCGGCGAGCTGGGCCTGCTGAAGCATGCTCCCGTGCCGGAAGGCGATCTGGGGCTCTTCTGAGCGTATAATTCGGGCGAGAAAAACAATCGGCTGCGAGATGCCTCAACCGGGCACGCGTAACTGAGGAGATTGCCATGCTGAAGCCGTTTCTGTTCCTTTCTGCCGTGATTCTTTTGGTGCTCGCACCTGTCAATGCACCTACATACGCCGCTGGACGCACACCGCAGGATGCCGCCCAAGCTGCCCCCGCAACCGCCAATCCAGTGAAGCCGACTGCTGCCTCGCAGGAGAAGGCGAAGAAGATCTATGGGGTAGATTGCGAGATCTGCCACGGGGCTTCCGGAGACGGCAAAACCGACCTGGCCAAGGACATGCAACTTACGCTAGCGGACTGGACCGATCCGAAGTCGCTGGCCGGCAAATCGGACAAGGAACTGTTCGAAATGATTCGCAACGGCAAGGACAAGATGCCGCCGGAGGGGGATGGCCGCGCCAAGAACGACGAAGTGTGGAACCTGATTATCTACATTCGGAATATGTCGAAAGGGCAACCGGCCGCGGCGGCCCCCGCCGATGCAGCCAAGCCGACCAATTAGGGGCTCTTCGAGATAGACCGCAATCCGCCGACCCGTTCCACTTATGAGAATGGTACGGCGCCGGGCCTCAACAGTTCGCTGTGACTGCTGGAAAACGTGCGGGGCTCCAGTTACTCAAATGCATTGCCGGCGGATCGCCAGGGAGACAACGCGCTGCTTGCGGTGGTCTTCTTGTCGTCTTTCCCCCATGTCCAGTACATGCCCAGATAGCCGTAATTTTCCGTCTGCCCGATGACGGAGTGGCCGTAGGCAAAGAGGAACTGCATGCCGGGGTGATTCTTGAAGTGGTAGTACCCGCCGGCATCGATCATTGCGGAGGCCTCGGTTTGCGCCGCGGCAAGGCCCTCCCGTCCATGGGCGAAGACCTCGGCTCCCAGCTCCAGCCGTTCGCTCAGGATTCGTTTCAGCAGCCATCCGGTATAGGGGAAGTCGCGGAACTGCTTCTGCGGGACCACCTGATACCCGCCTCCACCACAGACCGTCCAGTGCTCCCAGTCCTTTTCCATCCAGACGGGAAGTTTGTACCATACCTTGCCGACGCCGAGGCCCTTGGTATCGTCTCCAGTGGGCATCTCGAACATGGTAAAGGTGCCGATCTGGGGAAAGTTCTTGGTCTGCTTGATGAGGGCGATCTTGGCGCCGAGCTCCATGTCGGTGAGGCCGAAGGCGCTGGGGCCGGTTCCGGCGGGGAGGTAGACGGGATTGTTCGAGGGGACGACGGCTCCCAGCGGCAAGATGGCGTGCAACTGCACCCTGGGAAGGGCGCCCCAGTTGAACTCAAAGGCCGGACCCGTTGGGTCAAGTTCTACCGGAGTGCCGTCCAAACCGCCAAAGATGTAGAACTCGTAATGATGAAGATCGACGGGCACCGGATCGTCGGTTTGATAGGGTGGCCCCTGTGCCCACAGCCGGGAGGCGGCGAGCGCAAAGGTCAGGAACAGCATCAGACTGGAGCGAGACGGGGAGATCTTCATCGACTCTCCTTGGACGGGGATGGGGATCGTGAAGCGAGCCGGCGGGGTGGCGTGGCTAACCAGCCAGCTCCTTTTTTACCAATTCGCTGACGATGCGGCCTTCGGCGCGGAGGCCGGCGGCTTGCAGCCTGGCCTGGACGGCCTTGATGACCTGGCCCATCTCTTTGGATGTGGGCCTTTGGCCGGATGCGGCGGCGACTTCGGCAACGGCTTCCGCCACGAGGGCGCGGAGGCCGGTCTCGTCGAGGGCCTTGGGCAAAAACTCCTCGATGACGACGATCTCGGCGGCCTCGATGGCGGCGAGTTCGGGGCGATTGCCCTTGGTGAACTGGTCTATGGAATCGCGGCGCTGCTTGATCATGGTGGCCAGCGCCTGCTCGGATTCGGCGGGGGTGAGCGGGGCGCGCTTTTCAATGGCCTTGTTCTTGAGCGCGTTCTTGATGAGGCGCAGCGTGCCGGTGCGGACCTCGTCGTGGGCCTTCATGGCGGTGATGACCTGCTGACTGATGAGAGCTTCGAGTGCGCCTGCGTCCATGGGGTTCTGCCTTCGGGTGCTGGAGTGCGAGCCAGAAGAGAAACGGCTCAAAGCAGAATTGTACGGCGCGCGGCGGACGCGCCGTACCGGGTCCCGGAAGAGTGCCTCACTCCTCTCGCATCAGGATCATGGGATTGACCGCCAGCGCCTTTTGCGCCGGCATCCAGGCCGCCGCCAGGCCCAGCAGCAGCATGGTGAGCACCACGCCGCCCAAGACCAGTGGATCCTTGGGCGCCGCCTGGTACACGATGTAGGACAGCACCTTGGACGCCAGAATGCCCAGGCCGATGCCCGCCGCCGAACCTACCGACAGCACGACGAACGCCCGTCCCAGAGCCGCCCGCAACACTTCCTTACGCCGCGCGCCCAGCGCAATGCGAATGCCCAGCTCGCGCAGCCGTTTGCTTACGGTATAGGAGGCCATGCCGAAGATTCCCGTCACTGCCAGCATGGCGCCCAGCAACCCCAGCACACCCAGGGCCACGGTGGCCACTCGAGCGGCAAACAATGCCGAATTCATCTCCTCGTTCCAGGTGCCCAGGATGAGAGGCAACGCGGCATCCAGGCCGTGCAGCTTCTGCTCCAGCGCCCGTGAAATCTCTTCCGGATCGCGCGTCGACCGCACCAGCAGCCAAGTGCCGCTCGACAACTGCTGCTGGAAGGAGAAGAACATCGCCGGCTGCTGATCCTCGGTCAATGACCGGTATTTCCCGTCCTCGACCACGCCCACCACTTCAGCCCGCTTTCCGCCCCAGAACTTGAAATGGCCGCCTATGGCTTTCTGCACCGATCCGAAAACTTTGACCGCAAATTGACGGTTCACCAGGGCCACAATCGGCGCCTTGCTGTCGTCGCGCAGGGCCAAGTCTCTCCCCGCCAGCAGTTTGGTGCCCGCAGCGTCCAGATAGCCCGGCGAGATGTGGTAGTTCATGGCGTCCGCGTCCTCATTGGTCGGCCGGTAGTCGGTCGTGCTGTCGGTGTACACATAGGAGTCGCCGCCGCCCAGGCTCAGCGCCAGGTGATCCGCATAGCCCACCGCGGTCACGCCCGGAATGGCCGCTGCCGCATCCAGCATGCGCTGCTGCATCTGCGGCATACGTTCGTCAGTGTAGCCCGCCATGTGCAATTCGGTGTTCATGAGCAGCACATTCTGCGGATCGAAGCCGAAATTGCTGTGCATCGATCGCGCGAGACCGCGCACCGCCACCAGCGAAGAGGTGACCAGCACCGCACAAATCGCAATCTGCACCGCGAGCAGAATATCCCGCAGCGTAAACCGCCCATGCCCGGCGACGCCGCTCATGCCGGTGCGAATCACCTGCCACGGATCGGCCCGCATGACCTGGCGTACCGGCATAATCCCGAAGAGCAGGCCGCTGGCCAGCGCCAGCACCAGCGCCACAGCATACGTGCCTGCATCCGGATTCACCGGCACGTTGATGGGAACATTCGGAATCGGCTGCCAGGCACTCAGCAGGTGCAGGATCACCACTCCCCCGGCAAGCCCCAGCGCTCCTCCAGCCAGCGAAACCAGCACAGCTTCGGTGAGCATCTGGCGCAGAATCAACCCGCGCCGTGACCCCAGAGCGAGCCGTAGCGCTGTCTCCTTGGCACGATCGGCCGTCCGTGCCGCAAACAGGCTGCCCAGGTTGGCGCAGGCCGCCAGCAGAATCAGCCC
>Ga0181531_10000331_pt1 | contig 33036 bp, 33 predicted proteins | sample PEATcosm2014_Bin_38_FD_119743 | JGI IMG/M metagenome (GOLD analysis project Ga0181531, IMG submission 119743) | Peatland microbial communities from MTU Mesocosm Facility, Houghton, MI, USA - PEATcosm2014_Bin11_10_metaG | ecosystem: Environmental > Terrestrial > Soil > Wetlands > Peat | place...
CGCCGTCGTGGGCAGTGGATGCACCGCCGCCGCATTCGCCGACGCCCTGCGCACCCTGCCGGTCCGCACCACCGTGGTCGATCCTGCCGATGCTGCCTTCGTGCGCGCCGACGTCGTCGTGCTCGCGACCGGCTCGTTTGCGCTCCCCGACGACGGCCTGATCGCCGCCGCCGCGCGCAACGCGCCCTCGGTCGCGTGGGTGGTGCGCCGGCTCGACGAGGCTGTCCCCGATGCCGTGCTCCTGATCGCCTCGCCGCCGGTCGCGCTGACGACGCGCATCGCCATCGACGTCTCGACCCGCGAAGGCGCGCGCATCATCGGCGTCTCCAGCGACGTGCCGACGCAGGCGGTGAGCGTCGCCGCCGTCGTCGCCTCGATCATCGCCGACGACGACGCCGTCCACGACGTCTGCGCCGGCGCGCCGCGTGCCTACGGCGTCGGCGACGTCGTGCTCGCGCTGCCGTGCCGGATCGGCCGCCGCGGCATCCAAGAGCGGCTGGTGGTCGCGCGCGATCCCCAGGCGCAGCTCGGCCTCGCGGTCACCGCGGCAACCCTGCGCGCTGCCTACGAGACGCTCGTCGGCGGCGCAGCCGTGGGCTGATCTCGCTACGGGATCAGCGAGGTGCTGAACTCGGTGTCGGACGCGACCGCCACATCGGAGCGAAACCAGACGCCGCCGTCGCGATTCCGCGTCATCGTGATCGCCACTTTGTGCTGGACCGGGGTCTTGACCGGAAGCGCGATGATCTGCGCGTCGATCACGTCGTAGCGCCCGCGGGGAACGACGACGTCGCCGCGAAAATCGTCGAACGTCGTGGTGGCACCGGGTTCGATGACGATGTGGTCGCCCTTGCGTCCCCCGACGGCCGCGTCGCGCAGCTCGCCGTAGGCGCGCACCAGCGTACGCGAGACGACCGGAAGCGCGTAGGCCTCGTCGACGGTCCGCGGGTTGTCGTCGTTGCGGTGGGTTGGTCGACGTCCGTAGCGGACCCCGTACAAGTTCCACCCGTCGGCAGCCAGGTCGATCTCCGTCTGACCGGCGTTGTGCCACGAGAGCGTCACCCGCAGCACCTCGCGCGTCGCGTCGTGGCCCACGCGCTGCACCAGGATGACCGGCTCGAGCGCAGCCGGCTCACCCGCCGGCTTGATCTTCTCTTGGTAGACGAAGGTGTAGAACGCCCACAGGCCGGCGGCGATGATCGCCACCGCCTCGATGACGTGACGGAACGTCGTCCAGCGATCCTCGACGAGCCGAATCGCTCGGGGGGGACGTTCGGGTGCGCCTTCGCTCATCGCGCCAGGGCGATGCTCAGCGCACCGAGCAGTTTGCCCCGCAGCGGAACGTACGCGCGCCGCCCGAAGACGTCGTAGTCGTTGGCTTCGATGCGGTCGAGGATCGCGCGGTAGAGCGAGAGGGCGACGCCGACGGTGAAGCGCGAGCCGGGCTCGAGCATCGCGATACCGGGCTCGGCCTGCGCATAGAGTTCGCGCACCCGCGCGATCTCGAATCGCATCAGCGCGACGAACCGCTCGTCGAGCGCGGTGCGCGCGAGGATCGCGTCCTCGGAGCACCCGAATTGCCGGATATCCTCGATCGGCAAGTACAGCCGACCCATCTGCGCGTCCTCGCCGACGTCGCGCAAGACGTTCGTCAGTTGCATCGCGCGTCCGAGGAGGATCGCGTGGTGCTCGGCGTGCGGATCGTGCGTGCCCAGGATGGGAAGGATCAGTTGACCGACGGTCGCGGCGACCAGATCGCAGTATGCGCACAAGTCCGCATAGGTCGCATAGCGGCGAACGTGGAGGTCCTGGCGGACGCCGCGGATCAGGTCGCGCGCGGGGACCAGCGGAACCCCGTAGCGTGCGACGGCGCGCGCGAGCGCGACCAGCACCGGATCGTCGGCCCGGCCGGCGAACGCCTCGACGACTTCGCCCTCCCAGCGGTCGAGCGCCGCAGCGCGTTCGGCGACCGGCGCGTCGCGATCGACGATGTCGTCGGTCCGCCGGCAGAACGCGTAGACGGCCCAGATCGCACGGCGACGTGGCGGCGGCAGGAACAGCGAGCTCCAGTAGAACGTCTTCGAGTGCCGCTGCGCGATCGCGCGGCACAGGCGCGTCGGATCGGTCTCAGCTGCGAGCACGCGACTCCTCGAGCACGGCGTCGGCCGCCATGCGCGCGCTGCGCACCGCACCCTCGACGCTGGCAGGGAACTTCGTATCGACGTAACAGCCGGCCAGGAACAGGTTGCGCACTGGCGTGCGCGTGCCCGGACGCAGCCGCTCCGCCCCGGGCCGCGCTCGATAGACGCTGCGCGGCACCCGCACCAGCTTGGCCTTGACGAGCCGCTCGCGCGTCGCCTCGGGATAGAGCTTGCCCAAGTCATCCATCACGCGCCGCACGACGGTCTCGTCGTCGGCGCCGATGAGGTCGTCGGCCGGTGCCACGCACGCTTCGATGAACGAACGGTCGCGCCAGCCGTAGCCGGGCGAGGCCTGCCCGAGATCGGCGTGGACGCTCAGCACCGTCCCCGGCGAGAACATGAGGTTGGTGAACGGCGAGATCGGCCGGTCGAACCACAGGTGCGCGTTGATGACCGGCGAGCTCTCCAGCGTCGCCACACCGCGTAAGCCCGGTGCCCGCAACAGTTCGTCGGGCAAGAGTTTGCGCGCGTCGTGGATCGGCGTCGCCAGAACCACCTGCTCGGCCTCGATCGTGCGACCGTCGCGGGTGCGCACGCCGACGCAACGGTCGCCGGAGAACAGCAGTTCGGCGGCGCCGGCACTCGTCTCGATGCGCGCGCCGGCCTGCTGCGCGTACGCGGCCAGCGGCTCGACGAAACGCGGTCCCGGCGGCCCGTCGAGGAAGCCGGCGCGGCTCGCGTTGCGCGTCGAGGCGAAGTACGCCATGACGCGCAGCATCGCCGTCGCCGAGATGTGGTCGACGTCGGTGAAGTTGAGCGCCAGGGCCATCGGCCCGAAGAACGTGCGCAGCATGTGCTCGGACATCCCGCGCTTGCGGTGCCACTGCGCGTAGGTGAGGTCGTCTTGGCGGTCGGCATAGCCGTGGTCACGCAACAGCACCGGCAGCGTACCGGTCGCGAACAAGACCTTCTCCCAGGCGTTGAAGACATACCGCGCCCCGAGCACCGCGCCGATGCCGTTGAACGGCGAGGGCGCGTCGACGAAGCGGAACTCTTCGTACACCGGCTGGCCGTTCCAGCGCGGCGAGAAGTGCGGCGGCATCGCCCACGTGAGCGCGTGCGGCTGCCAGAGCACGCGGTCGGCAATGCCGATCTGTGCGAGCAGCGCATGGAGCTGGGCGTAGCCGCCGAAGAAGGCGTGTAACCCCGTCTCGAGGACGTCGCCCTCCGCATCGCGCCACGACGAGAGCTTGCCGCCCAGGATCGGTCGCTTTTCCAGAACGACCGGCTGCCGGCCGGACTCGGCGAGGTAGAGGGCGGTCGCTAGCCCTGCCGGCCCGCCGCCCACGATCAGCGCGTCAACCATCGTCCTCCAACCGGGTCTTGTAGAGAGGGGCCGTTCCCGACGGTTCCGCCGTCGAAGATTGGACCTCCCGCCGCCACCATGACCGCATCGATCGAGATCACCCCGAACACCAACATCAAGGAGCTGGTCGCCGCGTTCCCCTTCGCCGAGAACGTGCTTACCGAGTTCGGGCTGCACTGCGCCGGCTGCGGCGTCAACAAATACGAGACGATCGGCCAGGGCGCGAGTGCCCACGGCCTCCGGGTCGAGCCGATCGTCGCGGCCCTCACCCAGGCCCGCCTGTCGGGCCGCGTTCCTACGATCGCCAACGACGACCGCACCCCGCAGCGGCGCGCGCCGGGCGAGTTCACCCGTCGGGCGCGGTTCGGCGCGGTCGTGCCGATCATGTCGGGCAAAGGCGGCGTCGGCAAGTCGCTGACGACGGCGCTGCTCGCGGTCGGCCTGCGGCGTATGGGCAAGAAGGTCGGCATTCTGGACGCCGACATCACGGGCCCGTCGATCCCGCGGTTGTTCGGGCTGACCGAACCGCTGCTGCTCGAGTCCGATCCGTCCACGCCCCCGGGCCAGCAGCCGCGCCCGCTCATGGTGCCGGCCGTGACCCGCTCGGCGATCGAAGTCGTCAGCTCCAACCTGCTGACCGACAAGGAAGACACGGCGATGATCTGGCGCGGGCCGATCCTCTCCGGCGTCATCCGTCAGTTCTACGAACAGGCACTCTGGAGTGATCTCGACTATCTGCTGATCGACCTGCCGCCGGGGACGTCCGACGCCCCGCTGACGGTGCTGCAGTCGCTCGCGGTCGACGGGATCGTGCTGGTGACGATGCCGCAAAAGCTCGCGACGATGATCGTGCGCAAAGCCGCGAACCTCGTCCACCAGCTGAAGAAACCGATCGTCGGCGTGGTCGAGAACATGTCGTACTTCGTCGCACCGGACACCGGCAAGCGCTACGAGGTCTTCGGGCCCTCGTATGCCGATCAGGTCGCGGAGCTGGCGGGGGCGCCGGTGTTCGCGCGGATGCCGATCGACCCGACCATGGTCGCGCTGGCCGACAGCGGACGGGTCGAGGAGATCGACGATCCGGTGATCGACCAGCTCGCATCCCAGCTCGACGCGGCGATCGCTGCGCGCCCGCGGCCGAAAGAAACCATCTCCCTCATCTGACGCGCAGCGGGATGCAGATTCGCGACCTGCGGTCGAGTGACGTCGCGCCGCTCGACGAGATGTTGCGCGCGGCGTACGTCGGCTCGTCGTCGTGGACGGAGCGGCTGGCGTCGTATCTCGACGCGCCGCGGATCGCCTCGTTCGTCGCGGAACTCGACGACGAGCCGGGACTTCCCGTCGGGTGCGTCTTCGCGGTCGACTATGCGACGGTCGGGTACGTCTCGATGATGGGCGTCGATCCAGCCAAGCACCGGCGCGGCATCGCGCGCGCGCTGTTCACCGCGATGCTCGCGTGGGGTGAGCCGCGCAAGCTTCCGTGGCTGCTCGACGCCACGCCGATGGGGGCGCCGCTCTACGAGGCGTTCGGGTTCGTCGACGACGGCGAGACCATCGTCTTCGCCAATGCCGAACCTGCGGCGACCGCCGTCGCGCCCGAGGGTGTCCGGCGCGCCACGCTCGACGATCTCGACGCGATCGCGGCGCTCGATCGCCGGGCCTTCGGCGCCGACCGACGCTGGCAGCTTGCGGCGCAGATCGCCGAGCCGCGCAATGTCGCCTTCACCGCTCCCGGCGGCTCGCTGGCCGTCGTGCGCTTGGGCGACGTCGTGGGGCCTGTCCTTGCTCCGGACCCGAGCACCGCGGCAACAGTGCTCGATGCGGCGCTCGGCTTCGGAGCGGGCGCGCCGCGACGGATCCACGTTCCGTCGGTGAACGCCGCCGCCGTCGACCTCGTCTGCTCGCGCGGGTTCTCCGAGAGTCGCCGACTGCGCCACATGCGATACGGGACGCCGCCGGCCGGCGATCCGACCCTGCTCTGGAGCCGAATCAGCCTGGGCGAAGGGTAACGGCGCAGACGCTTTCAGCCGCGGCGAGGCGCCCGCGTAAGAATCGTCCTTGATCGGTGCAGCCGATAACGACTATCCACACTGCGCGCCGAGCAGGATAGCCCTACACTGGTGGCATGCAACAGACGATTCGCCGCAACCGTGCGACCTCGATCGGCGATGCGCTGCGCACCGCTGCCGCCACCGTTTCCCAGACCTGGACCCGTCTTACCCACCGCCAAGACACCTCGCTCGTCGGCGCCAAGATGACCGACGCGCTGGAGCGCGAGCTGGTCGCACGGTACGCCAAGCACTGGTAGTTCAGCCCCGCACTTCTTCGTTGCGTCGTCGATAGGCGGCGACGTTGTTCCCGGCCGTCTCGACGAACTGATACAGCCCGTCGAGTAGCGCGACTTCGTCGTCGGTGAGGTCGGGGTGCCACAGGTCCACGATCAACACGATCCGCTCCCGATCGCTCTCGCTCCAGACCTCGTGCTCGAACGAGTCTTCGAACACGATGCAGCCCCCCTCGCGCCAGGTGCGCGTCTCGTCGCCGACGCGGATGCCGCAGCCCTCGGGAACGTCGATCCCCAGGTGGCAGCGCAACCTCTGGTTCGTGGGGCCGCGATGTGGCGCTACGCGCGCGTGCGGCGCTAAACGCGAGAGATACGCCAGACCGGCCAGGTCGCGCACGGTGCGATTGCGTTCGATGACCGCAGTCGCGATCGGCATCGCGTTGCACACCTCGTCGTTCTTGCGCCCGCGCTCGAAGAGCATGCAGACGTCCCAGCCGCCCTGACGCGCGATGGGCTCCGTCTCGACGTGGAAGTACGCCGAGTCGAGCGCGCGGAATTCGGCCGCGATCGCCGCCGCGTTCGCCGTGAGATCGCACGCCAGCGGGATCGCGGCCGGGTCCCACCACGGCCGTGCCGGCAGGTCCGGATACCACGCCATGCGCGGCTGCGCTTCGCGCAGCTGCGCGACGTAGCGTGCGAAGCGCTCCGGCAGCGGGCCGGTCAGACTTCCTTGACGTCTCCCGAGGCGAACGGCGACTTCTCCGAATCCGACCGCTCCATCGTCACCCCGTGGACGCGCGCTGAGGAGCGCGCCGCCTGCAGCGTGTCATGAACGATCTCGCGGGCCGTTTCGACGGCGTGTTCGACGGCCGCCTGCCGCTGCGCAAGCATGGCGTCGCGCACGGGACCGCCGATGCGCTCGCGCTCGAGCTTGGTGATCGGCACGATCAACCCGGCCAGGACACCCAGCGCCATTGCGCCCAGGGTGATGCCGAGCGGGTTCTCGGCGACGGCGTGCGCCATCGAGCGCCCGCGCGTGGTCGCTTGCGTGCGTGCGTTTTCGACCCGGGTGCCGGCATCGGACATGCCGTTCGCGAGTGCGCCGCGCAGCGTGCTGACGCGCTCGCGAAGGGTGCCGATAACCCCGCGCGCATCGTCGGGGTCGTGGTGTTCAGCGTCCATGATCCATCACTCCGTCGGTGGCGGGCGTGCCCGCCGCGTTGCGCCGCGAGGCGGCGGCCTTGAGGACGCGCGAGAGCGCGAAACCGGTCGCTGCGGCGAGGGCGGCGGCAATCAGCGGGCGCTGCCGGGTGAACCGCTCCGCGTCGGCGATCATGCGATCGCTGTCGGCGTGTTCAAGATACGTACCGGCCTGCGTCGCGAGCGCCGCCCCCCGCATCGCCAGGTCCGCTCCGCCGGGAACGGTCGGGTTGCTGCGCATCTCGCTTGCGATGCGCTGCAGCTCGCCGCCGACGGCGGTCAACTGCCGCCCGAACACCTCCGTGCGCGTCTCGACCTGCGCGCGCACGAACGATTGGGATTGGCGCATCGCTTCGCGCGCCGCCTGTTGGACGTCGGCCCGATCCATGAAACCTCCGGTTGGGTGTGTCCGAACGACATACCCATCCAGGGCGGTTCGAACGACGGTCAGCGGGCGGTCGCCGACTCCTGGTCGCGCGGATCCATCGTGATCACCGGACCGCGTTGGCGCAGGTTCGGCCAGCACGGCGATCGGCCGGCTACCAGATCCGCCACCACCGCGCCCACGTCATCGGCCGTCAGCCAACCTGCCGTGGCGGCGTCGCTCGGCGTTTCGTAGGTGCGCACGGGACCGTTGGCGATCAGCTCGACGATCCGCACGTCGCGATCGGCGACTTCGGCGGCCAGCGCGCGCGTCAACATCGTCTGCGCGGCGCCGGCGATCGAAACCAGACTCGACCCGAGGATCGGCACCAGCGCGGCGCCGCCGCCGATGGCGAGATACAGACCGCCGGGACGCGCGGCCAGGCGCGGCACGAAGGCGTGGGCGAACGCAGCGTGCGTGCCGAGCATCTCGTGCATCACCGCATCCCACCCGTCGTCGTCGACCTCGAGCAGTGCACCCTCCCACCAGCCTCCGAGCGAGGCGATCGCAACGTCGAGCGGGCCGATCTCGCGCGCGATGCGCTCGTCGAGCGCACGTGCGCCGGCGCGCGTTCCCGGGTGGGCGACCAGGGGAACGAACCGTGCCAGATCGACCCGGCCGAGCCGTTCGCGCAGCGCCGCCAACCGCGGCTCGGAGCGCGAGGTGCCGACGACGAGCACCTCCGGGCAACGCAGCAAGAGTTGCCGAACGATCCCCTCGCCGACGCCGCCGGCCGCGCCGGCGACGAGAACTCTCTGTCGTTCGTTCATCGCCGATGCGGTGCGGCGACCCAAGGGCTTTCCCCTCGGGCCAACGCATGTCGTCGCCAGAGGGGTGGCGTCGCTCGACCGCCGAACCCGAGGGCATCTTGGATTCCAGGATACAAAAGACGCTCCTGACGGTCCCTGAATTGGTCGCGGCGGCCGTGGAACGATACGCGGACGCGCCGTTCCTAGCCACCGCAGCTGACGCGCACACGTTCGCGCAGGCCGCGGACCGCATCGCCCGCGTCGCCGGTTGGCTGCGAGCGCACGACGTGGTGCCCGGTGACCGCGTCCTGATCCGCGGCGGCAATACGCTGGCGACGATCGAAGCATGGCTGGGCGCGATCCACGCCGGCGCGATCCCGGCCGCGACCAACCCTGCCCTCACCGAGCCCGAGTTCGCCTACCTCCTGGGCGACCTGCGTCCGGCGATGGTGCTCCTCGCGGCCGACGACGAGGCCACGGGCTGGCTCGGCGACGTACGCTGCGGCGGCCTCGACGCCGACGTCGGTGTCGGTCACGCCGGCGAAAACGCCGATCCGATCGCCGCCCACGTTGCAGCACCCGAGGACGTCGCCGCCATCGTCTATACGTCCGGCACGACCAGCCGCCCCAAGGGTGCGCAGGTGCGGCACCTCGGCTACGTGGGGGCCGGCCAGTCGATGCCGACCTGGCTGGGCCTGGAGGGACCGCAGCGCCTGTGGTGCGTCCTGCCGTTCTTCCACATCAACGCCGAGGCGTATTCGCTGATGACCGCGATCGCCAACGGCTACCCGATGCACGTCGGCGAGAAATTCCATGCCTCGACGTTCTGGCACGACGCGGCAACCCTCGAGGTCACCGCCGTCAACGTGATCGGCGCGATGCTCGCCATCCTCGAGAAACAACCGCTCGAGCTGTTCGTCCCGGGCACGTTGCGCACCATTTACGCAGCGCCGGCGCTCGAGCCGTCCGCCAACCGCGCCTTCGAAGCGCGCTTCGGCGTGCGCATCGTCGCCGGCTTCGGGATGTCGGAGACGACCTTCGGCACGATCGAGACGCCGACGTCCCGCGACAAGGCCGGCAGCATCGGCCGCGCGCGCCAGCATCCGGCGGGGTTGGTGCGCAACGAGTTGCGCATCGTCACCCCCGAGGGCAAGGTCGCGCGCGACGGCGAGGTCGGCGAATTGCAGTTCCGCAACCCGGCCATGACGCCGGGCTATTGGAACGCCCCCGAGATCACCGCGCGCACGCTGGCGGATGGCTGGCTGCACACCGGCGACGCCGGCTACGTCGATCCCGACGGTGACGTCATCCTGGTCGGCCGCTACAAGGAGATGATCCGGCGGCGCGGCGAGAACATTGCGCCGCGAGAGGTGGAGGACGTACTCGTCGAGCATCCGGCCGTGCGCGAAGCGGCGGTGATCGGCGTTCCGTCGACGCTTTCGGAGGAGGACGTCGTGGCCTGCGTGATCCTCGAGTCCGGCGGAAGCGCCGACGAGGCAGCGCTGCGGGCGTGGTGCGCGCAACGCCTCGCGCCGTACAAGGTGCCGCTGCGCGTCGTCTTCCGCGACGCGTTTCCGCTCACGCCGACGATGCGCGTCGCCAAGGATCGCTTGCGCGCCGAGGTGTTGCCGCTGCTCGCCCAGGCGGCGCCGACGTGAAGCGCACGCCGAACGGCGACCCTCGCCCGCTCGACGTCGTCACCCCGATCGCGCTCAGCCGCGCCCCGCGTATGAAGGAGGGGATCGTCGACCAGTTGCGCCGGCTGATCCTCGAAGGGAAGCTGGCACCGGGGACCATTCTGCGCCAAGAGCATCTGGCGCGCCAGCTCAGCGTGAGCCGCACCCCGCTGCGCGAAGCGCTCGGCACGCTCGAGCAAGAAGGCTTCATCACCATCGCGGCGTCCGGCGCCGCCTCGGTCATCGCGCTCGACGACCGCGACGCACGCGAGCTCATGGACGTGCGCGAGATGGTCGACGGCCTGGCCGCGCGCATCGCTGCGACCCGCGGACTCCCCGCCGACATCGACCGCGAACTCGCCGCGCTGGCGAGCGAGATGCGCGCGATCGCACCACGCGACAAGCACCGCTATCTGGTCGCCAACGCCGACTTCCACGCCAAGATCGTCGAGGCGACCGGCCACAGCCGTTTGCAGACGTTCATTCCGCTGGTGCGCATGTCGTCCGAGGTGGTCTACATGCGGATGCAAGGACAAGGGCGGCGGCTGTCGGTTTCGGCCAGCGAGCACGCCCGTATCCTGGACGCGATCCGCTCGGGCGACGGCGTCGCTGCCGAGCGGCTGGCGCGCGAACACGTCCGCAATGCCGCCGACCACTGGCTGCGAGGAGAGGAAGCCGACGGATGCCCTTCGTTCGAGTCAACGATCTAGTCGTCCACTACGATGTCGCCGGGCCCGCCGGCGCGCCGGTCGTCGCGATCGGCAACTCGCTCGGCACCTCGTTCCACATGTGGGACGACAACATCGCCGCGCTCTCGGAGCGCTATCGGGTGCTGCGGCACGACATGCGCGGCCACGGCCTGACCTCCGCCTCCGCCGACCCCGCGCGTACGACGATCGACGTCCTGACCGACGACCTGGTCGGCCTGCTCGACGTGCTGGGCATCAACCGCGTCCGCTACGTCGGCCTCTCGATCGGCGGGATGATCGGTCAGCACGTCGCAGCGGCGTATCCCGATCGCGTCGAAGCGGTCGTGCTGTGCGCGACCGGCAACCAGCTCGGGTCGCCGGAGCTTTGGAATACGCGCATCGCGACGGTGGAAACCGGGGGCCTGGAAGCGATCGCCGATGCGACGATGCAACGCTGGTTCACCGAGCAGACACGCAGCGATCGTGCCGATACGGTGGCGGGCATCCGCACGATGCTCACCCGCACGACGCCGGCCGGATACCTGGGCGGCTGCGCCGCGGTGCGCGACGGTGATCTGCGCGCCGACGACACCCGCATCACGGTGCCGACCCTGATCATCTCGGGCGCAGACGACGCCGCCGCGCCCCCGGCCGCCGGGGCGGCGATGCACGCCGCGATCGCCGGCTCGCAGTTGGTCGTGCTCGAGAACGCCGCGCACATCCTCAACATGGAGCATCCGGCGCGGGTGGACGAGCTGATCCTGGGTTTCTTCGCCGATCCCGCGCGCCTCGCGGTCGGAGCGCGCGCATGAGCGAGGTCTACGACGAAGGGCTCGCCGTGCGGCGGGCAGTCCTGGGCGACGCCCACGTCGATCGCTCGCTGCACCATGCCACCGACTTCAACCGCGACTTCCAGACGATGATCACCGAGTATGCGTGGGGGACCATCTGGACGCGGCCCGGTCTCGAGCGCCCGACCCGCAGCCTGCTCGTGCTCGCGATCACTGCCGCGATGGGACGCTGGGAAGAATTTCGCCTGCACCTACGCGCCACCCGCAACACCGGGGCCACCCGCGACCAAGTGAAAGAGACCTTACTGCAACTCGCGATCTACGCCGGCGTTCCGGCCGCCAACACGGCCTTCCATCACGCCGCGGAGATCTTCGCCGAGATCGACAAGGAGAGTTCGTCGTGATCGCACCCGCCCGCCGCGTGTACGCGCCGGAACCTCCGGGAACGCAGCCGCCCTACGACTGGGCGGACTACCGCAGCACCATCAAGCGCCACCCCAAGCGCGAACTGCTCGCCGTGCCGCACACGCTCTCCGAACTGACCGGCCCGACGTTCGCCGACCACTGGCCGGGTGTGCCGATCACCGATCTCACCCGGCTGCGCGAAGGCGCGCCCGAAGCAATGGGCCAGCGCATCACGCTCGAAGGCCGCGTCCTCGACGAGGACGGTCGGCCGCTGCGCAACACGCTGGTCGAGTTTTGGCAAGCCAACGCCGCGGGTCGCTATCATCATAGCGCGGATCAGCACGACGCGCCGCTCGACCCCAACTTCCTGGGCGTCGGACACACCTATACCGACGACCAGGGGCGCTGGCGCTTCATGACGATCCGCCCCGGTGCGTATCCCTGGCGCAACACCGACAACGCCTGGCGCGCCGCACACATCCACTACTCGGTGTTCGGGCCGGGCTTCGCCTCGCGGCTCATCACGCAGATGTACTTCCCGGGCGATCCGCTGCTCGCATGGGACCCCGTCTATCACGCGATCCCGGATGCGGCGGCGCGCGAGCGCCTGATCTCCCGCTACGATCCGAACCTGAGCGTGGAAGAGTACTCGATGGGCTACACCTGGGACATCGTCATGCGCGGACGCGACGAGACGCCGATGGAGCACCACTGATGCCGATCCCGACCAGCTCGCAGACCATCGGCCCCTTCTTCCGCGAAGGCCTCAACCGCCCGACCTGGGCCGACCTCACGCGCGAAGGCGCGAGGGGGGAGCCGATTCGCATCGTCGGCTCCGTGCTCGACGGCGAAGGCCTGGCCGTTCCCGACGCACTGCTCGAAGTCTGGCAGGCCGACGCGCAGGGACGCTTCGCCGATCCGCAAGACACGCGCAGCGGTGTGCCCGATCCGCACTTTCGCGGTTTCGGTCGCGGCTGCACCGACCCCGAGGGCGCGTTCGCGTTCCGCACCGTGCGGCCGGGCCCGGTTCCCGGCGCCGATGGCGGCCTGCAAGCGCCGCACATCAACTTGACGGTCTTCGCGCGGGGGTTGCTCAAGCGGCTCGTCACGCGCATCTACTTCAACGACCTCGACGAGGCGAACGCGATCGACCCGCTGCTGCGCTCGATCGCCGACGCCGGTGTGCGCGCGACCCTGATCGCGCAGCGCGGTGCCGACGTCGACGGCGAGGCCACGTACCGCTTCAACGTCGTCCTGCAAGGCGAGGGCGAGACGGCCTTCCTCGCCGTCTAGCCGCGTGCCGCAGGACGCGTTGTTCGGCGAACTCTACGGCACCGCGGCGATGCGCGAGTTGTTCTCGCCGCGCCATCGGGCCGCCGCGATGCTTCGCTTCGAAGTTGCGCTCGCTCGGGCCGAGGCCTCGTGCGGCGTCATCCCACCGGCTGCCGCCGACGCGATCGCGACCGCTGCCGATCCGGACCGGATCGACCTCGCCGCGCTGGCCGCGGAAGCGCAGAACGTCGGCTATCCGGTCGTGCCGCTGACCAGGCAACTCGCGGCACTCGCAGGCGAGGCGGGACGGTACGTCCACTGGGGCGCGACCACGCAAGACGTCCTCGATACCGCGACCGTGCTGCAGTTGCGCGACGCGGTCGCCTTGCTCGAAGCCGACCTGCGCGCGATCGTCGCCGCCTTGGCCGAGCGCGCACGGCGCCATCGCGACGACGTCATGGTCGGCCGCACGCATATGCAGCACGCCTTGCCGGTGACGTTCGGGTACGTCTGCGCGGTGTGGCTGGCGCCGCTGCTGCCGGGGCTCGATCGCCTGCACTCGTCGACCTCGCGCGCGCTCACCGTGCAGTTCGGCGGTGCGGTCGGGACACTCGCTTCCCTCGGCCCGCGCGGTCGTGAGGTCACCCTGGCGCTCGCCGACACCCTCCAGCTCGCGGCACCGAACGCGCCCTGGCACGTCGACCGTAGCCGCCTGGTCGACCTCGCCGCGACGGTCGCCTCGCTGTGCGGCAGCCTGGCGACGATCGCGACCGACGTCATGCTGCTCATGCAGACCGAAGTCGCGGAGGTCTTCGAGCCGCACACACCCGGCCGCGGTGGCTCCAGCGCGATGCCGCACAAACGCAACCCGATCGCCTGCGAGTACATCCTCGCCACCACCCGTGGCGTGCACGCGCTCCTCCCCGCGCTCTTCGCGGCCATGCCGAGCGACTATCAACGCTCGACCGGTCCCTGGCAGAGCGAAGAGATCGCCCTCCCGCACCTGTTCGTGCTCGCCTCGGCGACGTTCGCGCAAGCGCGCGCGCTGGTCGAAGGGATGACCGTCGACACCGACCGCATGCGCCGCAACCTCGACCTCACCGGCGGCCTGCTCCTGAGCGAAGCCGTCGCCATGGCCCTGGCCGACACGATCGGCGCCGGCCCCGCCCACACCGCCGTCGAACACGCCGCCACCCGCACCATCGACGAGAATATCCCGTTCCTGGACGCCCTCGCCGCCGACGAAACGATCACCGCTCACCTCGACCGCGCCGCGCTCGGGCGTCTGCTGGACCCCGCCCGCTACGTCGGCGAGTCCGGCGCGGTCGTCGATCGCATCACCGCCCTCGCGGGCTGACCGCGCGCCGCGGCCGACATCGCGATCGTGGTCGGCAACTCTCGTCTGCTCGCCTAGAAGGTGCAGAGCGTGCGGATCACCTCGCCGGCGGCGAGGCGGTCGAAGGCCGCGTTCAGGCCGTCGAGCGTCGTGGTGCCGCTTTGCAGCTTTTCGACGGGCAGTTTGCCGGCGCGCCAGAGGGCGATCGCGCGCGGGACGTCGCGACGCGCGACCGAGGAGCCCATCATGCTGCCGCGGATCGTGATCTCGTTGACGACCAGCGGTGGATAGGCGAACGACGCGCGCGTCCCGGCGCGTGCCAGCCCAACCACGACCACCGTCCCGCCGGGCGCGCTCGATGCGATTGCGGCCTCGACCGCCGGCACGGTGCCGGCGGCTTCGATGACGTAGGCGACACCGCGACCGCGGAGGTGCTCGCGCACTTGCGCCGCGACCTCGCCGACCGCGGGATCGATCGTGACGGTCGCACCGAGTTCGCGCGCGAGCGCGCGCTTGGCGGGAAGTGGATCGACCAGCAACACGTCGGTTGCGCCGGCTGCCAGCGCACCGAGCACCGCCATCAGTCCGACGCCGCCGCCGCCGAATATCGCGACGCTCGCGCCCGGCTCGACCCGCGCGGCGTTGAAGACCGCGCCGAGGCCGGTCAACGCTGCGCATCCGAAGAACGACGCGACCGCGAACGGCACGTCGGGCGGAACGCGCACCAGCGATTCTTGTGCGGCGACGACCCGCTCGGCAAACGCGCTCACGCCCAAATGATGATATGCGGTCGCGCCGTCGAGGACGAAGCGTGTCCCGCCGTGGAGCAGCGTCCCGGCCATGTTCGCCGCGAGTCCCGGCTCGCAGTGCGCGGACTGCCCCGTCAAGCACGGATCGCAGCGCCCGCAAGCCGGCACGAACGCGAACACCACATGATCGCCTTCGTGCAAGCCGACCACCTCCGGGCCGACGGCCTCGACGATACCGGCCGCCTCGTGACCGAGCACGATCGGGAACGGCTTGCGCAGCGTCCCGTCGATGTGCGAGAGGTCGGAGTGGCACAGCCCGGCGCTCGCCATGCGCACCAGCACCTCGCCGGCGCGCGGCGGCAGCACCTCGACCTCTTCGATCGTCAGCGGCTGGCTCTGCGCGTAGGGGGCGGGGCGACCGGCTTCGCGGAGGACCGCGGCGCGCGTCTTCATCCCCGACGCTTCGCCACGCTCGCGCGAATCAGCTACGGCGTGACGTCGGGATTCTTGTCGGCGAAGGCGCCGTTCGGATTCGGTTTGACCCACACGATCAAATCCCAGATGGTGGGGAAGTGGAACAGCGTGACGACCTGGTCGGCGCTGGCGACTTTGTGCGCAGCGACCAGCGTCTGCGCCGACGGATGTTCGACGTTGCCGCCGGCCTTGGCGAAGTCGCTATCGGGCATCCACAGGTCGTACGTGATCGTGCCACTCGCGTCTTTGGCGACCCAGTGCTCGTGACCGTCGAACTCGACCCAACGGCCGGGGTCGATCCCCCACAGCCGCGGTCGCGGCGACGTTGCCGTCGTGGGCACCGAGAAGTCGGCGCCGAGCAGCTTTCCGTTCTTGTCGTACCACAGCTGGCTGGGGTGCTTGGCGTCGACCGAGTCCCACTGCAGGTTCGCGTAGCTGATCGCACCGGTGTCGTCGACACCGGTGTAGCGCACGTACCCGGCGCGTTCGGCGTCGGCCGCATTCGGAAAACGCTGCATGAGGTCGGCTTGAATCGCGGTCACGAAGGCCTTTTCGGCGGCCGACTCCGGACCCGTAGAGGTCGCGTTCTGATCGGCTGCGGCCGTGCCGACCAGCGACCACGCGCAGAGCAGCACCAAAATGAGTGTTCGTCGCATGGCCATCCTCCCGAGCGGCTGATTTCTCCGTAACAATCAGTAGCACGAAGCCCAACCGGCGTCAATGCGGCACGCCGGGGTCAAGACAGCGCGGGCGGACGGCGCGGCAACGTCAGCGTGAACGCGCTGCCACGGTCTACCTCGCTCTCGACGGCGATGTCACCGCCGTGCCGCCTCGCCAGTGCGCGCGCGATCGCGAGGCCCAGCCCGGTACCGCCGTCGCTGCGCGCGATCGCCGCGCGCCAGAAGCGGTCGAAGATGCGTTCCTGATGCTCGGCCGAAATGCCGATCCCGGTGTCGCGCACCGTGATCCGTACCCGCGCCTCGTCGGCGGAGCACGCGACGGCGACGCTGCCGCCCGGGGTCGTGTATTTGATCGCGTTGTCGACCAGGTTCGCGAGGATGCGTTCGATCTGATCGGGGTTGCCGTAGAGCCGCAGCCGCTCGCAGGGTGCGACGCGGAGCGCGATGTCGCGCTCGCGCGCCGCGCCGGTGAAGCGTCCGGCGACGCGCTGCAGCATTTCGGCGACGTCGATGACGAAGATTTCCCGCTCGAGCGACTGCGTCGCCCGGGCGAGGATGAGCAGATCGTCGACGAGCCGGCGCATCTCGTCCGAGATCTCGAGGATCGTCTGCAGCCGGCGCTGCGTGCGCGGCGGCAGTCCCGCCTCTTCGCGCAGTGCCACCGCGGCCGTTCCGGCCAACGCCGACACCGGCGCGCGCAGTTCGTGCGCCGCATCGGCGGTGAATTCGCGCAGCCGGCTCAAGCTCGCCTCGTCCCGCTCGACGGCGACCCGGGCAAAGCGCGAACCGCCGTACGCGCCGACCAGAATCGCCAGCACTGCACCGGCGATGATACCGATGTCGAGCGCGCCGGTCGCGCCGGTCAGCGCGTCGTCCGACTCGCTCGCGCGCACCCAGCCGCGAATGTTGCCGGGGGCCCCGCCCGGCACCACCAACGGCACCGTATAGGTATCGATCGTCCCGCCCTGCACGCGCGAGACGGCGCGGCCTTCGCGCAGGATGAGCGGATCCTGCGGGACGAGTCCGCGGGTCGCCGTCAACACCCCCTGCGCGTTGTACCACTGCAGCCCCTCGACGCGCGGGACGACGGAAAAGCCACCCAAGCTCGCGGCGTCGACGACGAAGCCGCGCGAGGTGAAGGTGACTGATGCGGTGCCGGCCCGAGCCAGCGTGTCGAGCCGGGCGGTGGTCTGCGTTTCGAGGGTGGTGACGAACACCAACCGCAGCGCGAACGCAAAGAGGGCGATGACGAACGCGAATGCGCCGAGGTAGGCGAGCAGAAGCCGCCGTTCGAGCGGGCGCGGCACTGCCGCGCGCACGACGTTCACGGGTCGGCCAGCCGGTAACCGCTCCCGTACACGGTCTCGATCGGATCGTGCGGACAGCCCGCGTCGCGCAAGCGGCGCCGCAGGTTGGCGACGTGCGTCTTGATCGATTCGGGTCCGCCGCCGCTCTCGAAGGTGGTGACCCGCTCATGCAGCATCGCACGCGTGAAGATCTGGCGCGTGTTGCGCATCAGCGTCTCGAGGATCGCGTACTCCGTGCGCGTGAGCGGGATCGTCCTCCCGCCGTACGAGACGCGCGCAGCACGCTGGTCGAGCGTGAGCTCTCCGTGCTGCAGGAGCATCGGGCGCGTCTCACGCGAGCGCCGCCCCACCGCGCGCACGCGCGCCGAGAGTTCTGCCAGGTCGAACGGCTTGACCAGATAGTCGTCGGCCCCCGCGTCGAGCGCCGCGACCTTGTCCTCGACGCCATCGCGGGCGGTGATCATCAAGATCATCGCGTGATCGCCGCCCTCGCGCAATCGTCGGCAAATCGTCAAGCCGTCGGTCCCGGGGACCATGATGTCGAGCAACATCAAGTCGTAGGTGCCGGAACGCGCGAAGTCGAGCCCGCTGCGGCCGTCGTCGGCCACGTCGACGACGTGGCGCTGACGGCGCAGGTCGTCGGCGACGGGTCCCGCGATACGTTCGTCGTCCTCGACGATCAAGATTCGCACGGCGAGATGTTTCTTCGCTACACGGCCGAGGGAACCCGCATCGTGGCACGGTTACCGATCGCACGCTGGTACTGCACGGGCCAAGACGCCTGCGCCTCGAGCGCGCGGGCCGCGAAGAGCGGCCAATACGGATCGCGCAGCAACTCGCGCGCCAGGAGCACCAGATCGGCTTGCTCACGGGCCACGATCGCCTCCGCATCGGCGGGCTCGGCGATCATCCCGACCGTGCCGGTCGCGATGCCCGCTTCACGTCGCACGCGCTCGGCGAACGGCGTCTGATAGAGCGGCGCGACCGGGATCGCATCGGGCGGCAGCGGCACCGCGCCGCCGCTGCTGACGTCGATCAGATCGACGCCCTCGGCGCGCAGCGCGGCGGCCAGCGCGACGGTTTCTTCGATGTCCCACCCGCCGGGGGCCCAATCGGTGGCCGAGACCCGGACCAGCAACGGCAGCCGCTCGGGCCAGACCGCGCGCACCGCGCGCGCGACCTCGCGGACCAGGCGAGTGCGGTTCTCGAACGAGCCACCCCAGCGGTCGGTGCGCGTGTTGACCAGCGGCGAGAGGAATTGGTGGAGCAGGTAGCCGTGGGCGGCGTGGATCTCGACGACCGATCCGCCGGCGGCCAGCGTGCGCTCAGCACCGGCCGCGAAGGCCGCGACGATCGCGGCAATCCCCGGCTCGTCGAGTGCGGCCGGGACCGGATAGGTCGGGGAAAAGGCGACGTCGGTCGGGCCGACCGGGGTCCAGCCGCCCTCGGCCGGCGCGACCGCACCGTTGCCGTCCCAGGGTCGCTTGGTCGACCCCTTCCGGCCGGCGTGCGCGAGCTGCGTTCCCCACGCGGCACCTTGCTGGTTGCAAAAGCGAGCGATCCGGGCAAGGTTCTCAACGTGCCCGTCCTGCCAGATCCCCAAGTCCTGGGGCGAGATTCGTCCGTCCGCCGTCACCGCGATCGCCTCGGTGAGGACCAATCCCGCGCCGCCGACGGCCCGGCTGCCGAGGTGAACCAGATGCCAGTCGTTCGCGAACCCGTCGACCGAGGAGTATTCGCACATCGGCGAGACGACGATGCGATTGCGCAAGCATACCTCGCGCAGCGTGTAGGGCGTGAACAACGCGGACATGCCGGCTTGGACACCCGCCGACGGGCAGGCGGTTTCGTCGCTGTCATTGCGCTCGCACCTCTCCTGCTCGGCGTCCCGACCGACGCGGCGACGACCGCATCGGCGAACGCCGAGGGTTCCGCGCTGGCGACCCGCATCGTCGACGCGATCGCGAAGATGCAGTCGTTTCGGCTCGAGATGACCGGGCCGACGGGCAGCGGCCTCGCCGGCGTCATGACCATCGAGGTTCCGACCAAGCGCTTGCGCCTGGTGATGTCGGCAGGCTCGACGGTCAGTGAGTCGGTCTCCGCCGACGGCAACACCTACACACGCCTCAACGGCGGCCCGTGGAGCGTGCACACCATCGCCGCCGACGATTCCTCCGATCCCGGCATCGTGCAGAGCATGCTCGACGCGACGCGGGTACGACCGTTGCCCGACCGGACGGAGGACGGCCATGTCCTCGGCGTGTACGAGGTCACGCTCGCGCCGGCAATCGGCGCCGGCCAGACCAGCGCGTCGACGATGACGTGCACCTACGACAAGGCGACGTACTTACCGCGCACGTGTGCGAACGGCTTCGTCAGCGATGCGTTCACCAATTGGAACGACCCGGCCAACGCGATCGTCGTTCCGCAGGTCAGCCCGACCCCGCGGCCACGCTGACGCGCGCCGCCGTGCCCGGATGGTGCAGTCCGCATTCGGTCTTGCCGAAGCCGGCCCAGCGGCCGGACCGTGGATCGGCCGGGTCGAGCGGGCGCCGCGTGCACGGCACACAGCCGATGCTCGGATACCCGTCGGCGTGCAGCGCGTTGAGCGGCACGTCGTGCGCGTTCACGTATGCCCACACCTCGGCGTCGCTCCAGTCGTAGAGCGGGCTGATCTTCTCGACCGCACCGTCACGCACGATCGGAACGACGTCGGCGCGCTGCACCGTCTGCGCGCGGCGAATCCCGGTCAACCAGGCGTCGAAGCCGGCGAGGAACGCGCGGTTGGGCTCGACCTTGCGTAGCGCGCAGCAGCGGTCCGGATCGCGCTCCCAGAGCGCTTCGCCGTGCGCCGCGGCCTGCGCGCCCAGTGAGAGCTCGGGCCGCACGGCACGCGGGCTGATCCCGTACCGCCGCGCGGCGCGTTCGACCAGCGCGTAGGTTTCGGGAAAGAGCATTCCGGTATCGAGGTAGTAGACCGGCACGCGGCGGTCCAGCCGCACGACGAGGTCGAGCAGCACCATTCCGGCCGGTCCGCCGAACGAGCACGCCAGCGCGACGCGCCCAGGATGATCGGCCAGCGTCCGTGCGACGATCTCGCTCGCGCGCGCCGCCGCCGTCGTCATGCCGGCACCGGCGCGAGTACGGCGCGCGCCGACCAGTCGCCGAAGGTCTCGCCGTCGCGCCGGTCGGCGCGGAAGGCGGCGAACAAGGGCGCCAGCAGCGCGGCGATCTCGCCGCCGCGCACGCCTTCGCGCCACGGCTGCGCGAGCCGCGTCGAGGCCGCCGCACCGCCGAGATAGACCTGATAGCGATCCACACTTTGCCCGACGATCCCGATCTCGGCGAGGTACGGCCGCGCGCAGCCGTTCGGGCAGCCGGTCATGCGTATCGTGATCGGCTCGTCGCGCAAACCCGCGCACGCGAGCTCGGCCTCGATCGCGCCGAGCAGCGCCGGCGCGAAGCGCTCCGCCTCGGCCAGCGCGAGCCCGCAGGTCGGCAGCGCCGGGCACGCCAGCGCACGCTGCCGAACCGCCGAGACGGCGGCCGGATCACCGACGCCGTGCGCACGCAGCACGGCGTCGATCGCCGCGCGCTCCCCCGCGGCGACGTCGACCAGCAGCAGTTGCTGCCCCGCCGTCGCAACGAAGGTCACCTCGCGTTCGGCGAGCGCGCGTAGCGCGCTCTTGAGCCGCACCGCGGGCGTGTCGGCGACCCGCCCACTGGCGACGTGCAGGCCGTAGAACCAGCGGCCGTCACCCTGCGCGTGCCACCCGAAACGCGCCAGGTCACGCCATGCCGGCAGCGACCGCCACGGCTCGAGCGCGAAGCCCGCGACCCGCTCGACCTCGCGGCGAAACCACCCGACGCCGCGGTCGGCGATCAGGTACTTCAAGCGCGCGTGACGGCGGTCGGTGCGATCGCCGTGATCGCGCTGCACGGCGATGATCGCACGCAGCGCGTCGAGCAGGCGCGCGGGCGGCACCGCGCCGAGCTCGTCCGCCAGGCGCGGATAGGTCGTCGTCTTGCCGTGCGTGCGGCCGAGACCGCCGCCGGCGGTGAGGTCGTATGCGACCAGGTCCCCGCGCTCATCGAACACCGGCACGACGCCGACGTCGTTGGTGTAGAGGTCGACGCTGTTGTCGCCCGGGACGGTCACCGCGATCTTGAATTTGCGCGGCAAATACGTCGGACCGTAGAGCGGATCGTCCTCGTCGCCGCCGGCGGCGTGGACCTGCTCGCCGTCTTGCCAGATCTCCAGGTACGCGCCGGTGCGCGGCAGCATCGCGTGCGCGATCGATTCGGCCGTCTCGCGCGCGTGGACGTAAGCGGGGTGTGCGTACGGCCATGCCGGCGCGACGACGTTGCGCACGACGTCACCGCAGGTCGCCAGCGTCGTCCCGTGGCTGGCGATGATGTCGGCGATCGTGGTCCGCAGATCGGCCTTGGGGATACCGTAGATCTGCAAGCCCTGGCGCGTGGTGACGCGGATGGTTCCGTCGCCATGGGTGTCGGCCAGATCGTCGACCGCGCGCCAGACGCGCGCCGGTACGCGACCGCCCGTCGCGCGCACGCGCACCATGAAGCCGTAGGTCCGCTCGCCCTCGCCGTTGCGGGCGGCCTTGCGCTGATCGCGGTCCTCTTGCTGATAGCTGCCGTGGAACTTCAGCAGCGCCGCGGATGCCTCGTCGAGGTTGGGCGTCGGCTCCGCCAACGCGCCGGCGAGGTTGCCGCGCAGGCCACGGCTCTGCGCCTTGGTCCGCTCGACGTCGAGCTTGCTCATCGGACTCCTACAAACGTGAAGAGCCCCCGCCGTCGGCGGGGGCTCTTCACACAGATGCGACGATGTTCTCTATCGCGTCATGGCGCAGCCGTCCGCCGGGTCCGTAGGCCCGTGGAACAGATCATCGCCGAACAACACGCGAGGAACATAGGCAGGCACCGACCGTACCACAAGTCCTGCAAGACGGTCAAGGCGCGTTCGCCGCACGCGCTGCCATCTCTCGCAGAAAGGCGAGATCCGACTCGCTCTGCCAGCCGTGCGGCGCGAGCGGCCGGCCATAGCGGAAGTCGGCGTGCGGGGAGGGCGTGAGGTGCGCGAGCGCCTTCTCCATCCGGTAACAGGCGAGGTTCAGATAGTAGTCGTCGGCGTCGCCGACGTTGACGTGCAGTTTGCCGATCAGCGCGGGTGCCAGGCGAGACCAGTTGCGCACCAGGTAGTCGGTGAGGTCGTAGCCGTGCGCGCGCGACCACGCCACGGCGCCGTGATCGATGCGACCGGTATGCTTGTCCCACAGCTCGCGCGGATAGCCGTCGGCCCCGATGGGCCCCCAGGCCGCGTCCCACGCGTTGAATTGTTCGCCCGAGCGTCCGTGCGAGCCGCGCACGAACTCGAGGCGGCTCTCGCCGCGCATCGTTTCGACCTGCAGTCCGTCGGCCCGTCGCTGCGCGCCGATCTCAGCGTCGTTCCACTGCGCATACGGCTCGGAGAACGCGCTCGCGTCGGTGTAGAGATCGCCGATCTGAAAGCGATGGAAGTCGACCGGATCGGGATACAGCCCCCACGCGCCGTTGAAATCGTTCGGGTGATCGATCTGCAGCGCCAACGCTTCCCAACCACCGGTCGAACCGCCGATCAAGAAGCGTGCCTTGCCCGACCGAATCATGCGAAAATGCGCTTCGAGATACGGGATCAGCTCGGTCATGATCGCGCTCCCGTACGGACCGTTGTTGACCGAGTCGACGGCGTAGGAGTCGTCGTAGTACGGGGTCGGGTGGAGGAAGATGACCGCGATCATCGGCGGCGCCGATCCGTGCATCCACGCTTGGGTGAACGCGTAGCGGCTCTGACGCCCGCCGTAGCGCACCAGCGCATTCTGCTCGCGGTTGGTCGGCGGCTTGGCGGCCGGATCGAAGCCGAACGGCGCGCGCAGGGTGAAGTGTGTCTGCTGGTACACCGTCGGGTAGCGCCGCTCGGGGTGGCGCGCGTAGTCCTTCGGTAACAAGACGGTCGCGCCGAGCTCCTGTGGGACGCCCCAGAAGCGGGTCAGCAATGCGCTGCGGATGCGCACGTGAACGACGAAGGCGGTATCCTTCGGCACGACGACGGGTGGGAGCACGCGGTTGACCGCGAGCGCGATCGGCGCTGCGCCGGGACCGATCTGCACGCGCGTCGCCGGGCTGACGAGATTGCCCGGACTCAGGCCGAACTCTTGGCCTTCCCAGTGATCCTGATGGGCCCAGACCACGTGCCCGTCGGCGCGCGGATACCGCGTGTAGACGCTGAAAATCGCCTGGGCATAGTAGGTTCCGGGCGGCACGTCGCGCAGCGTCGGCGTCGCCGTCGGATAGCCGGGCGTCGACGCGTCGATCGTCACGCTGGTACCCGGTCGCATCCCGTGCACGTCGACGCCGAAAAACGGGACGCTATCGGCGAGGTCGCCGGCCAATTCGCGCGGTTCGGGATCGGCTTTGCGCGCCAGCGCAACGTACACGCGCCCGGTCAGCGGCCCGTGCGCGCTCGCCGGCAGCGTGACCACGAAGCGCGGTCCACCGCCGGTGGGTGCGGGCATTGCCGCTGCCGGCGCGGCCAGGAGGAGCAGTGCCGCAGCCGGCAGGGTGTGGAAAAGCCGCATCAGGCGCTCGTTGCGCGCAAAAAAACCCGTTGTCCTCCGCGTTTTTTGAAGGGCGCGGCGGGGGTGCGTGGTATCTGGGCGCCAACGGCTCTTCGAGCTGCACCTCTCAAATCGAAACGAGAAGAATACATTGACGAAATCCGAACTCGTGCGCGAGCTCGCCGAGGAACACGAGCTCCCGCGCAAGCAAGTCGGCGAGCTGGTCGAGGCGCTCTTCGACCGCATCACGGCCGTGCTCAAGTCAGGCGACAAAGTCGCGTTGACGCCCTTCGGCGTCTTCCGCATCCGCGACCGGGCAGCGCGGATGGCGCGCAACCCGCAGACGGGTGAGCCGGTGCACGTCCCCGCCAAGCGGGTCCTGAAGTTCACCGCCGGCCGCGAGCTCAAGGAAGCAGTCGGGACCAAGAGCGGCGCACGCAAGGCGCCGGCAGCGAAGAAGGCCGCCGCCAAGAAGTCCACCGCGAAGAAGGCCGCGCCGGCCAAGAAGTCGGCCGCGAAGAAGGCGCCGGCCCGCAAGGCCGCTCCGGCCAAGAAGGCGCCGGCGCGCAAAGTCACCGCGAAGAAGCGCGGCCGCTAACGCCCGCGGCGCTTCGGCGTCTGTACACCGCCCGACCGCTCGCCGCACGGCGCCCGGTCGGGCATGTTTTTTGGATCTAGTGAGGCGAACGGTGGCCGCGTGACCCAGTTCGAGGCGCGGGCGATCGAGAACATCGCGACCGCGCCGGCCAGCGCGAACGACCGCCGCTTCGCGGGCATCACCGCGCTCGCGTTCCTGGCGCTGCTGCTCGCCTCGATTCCGATTTCGAGTGCGCGCTGGGCGCAGGTCCCCGCCTTCGTGCCGACCGTCGTCGGGGCCGGAATCTTCGCGCTCGTCCTCACGACGGTGCTGTTCTACGTGCAGTACCGTTCGGCGCGCGACCTCAAGCTCGCCTTGCTGGCGCTCGCGTACGGCTACGCGACGGCCTGGCAGATCCTCTATCTGCTGACGTTCCCGAACGCGTTCGTCGCCGGCGTCGTACTGGGCGCGGCCCCGCAGACTGCCTCGTGGTCGTACGTGATCGGTATGGCCGGTTTCGCGGTGCTGTTGGCGCTCGAAGGGATCGCAGCGCAGCGCGGTTGGCAGCTCTCGCGCGGCCGGGTTCGCGTACTCGCGCTGACGCTCGCCGGCCTGGTCGTGCTGGGGGCGATCGGGCTGGTGCGGGGCGCGGGCGCGTGGGCGCCGCTAATCGTCGGCAACCGTTACCAGCCGCTGTGGTCGCTCGTGGTCGCGCCGACGACCGCACTGATCCTCATCGTCGCGATGGCCATCGTTGCGGCGCGGCTGCGCACGGTTACCGAGGTATGGCTCGGCGTCGTGCTGCTCTCGCACTGTATCGCGATCATCAGCGCCAGCGAGCTGGGCTCGGTGCGCTACAGCCTCGGCTGGTACGCGGCGCGCCTCGAAGAGCTGCTCGGCACGCTGGTGATGCTGGCGGTTTTCCTAGTGAAACTCAACGATCTGGTGCTGCGGCTCGCGGCACGTTCTCGCACCACCGCCGAAGCGCTGGCGGCGGGACAAGCGCGCTACATCTCGCTGGCCAACGTCGTGCCGCAGTTGATCTGGACCGCGAACGCGCAGGGCGAGGTCGAGTACGTGAACGACCGCTGGGTAGCCTACACCGGGCTCCCGCTCGATGCCGCCCGCGGCGGCGGCTGGCGCGCCGCGATCGATCCGGCGCAAGAACCGCACACCCGTGAGCAATGGTCGCGCAGCGTGCGCAACGCCGAGCCGTTCGCGGCCGAGTTGCGCCTGCGCGAGCTGGGTGGCCGCGCGCGCTGGTTCCTCGTCAACGCGGTGCCGGTGCGCGGCGCGGAGGGAACCGTCGTCGCCTGGATCTGCACCTCGACCGACGTCGACGCACAAAAGCGACTCGAGGAAAGGGAGGCGTTCTTGGCGCGAGCCGGCGAGCGGCTCGGGGCCTCACTCGACGTCGTCGCGACGATCGGCGCCATCAAGACGCTGCTCGTCCCACGCATCGCCGAGCGTGTCTGGATCGCTCTGCGCGACGATGACGGCCGCTACGTGCTCGCCGGGTTGGGCAGCGTCGACCTCGCCGACGAGATGGCGGCCCGGCGCTGGCTGGGGACGCCGATGTTGCCCGCGCTAGCCGAGACGGTCGACCGGACCGTCGCCGACATCGACCCGATCGTCCTGGACCAGCCGCGCTTCGACGATCCGTGGCTCCGCGATGCCGCGGCGGCGATGATCGTCCCGCTGATCGGCGGGCTCGGTGCGCTCGGCGTGCTCGCGCTCACCCGCGAGGGGCCACCGCCGTTCGAACCGGACGACCTGAGCATCGTGCGCGAGTTCGCGCGCCGCGCCGCGCTCTCGCTCGAACACGCGCGCTTGTACGAACGCGAGCGGACGACGGCCGACGCGCTGCAGCGCGCGATGCTGCCGGCGCAGTTGCCGCTGCTGCCCGACATCCGTTTCTCCGCCTCGTATTCGGCGGCGTCGGAGTCGCAGCGCGTCGGCGGCGACTTCTACGATGCGTTCACGATCCCCGACGGCCGGGTCGCAGTGACGATCGGCGACGTCACCGGCCACGGGCTCGAAGCCGCGGTGATCATGGGCGAGATCCGACAGGCGCTGCGCGCTGCGGCGTTCGAGGCGGCTGAACCCTCGGCGATCCTCGACCGCGCCAGCCAGCTGCTCGTCGCCGCCGGCCGCACCGTCTTCGTCACCGCGATCTTCGGGCTGCTCGATCCGGCGACCGGCCGCTTCTCGTACGCCACCGCCGGCCATCCGGCGCCGTTGCTCGACGAAGGCGACCGCTTGCGGCGCCTGCCGACGGCCGGTCTTCCGCTCGGCTTGCGCGACGACGAAGGTGTCGACTTCGCGCTGCACCTGCACGCGCCGTGCACGCTGGTGCTGTTCACCGACGGGCTGATGGAGTTCGCCCGCGACCTCGATGAAGGCGAGCGCCGCATCGAAGCCGCGATCCGCCTGCTGGCGCACGACCACCGCGACCACCTGGCCGGCGCACTCATGAAGGCCGTGCTCGGTCAGGACGAACCGAGCGATGACATCGCGATCCTGACCGTCACCGTCGACCGGCTCGCGGCAGCGCCGGCTGGCGACGAGCGCGCGTGGTCGTTCACCAGCGGTGACGGCCGCACCGGCACCGCGATTCGGCGCGAGATCGGCTTGCTCGTCGCCGAGTGGACGGCACGACCCGATGCACAGTTTGCGAGCGAGCTGGTGTTCGGAGAGTTGATCGCCAACGCGGTGCGCCACGCGCCGGGGCCGGTGCGCGTGATCGCGCAGCGCGAGGGCCACGCGGTGCGACTGATCGTCGAAGACCGCGGCGAGGGCTTCGTGGCGCCGACCGAGACCGACGGACTCGATGCCGAATCGGGCCGCGGGCTCACCCTGGTCGGCGCGATCGCCGACGGACTGACGATCGAAGCGACGCCGCTGGGCGGGACGCGGGTCGTCGTCACCTTCGCCGCCCACACGCCCTCGAGCGCGGCGAGCTGATGCTGCGTTTGCTGATCGCGCTGGCCTCGGCGCTCTTGCTCGCCTTCATCGTCGTTCCGCTGGCGGCGCTCTACCTGCACTTGGATCCGCGGCGGTTCCTGGCGCTGATCGTCTCGCCGCCGGCGCTCGACGCGCTGCGCATCTCGCTGGTGACCACCGCGGCCTCGCTGCTGCTCACGCTGCTGTTCGGGACGCCGCTCGCGTACGCGCTGGCGCGCGGGAAATTTCCCGGCCGCACGCTGGCCGACGCGGTCGTCGATCTGCCGATCGTCGTCCCGCCCGCCGTCGCCGGGCTGGCGCTGCTCTTCGTGTTCGGCACCACCGGTTTGTTCGCGCCGGCGCTGGCGGTGCTGCACGTTCGCCTGGCGTTCACCACCGCCGCCGTCGTGCTCGCGCAGCTCTTCGTCGGCGCGCCGTTCTACATTCGCTCGGCGCGGGCCGGCTTCGGTGCGCTCGAACGCGTCTACGAGGACGCGGCGGCGACGCTGGGCAGCGGGCCGTTGCGCACGTTCTTCCTGGTCACCGTTCCGCTGACGCTGCCGGCGCTCGCCGGCGGCGCGGTGCTGGCGTGGGCGCGCGCGCTCGGCGAGTTCGGCGCGACGATCATGTTTGCCGGCAACCTGGCCGGCGTCACCCAGACGATGCCGCTGGCCGTCTACCTCGGTCTCTCGGACGGCGATCTCGATTTGGCGGCGGCGCTGGCGATCGTCCTGGTCAGCGTTGCGCTGATCGTCGTCGTCGCCTCGCGCCTCTTGGAGCGGCGGGCCGCGTGATCGAGTTGGCGATCCGCAAGCAGCTGCGCACGTTCGAGCTGGACGTGGACGTCACGTTCGAGCGCGGCGTCACGCTGCTGACCGGTCCGAGCGGGGCGGGCAAGACGACGCTCCTGCGGACGATCGCGGGCCTCGTGCGACCGGACGCCGGACGGGTCGTCCTCGACGGCCGCGTCCTCGACGAGGGCCGCACGCACGTCGCTCCGTACCGTCGCGAGGTCGCCTATGTGTTCCAGGACTACGCGCTCTTCCCGCACCTGAGCGTGCTCGACAACGTTGCCTTCGGGTTGGCCGCGCGCGGCGTCGCGCGCAGCGCGCAACACGGCACCGCCGGCGCGTGGCTCGAACGTTTGGGCATCGGAGCGCTCGCTCGAGCGCGCCCGCACGCGCTCTCGGGCGGCGAACGTCAGCGGGTCGCGCTCGCACGTGCGCTGGCCTGGACGCCACGCGCGCTGATGCTCGACGAGCCGTTCGCCGCGCTCGATCCCACCACGCGCGCGCGCGTGCGTGCCGAAGTGCGTGAGACGTTGGCGACGCTCGACGTTCCGGTCGTCCTGGTCACCCACGACGCGCAGGACACGGCAGCGTTCGACGCGCCGCAGGTTCATCTCGAGCGCGGGCGCACCGGTCCGTGAACACCCGGAGAAACGAGAACGGCGCCGCTCACCTCGTTGCAGTGCGAACGGCGCCGGGACTCGTGAGGGCTTGCGAAGGTGTATTGGTGCGGGCCCCTCGCCGACTTCGTTACCCCGGTGTCCGCAACTCCAAACCTCGTGGGGAGAATGGATCGAGAGCATGAGATTGTGCACGTTTCGCACGGGCGGACCGGAACGGGTGGGCGGCTGGACCGACACGGGTATCGTCGACCTCCTCGCGGTCGACCCCGATTTGCCCGATACGGTGGCGGGGATGCTCGCCGGTGGAGCGTCCGTGCTAGCGCGCGCTCGCGAGGCCAGCGTGAAGGCCGGACCGGCCTACCGCTCGCAGCGCGACGAGGTCGAGCTGCTGCCCCCGATCCCGGCTCCCGGCAAGATCGTCTGCATCGGATTGAACTATCGCGACCATGCCGCCGAAGTGAAACTCGAGTTGCCCACGTCGGTCGCGGTGTTCGCCAAGTGGCCCAACACGCTAATCGCGGACGGTGAGGCGATCGTCATCCCGGCGGCCTCGCACCGCGTCGACTACGAGGCCGAGCTGATGGTCGTGATCGGCGCGCGCGCGCACCACCTCGCCGAAGCCGACGCGCTGGCGTACGTCGGCGGCTACACCTGCTTCAACGACGTGAGCGTGCGCGACTACCAGGCCCGCACCTCGCAGTGGACGATGGGCAAGGTGTGGGACACGCACGGCCCGTGCGGCCCGTACGTCGTCACCGCCGACGAGATCCCCGATCCGAACGCGCTGCGCATCCGCTGCTCGATTGACGGCGAGACGCTGCAGGACTCCTCGACCGCGCAGATGGTCTTCTCCGTCCCGCGCCTGATCGCCGAACTGACGGCGGTGATGACGCTCGAGCCCGGCGACCTGATCGCGACCGGGACGCCGGCCGGGGTCGGCATGTCGCGCAACCCACGCCGCTGGATCGTCCCCGGCGAGCGGGTGCGGATCGAGATCGAGGGGATCGGCGTACTCGAGAACCCGGCGGTCGCCGAGCACGCCTGAGCGCGCCGCGACGCCGTCAGTGTCCCGATCCGGTCTCGACCCGGTTGGGGCAGGGGATGACCTTCTTTTCGGTCGCCGGCGTCATCGGGAGCACCGGCGGAACCTGGGTGGAGATCGACACGGGCGCGCCGATCTCGGCGCCTGGCTCGTAGTCGTCGGGATTCTTCACCAGCGTCGCGCCCCAGCCGGTGCCGCCGACACCAGCCGCCGTCAGCCCCGCGCCGACGCCGGCGATCGCGACGCCGGTCCCGCTCGCCGCCCAGAACACTCCGTAGGCGACCGCGCCGACGCCTCCGGTGAGCGCAATGACGCCGACGACCAGCAAGATGCCACCCCCGATGGCGGTCCAGTTGGTCTTCTTGTCCGCTGCGAACTTGTGTACGAGCGAGTTTTCGATCGTCAGAAGCCGCCGGTCCCATTCCTTGTATTCGTAGCAGTCGGGCGGCGTGAGCTTCGTCTCGCTCTTCGACGGAGTCGGATCCGTCTGGACCTGGTTCGTGCGGTTCAACACCTCGACCACGATGTAGACCGGCTTGCCCGTCGTCGGGTCGATCACCGGGCCGGTCTGGGTGACGGAAATCGGCATGGGTCGATACCCCCGCGCTGTTCGTTTTCGAGTGGCACCCGTTCAACGAAGCTTGCCTTGTTCCTTGTAGCAAGCCTTCCCGAAGCCCGCGCAGTGCACGCCCGCGGCGGTTGACCGGCGGCCGGCGCCATGATACGGTCGGGCGGCATGATCGCCGCGCGATTCGACCTTCCGGTAGCGAAAATTCTCGTCGGGCTTCGCCCGTCGGCCGGATCGTCGTTCGCATAGCAGAGCAGCAGCAAGCACCTCGCAACGAACGAACGCCCCGGCCGACGACAAACGGCCGGGGCGTTTGCATCTGACGCCCCAGGAGTATCCACCGTGATCACCCGCACCGCCACCACGGTCTGGCTCGACGGCCAGTTGCTCGACGAGGAGCAGCTGCGCCTGCACGCGCTCACCCATGCGCTCCACTACGGCTCCTCGGTGTTCGAAGGGATCCGCGTCTACCCGACGCCGCGCGGCCCGGCGGTCTTCCGCCTGCGCGAGCACGTCGACCGGCTGGTCGCCGGCGCGGCCGCCTACGGGATGGAGTTGCCGTACGACGCCGAGCAGTTGAGTGCAGCGATGGTCGCCACGGTGAAGGCGAGCGGGCGCGACGCCGCCTACGTGCGACCGCTGGCGTTCTTCGGCGGCGAGACGGTGCGCTTGAATCCGGGGCGCGAGTGTCCGGTCCACGTGATGATCGCGGTGCTGCCGTTCGAAGGGCTGTTCGCCGGCGTGACGACGACGCCGCGCTTGCGGGCGACGATCTCGCCCTACATGAAGACGCCCTCGCGCGCGCTGCCTTCGACGGTAAAGGCCGGTGGCCACTACACCAACTCGATCCGCGCGCTCGCCGAAGCGATGAACCGCGGCTTCGACGAGACGATCTTGCGCAACGACCGCGGCGACGTCGCCGAGGGCTCGGGCGAGAACGTCTTCGTCATTCGCGACGGCGTGCTGATCACCAACGACGCCGACGCCGACATCCTGCCCGGCATCACCCGCGCGTCGGTGCTCGCGCTGGCGCGCGAAGCGGGAATCACCTCGCGCGTGCGAGCGCTCACCTTCGACGATCTGCGGCTCGCCGACGAAGCGTTCTTCACCGGCACCGCGGCCGAAGTCGTCTCGATCGCCGCCGTCGACGAGCGCACGTGGCCGGAGGAAGGGCCCGTCACCAAGCAACTCCGCGAGGTCTACACCGAGGTCGTCCGCGGCCGGCGCGAGGCGCCCGGCCCGTGGCTCACGCAGGTCTCCTGACCGGCTGAGCGGTACGGACGCCGGATGCCCGGCGTCCGTCTGCTTGTCGCGTGCGCCCTCGTCTGCACGCTGCTCCCCGCACTGCCGCGGCCGGTTGCTGCCGACGCGCCCGTGCCGCTCGACTACACCGCCTACGACGGTTGGAACGCGATCCGCACGCCCGTCCTCAGCGGCGAGGGCGCGCGGCTCGCCTACGCGCTCACGCCCGAGGACGGCGATCCGACGCTGGTCGCGCGCGACCTCGCCGGCACCACCGAGCGGCGCGCACCGCGCGGTGCGGCGCCGGCCTTCGCGGCCGGTGGCCAGTTCGTCGTCTACACGCACGTCGCGGCGAAAAAAGACGTCGACGCGGCCAAGAAGGCGCACAAACCGGAGAGCCAACAGCCCAAGAACGGCGTCGGGATCCTCGATCTGCGCGCGAGCGGCGACCCGCAGGTGGTCGACGACATCCACACCATCGTGGTCGCGCGCGACGAGGGACCGGTGATCGCCTATCGCGCTGAACCGCCGCCCTCGCCGGCGCCCAGCGCGCCGCCGGTGACGCATCCGAGCCCAACGTCGGCGCCGGCCGCCGGCGCATCACCGAGCCCGACACCCTCGCCGACGCCCGCGCCGAAGGCCGACAAAACGAAGGAGCCCGGCGCGACCCTGACGATCCGCGATCTGCTTGCCGGCACCTCGGTCGTCGCCCACGACGCGACCGAGGTCGTGATTTCCGACGACGACCGCTTCGTCGCGTACGCGACCGAAACGAAGGACGGCACGGGCGACGGCGTCCACCTCTACGAGGTCGCGCAGGCGAAGACGTACGACGTGCTGACCGGGGCCGGCCGCTATCGGCGCCTCGCGCTCGCGCGCGACGGCAGCAGCCTGGCCTTCCTCAGCGACAGCGCGACCTACGCGCAAGACGTTCCGCACGACGCGCTCTACGTCGTCGACCTGCGTGCCGCCACGCCGGTCGCGCACCTCGCCGCCGACGCGACCACGCCCGGGATGCCCAGCGCCACGACCCCGAACGCGAACGGCACGGTGACGTTCTCGCGCGACGGCGCGCGCGTCTTCTTCGGCACCGCGC
>Ga0181531_10000334_pt1 | contig 32939 bp, 31 predicted proteins | sample PEATcosm2014_Bin_38_FD_119743 | JGI IMG/M metagenome (GOLD analysis project Ga0181531, IMG submission 119743) | Peatland microbial communities from MTU Mesocosm Facility, Houghton, MI, USA - PEATcosm2014_Bin11_10_metaG | ecosystem: Environmental > Terrestrial > Soil > Wetlands > Peat | place...
CCTTCACAAGGGGCGCGCCGTTATGGGTTGCATGACGCAAGACACCAGGTGCATGGCAAACTAGGGCGACCGGCTTTTCAGAATTATAGAATGACTCAATCAAAGCGACGGAATCGGCACTTTCAGCGAGATCCCACATTGGTCCGTGGCCGCCGACATAGAACACCGTGTCGAAGTCCTCTGCTTTCGCGTCAGCGAGTTTGACTGTCTGCGAGAGCTCCTCCTGTGCCTTAGCGTCCTTCTTGAATCTCGCCATCGCGGGAGTCTGGTTCGCGGCCACATCGCTCTTTGGGTCGAGCGGCGGCTGCCCTCCTTTAGGCGAGGCCAGAGTCAAGTCCACGCCGGCACCCCGAAACACGTAGTACGGGGCGGCGAACTCCTCCAGCCAGAATCCGGTCTTTAGCCCGGTGCTGCCCAGTACATCATGTGAGGTCAGGACCATCAGAATTTTCACTTGCTTGCTCCCTTGTTACGCCTCGGCGCTGCAGTTATCACTACGCCATGCGCGCGATTAGACAGGCAATGGCCTGCCATGGCACTTGTACGTTGGTATCAAGGAGCGCGGAATCCGCGGCGCGATGCCCGGACGTTGGTAAGTCTGCAGTGACAGCTACGCTGCCTTCGCCCGTTTAGCTTTCCGCGTGACGACGGAAGGCTGTCTTAACTCTCTGTCGGCCCGCGCAAACCCGGGCGGGCGTACAACTGGACGGTTCTATTCGTGAAGCAGGGATTGCCAGTTTGAAGGTACGGCTCCAGCCGGTCCTGGCACCGGCTGATCCGGTGGATGCGAGTGAGGAGCGTGGAGCTTCGGGCCGGTGAAGAATTCCTCGGTGCGATAGTCATAAAACCACCGCTCGCCCGGCTCGAAGCTCGCAATTATCGGGTGCCCCGTGGCAGCGTGATGTTTCGATGCATGCTGATTGGGTGAAGTATCACAGCAGCCGATGTGACCGCACTCGACGCATCTACGAAGATGCAGCCACCATTTGCCCTGCGCCAGGCATTCAACACAACCTGTTCCGCTTGGCTTGGCGTCCGGGTTGATACCGTTCCTCTCGGAGTTCATAGGCTCCCGCTCTTTAGCCGTAGGCGAAGTCCGGCTTGCTTTGCCCAACCTCTATAATATATCCATCGGGATCGCGAATGTAGCAGCGCGTCTCGCCGTACTTGTCCTTTGGCTCCGTGATGAACTCGGCGCCTCGACTTCTCCATAATTTATAGCAGGCCTGAATATCAGCAACGCGGATGTTCATAAAGCTGCTGACCGAATCCGGATCGCCTGGCACACTGAGGATTACCGATGGCTTGTCGGGTGTCGGGCCGCCCCCGACGTTGACAATCAGCCAGGTATTCCCGATCTGGATGTACCCCGGCGCGCCGCTGCTGTCGCCTCGACTCAGAATGCGACCTCCGAACACCTTTTCGTAAAATCGAGCCGAACGCTCGATGTCGGCGACGGTGAGAAAGTGCGCGACGGTAAACCCTTCCAGGGGTGGCATCTGGTAACTTTTCTGCTCGACTTGGACTTGGCTCATGGACGACTCCCATTCGGATAGTACAGAGGTTAGGTCGCGGCGATACCGCACCATGCATCGATTGAATATTGTCCAGGACCGGTGATGTACAACAACAGTAAGCCCCCCATAATGCTGAGATCCTTGTAGAAGCCATCCATGCCGTCGACTTTATCCCCACCGGCTGTGGTCCAATACCGATGCCCGATGAACGCCGTTCCCAGCGTGTATAAAACCAGGAGCAAGGCCGATGCACGCGCGAACAGACCAATGGCGACCGCGAATGCGACCGGAAGCTCCATGAAAATTGCTACGGCGGCAGCAAGTACCGGCATTGGGCCGCCAAGTTCCACTATCTGACTTACCGTGCCCGAATAGTCCAGGAGCTTTCTCCAACCGAAGATCAGAAACAGCGTCGCCATGAGAAGACGAGCCGCAAGAATGAGCGCATCGTTGAGGTCATTCATCTTGACGGCACCCCTGTTACCATGCCGGTCGTCCACGGCACTCAGTCCGGCAGCGTCCGAGCGACGAAGGTCCCTTTACACGAAAGCCGACGCAGCGGCCTCCGCCACCACCTGATCCTGCTGACCGGCGACAGCGACATTCATGGGCTGACCGATCGCCGCAGCCTTCTTCTCTGCCGCACCGATCACTTTCATTGCGTCATTCAGTGTGACCATACCAAGACTCCATTACGCGCTTGAGGTAGTAGCGGATTCCGTGACTGCTCATTTGTGACAAACATATGCAACGACCGTCGCCAGTTGATCACGACGGCAGAGCCGAATCTATTGCACGATGGTATCGGCGCTACAGCCGCGCGGCCACATCGGCGGTAACAATTGACCAATGCATGCGCTCGAGCTTCGAAGGTTACATGCGCGAGCGTCGATTGGACCTTGGGAGAGCCATCCACTCCACACACCGACACCATCGTGTCATCGACGCTCTCGAGAGCAGCTGCTCTCATAAACACAGCTGTTAGCGGCGATCGCGTGACGGATTTCGATGTCTTTGTGCTGTGTTTGATTGCCGCCGGGTATGTGCTATCTCTCGTCAGCCTGCTGCAGGATTCCGCGCGCCTGCTCAAGTTCACCCATCCGCGGCTCAGAGTGCCTGACGCTGCGCGACAAGATCTTAAGACCGAGGGCTAATCCGCTGGCAGGTGTGCCCCGCGCGACTCCGCTTCCTGCTACTTACGGCCACGGATAGCGTCAATGCTCCAACTGCCGCCGCCGGCAACCGACAAAAGCAGAAAGATGAAGCAGTACAGCACCGCCTCCTCTCCTTGGTTGAGGGCTGGGCTGAAGAAATGACCTTGCGGCGCATGCGCCATGAAATAGGCCACCGCCATTTCTCCGGAAAGGATGAATGCCACCGGCCGGGTGAATAGGCCCAGCAGTAGCAACACACCTCCCGCGATCTCGAGCGCTCCGGCAAACCCAATGAGTGACAGCGCGTGCAGCGAATCGAACTCGGCCACATGCGGCACGTGGAGCAACTTGGCCGTCCCGTGCTGCACATATAAAAACGACGCTACTATCCGCAGTATGGCCAGCGCCCGCGGATTCCAGGTATCGAAGAAGCGTTTTTCGAGTGGCATGGCGATTTCAAATCCTTACGTTCGATACTTACTGCGGCGGTCTTTCGGGCAACGCCTCGCCCCAGCGATCTCAACACACAGGTGAAAGCAAGCGTATTGACCAATGGTATCGCACGGGCTTTACCTTGGACCGGGATTGCCTCGCAGGCGCCGTAGAGTCTCGACGCAAGGCACGAAATAGTAGGCGCCCGTCAGCGGGTCACTAAACCGGGTAAGTGCGTCCCGCGTGCCGCTGACCAGGCCCGCCATGCTATCGAGCATTCTGGCAAGGCGCGTCTGGTCCGAGCTGAAGCCAACAAACATAGTGCCATGGTCGCCAACACATCCGTAGGGCATGTTGCTGAGCGATCGGCAGAGCCTCCCATTCAGCTACCTTGTGCTTCCACTTTTGGAGCAATAGGACCGTACCGGCTGCACCAGGAACTCCCTCTGGCAACAGCGCCGCGACAGGTGCATCGAGCAGCGTCGGATTCCCGAGCCATCGATGAATCCGGTGAGGTCGCGATCGTGCCGGTAAGACCAGCTCGAGGTCTCGTCGGCGAGCGAGGCCTGGGCGGCAAGATCGCGGATGGCCGAGCGGGCCATATCGAAAACAACGTCATAAGCACTCCCGGACAGCCATACCAGCGCATCGTGTTGAGTGCCTGGCATGACGAATCCTTCAGTGCTCTGGAGGTCGCTGTTAAAGCCCACGACGCCGGTAGGCGCTTCATCCGGCACCATATTGCACCAGAGTTCCGGCCTAAAGCCGATGACGAAGTTCACTCCTCCGGTGGTGGTCCGCGGTTCACGGATCGCACAGATGGCGGCGGCGAACTCCTTGCATTTCTTCGCGTCCAGAAGCTCAAACTCCAGGTACGCATGCGAGGAGGTACCAAGGGAAAATATTCCCGCCTGGGGCGTGTGCATCGCAGCACTATATCAGGCACCGTCAGGATTGACTGGGCACTTCGTTACGTGCGATCTCGATGATCTGGCTTTCGTTATCGCGCTCAAACCCGAGATCGCAAAGTTGGCGAAACTTGGCGCCTGCTAGGGAGCTGAACGGACTGCCGATCCCCAGGTTCTGAGCCAGCGCCAGCCCGTATTGCACATCCTTCAGTCGCAGCACCGGCGTAAACACCACATTTTTCTTATGATCATCATCAGCCATCCGTCGAGTATTGCGAACGACCTGTGGGCTTGCGGCCTGGCCGACGGCGATTGCTTCGGCGACAACATTCAGATCCAGGCCGGCACGCTCGGCAATCGCCATGGCCTCGGCGGCCGATGCAATCTGTACGGCGCCCAACATGTTGACGATCAATTTGTATGCGGTACCCGCGCCGATCTCGCCGAACCGGATGATCCGCCTTGAAAGGGCTGCCAACAGATACCGGGCGGCTTCCAGATCTTCGGAACTCGCTCCCACCAGGAGCGTCAGCTCACCGGCTGTGGCGGCCTCAGGCAATCCGGTTACAGGAGCGTCAATGTATCGAAATCCGCGTCGCTTAAGTTCCAGCGATAACTCCTTGACCCAGGCATGTGACAGCGTCGAGCACTCGACCGCCAGGGCGTCCGCCGCCGGCTTTGCCGCCAGTATCCCGTGCGGACCAAGCCAAACGGACCGCGACGCGAGATCATCGGCAACCATCGACACGATCGCATCGGCGCCCTCACAGGCCGCCATGGGGGTTGCGAAAAAGGTTGCGCCCCGCCGAACGAGCGCCGCAGCACGAGATGCGGTACGGTTGTAGACAGTCAAATCATGTCCCGCGTCCAGTATTCGTCCCGCCATCGCATAGCCCATGTTTCCCAGCCCAACGAAGGCAATTTTTGACATTGGTCAGTCGTCCCTGGCCAGCAGTTGCATCGAAGACGTCATTGCGTGTAGCAGGCGCGAGAATAAGGCAATAAGCGGGCCGAGCCCATCCGGCTATCAAACGGGCGATGGCTGGATGTGCCCTAGGCTTGAAAGCCTGATAGCGGATTGACCCCACGCTCGTCGTCGAAAGTTCGGAAAGATCCCAGGGTCAATGAGAGGATTCCCGCACCGACGAGGCAGCCGCCCAGGATTCCAACTCCCACGCTGTAGTTTCCGTAGTGATCGTAGGTGAATCCAGCCAGAACAGGGCCGAGAGAGGTGCCTACCATGAAAATTGCATACAGCCAGCCATATATCTTTCCGTAATCTTTCATGCCGAAATAGCGCACCACAAAATAGCTGATCAGGTCGATTTCTGCCCCTATAGCCAAGCCTACGAATAAGGCCGCATATGGCGCAAAGGCAACTCCTCCACGCGCAAGCAGGAAGCAGCCAAAGCCGGCAACCAGAAATATCCAGAACGCTACCAAGGGAGCAAAAATCCGGTCAATAAGAATACCGGTGCTGATACGGGCAAAGATGATGGCGATGCCTAACATTCCGGCCGATCGCCCAGCGGCCGCCGGCGTGAGACCGGCGTCCGTTAGCATCGGCACGAGATGGACAATCAACCCGCCGACCCCGATTGCGGCAAGCATGACAACTGCCGCCAGCCGATAGAATTGGCTATCTCTGAGCGCATCGCGGATACGCATGCCGCTGCCAGATCGAACCAGCGCAATGGCGCCGGACCTGGAGCCGCCATGGCGACCAATGAGGAGCAGGACCAGAGGCGTACTCGCCAGTACCACGGCGGCCATGGCCTCATAGCCCGTGCGCCAGCCGTGCGAGGCAACGAATGGCGCGAGCATGGCTGGCACGAGTGCGCCCGCTATCCCGGTAGCGATTTGCGACAATCCCAGGGCCGTACCGCGAGCTTTGGCAAAATGCTCATTGATCAGGCGCGTGTAGACAATAGGCGACGCGCCGGCACCCAGAGAGACACACAGAGCAATCAAGGCGAGATAGGCAGATAAGACAGGCGGGGTGTGGCTCAGCGCCATGAAGCCGACGCTCAACCCAATGCCCGACCCGAGCGCCACTGCGCGGATGCCGAATCGGTCAACCAATGTGCCGACGAGCGGTGCGGTAATCGCCAAACTAACCGCTGCAACCAGACTCACTGTGGACGTGAGCGCTCTGCTCCAACCAAACTCCTGCGACACAGGCTTGAGGAAAATGCCGACCGAGTAAAAGAACAGCGCGGTGACCCCAAACAGGATCCCCGCCATAGCGGCCACTATCAGCCGCCAGCCTGCACGCAGTTCTGCTATCGGGTCGCGGTCGCTTATCTCTGGCAAAACGCTATCCCCCTCCTTTTGGCGGTGTCGCGCTCGCGAGCCCTGAGCAGGCTTACAACAAGTGGTCGTTAAGCGCCCCGAAAGATCACCGGCAGGCTCTCCAATGCGTGGATCGCATTGCCGGCGCGCCATTTCGGCGTTGCCGATAATTCAATGCTGGAAACCTTCCGGGCGATGGCACTGAGCACCGCCTCGGACTCAATCTTTGAAACAGCCTGTCCCACGCAGGCGTGGGTGCCAACCCCGAAAGCCAAATGGTCGCGATTCTTGCGCGTCAGATCAAACCGCGCAGGCTCAGTCCAGTGCTCTGGATCAAGATTGGCAGCCCCGAGCACGCAAAGAATCTTGGCGTCCTGTGGGATGGCATGCTCACCGACCTGCGTGTCGCCTGCGGCGGTACGGCAGAAGGTATGCACTGGCGAGGTCAATCGCAGCGTTTCCTCGAAGGCAGCGCGCGCCAGCGATGGGTCGGCGCGCAACTGCTGAAAGGACTCGGGATTTTGCGCCAGACACCAGACGGCGTTGCCCAAGCCAGTGATTGTGGTGTCGATGCCTGCGGACAGCAGAGAACGCACCAGCATGCCGGCCTCTTCTTCCGTGATTTCTCCGCTGTCGGCCGCGGCGTATACAACGCCGCCAAAACCCTCGCTTCGCAACCGCTCCCGCCGGCACTGCTCGGTGATCCAGGGCACAACTTCCGCGGCTCTCGCCAGAGACTGCCGCCGTAACTCATTGTCGGGGCCTAGTGCATTGAAGGTCATGGCGCCATAGTCAACCAACCGGCGGGTATCTACCTCTTGCAGACCGACCGCGGCAGGAAAGACGGTCGTCGGATAGAGCTCGGCGAGTTCGGGCACGGCGTCGAAAGTGCCCTTCTCGAGCAATTCATCGATGAGCTTCTCGGCGGTACGCTGAAGCGTCTCTTTCAGGGATTCCAATGCCCGCGCCGAGAGCGCACGCACCAGCACCCGGCGGGTCCTGTCATGGTAGGGCGGATCCACTTCCAGGATCAGACTGGGAGGTCGCCACGGTTCAGCGTGCTTGAAGTCGGTCAGCCCCACCCCGCGAGAGGATACAAATCGCTTCCAATCAGAGAATATTTCACGCGTCTCGCGGTAGCGGCCGCAGGCCAGTACGGCATAGCGGGGTATGTAGACGAGCGCGCCGCGTTCTCGCAATTCCGCGTAGTACTCTTCAAGCCGGAGCAGCGTCTCCTCGGCATACGGATCGATGTCCCACAGGGGGATCCCTTCCGGCGGCGCAATCGGAACGTGGCCTTCCAGCAGCGTCGGGTGCATCGGCTGCGACGGGCATTGATAGCTCTCATTCACTGGCGTCCCTGCGACGGTCACGCCCGTTGCGGGATCTGCTTCCACTTCAATTCAAGATGCCTTTTGTTTCAGCAGTGCCTGTTCGGCGGCAACCAGCGCTGCAACTTTGCGTCGGCCCTCGATCGCAGCGCGATCCGCGGTGACGCTGACTTCGACGGCGTGTTCCTGATCGATTGAGCATTGCGCCATGGCCTGGGTCGCCTCGACCATGGCGATGTCTTCTCCAAAAACCACATCGGCACCGGCGCGCATCGCCTCATAGTCGTATGGCTCACCGTGGTCGCGGGCGAACGCCCAGAAATAATGGGTCCTGCTGATCGAGACCGGCGTGGTCAAGTGAACGATTCGCATCGAAAATCTTTCAAGGCCGTTCGGGCCAGGATTGGGATCGTGCATATCGACTGCGCCATAGTTGACCGCGGGCGAAACCAGCGTACCCCAGTTATCGCGATTGATTGGCTTTCCCGGTGGCTTTCCGGCCGGAATCGCATACACCGGAGGCAATGGGGCCATATGGAACAGCTGTCGAAAGGTGACCCGTGCCTCGGTCACTTCCACCGCAGGGGGCCGATCCCAGCCGGTGATGCCGAGCGATTTCTTATGCAGAAACGCGAAGTGCGTCAGATCGAGCACATTTTCCTTGATTTGCATGTAGTTGCCGTTCACCGGCTTGTAGCCCCATACAGTGTGCCATTTCGGATCACTCAGAAAGGCAAGGTCGGTGGGGATGAGCTCGGGATCCGCAAGATCCACCGATCCAGTCCAGACCCAGATGAAGCCGTACCGCTCAATGGCGGGATAGGAACGTACCTGCAGGCTCGATGGGGCGCTATTCTGCGTGGGTACTTTGACGCACCTGCCGTCGGGCGCAAATTGCGATCCATGATAGGGGCAGACGAGGTCATCTCCCGCCACCTCGCCCATCGATAGAGGTGCCCAACGGTGCGGGCAGCGGTTGTGCAGCGCTACCGGATCACCATTGGTCTTGCGATAGAGCGCCACCGGCGTCTCCAGCACCCAGCGCAGAACCGGCCTGTCTGTGATTTCGCTGCCGTGCGCTGCCACCCACCAGCAGTTCTGTGGCCAGTTGCGTACCAAGCCGCTGGTACTGATGCCCTCCCGCACCGCCGGCGGCGCGGTCAGACTTGGATTTTCCACTGCCCCTATCTCCAGTTGCGAGTATGCCTGTTCAACGGCTGCCGGATTCCCCAGACACGGCATCTTCCGGAACACCACGAACGGAATTGCGGATTTGCTGTAGAACTCGTCTGGCCCGTAGACCTCCGGCGTCTACTCCCAAAAAAACCGGCTTCTGCTCCCAAAATTCGCCGCCTTCAATATTCCGATAGGCGGCCTCGATGGTCGGCTTGGCTTCTTCGTCAAATGCCTTGTCAAAGAGGGCTTTCGCCGCCGCGGCGACCGGGGGGGCGGTCAGTGAAACCGCTGCGGTAGAAGCCCAAAAATAATGGCTGGAATCGGACGTCTCCGGACACAATGCGTGAAGCTGATGGACGATGATGCCCTCGTCCCTGGGACGCCCTGCCAGAGTCGCCCCGATCTGCAAGTACATATTGACTGGGCCGTTCCAACGCATATCCAGCCAGTGGTCCCGCGTTCCTCTGCTAGGCGGAGCGAACCGGTGCGGACATCGATCGCGAAGTGCGGCGACATCGCCGTTGGCGACGCGAAACATCACCACGGACTGATTTGCCAGGCGCCTGGCCAGGGGCTGTTCTCCCACCTCGCTGGACCAACCGGCCATGTGCCAGCGTGGAATGACCTGACCTGCTGCAGCCACAGCGACTCGAGGGATCATCTCAGCCTCAGAAATGAACCCCCGCGCGCACCCCGTAGAGCCGCGGCGGGCGCAGCGCCTGCGACAGGATGAAGGAGAACGGAGCAGGGTCTGAGTAGTCGACGATGGTCCTGTTGAAGGCATTGTTCACAAATCCTGTGACGAAGTAGCGTCTCTTGGTCGCCTCGTATGTCACGGAGAAATCTGCTGTGGCATATCCCCCTTGAACTTCCTCCGGCAGGAAGTCGAGCGCCGTCAATGTCGCGCTTTGATAACGGACGTTCGCCTCACCAATCAGGCTCGCGCCGTTAGGCAGCGGCAGTCTCTGCTGCAGGTCTCCCGACAGCGTCCAGCGCGGCGCGAACGGCGCCTGTTGGCCCGAACAATTCACCGTATAACTCGTGGTCGGTGCGCCTACGCTGGGGCAGCCCGTGCCATTGCCCGCCCCCCCATTGAGATTGGGAGTGCTGTAAACAAAGCTGTCGTAGACAGCACTGTTGTACTGGATGTCCGCGTTCAGCAGTGTGTACTCAAACGGCTTCGCCTGCGTTTCCAGTTCCACACCCTTGACGGTCGCAGCGCCCACATTCTGCGTCGGGAAGATGATCGTCCCCAATGAATCCTCGCCGAGGTGGCTAATCTGCTGGTTCTTGTAGTCCCAGTAGTAGAGTTCCAGGTTGACCTGCAATCGATTATCGAGGAAGCGATTCTTGGAGCCTAGCGTGTAGGCCGTGATGGTCTCTGGCTTGTAAACCCCGTTGTCGCTCGAGAAGAAGAAGCCGCCGGCCTTGAAGCCCGTTTCGACGCTGGCGTACAGCAGGCTTTGTGGCGTGAGGTCGTAATCGATCCCGGCGTGCCAGGTGATCTTGTTATAGGACGCGGCGCGCATATTGCCGCCCGTGTTGTTTATCAAGCTGAGCGTATCGAAGGTGCCTGCGGGACTCAGAGCCGGGCCGAATGGGCCGAACGGGGAGGCAGGCACCGTTGTGTAGACGTTGTATGGGAGGATGGCTGCGGTGGGGCAGGCCAGAAATCCCAGCGCGCAGATCCGGTCGTTGCCCGTGAGCACGCCCGAAAAGTCCTTGTCCTCCTTGGTATACCGGATACCGACGCTTACGCGCAGCGGATCGACGATCGCATAGGTCAGACGTGCGAAAGCTGCTCGGCTGACCGTATCGGTCGACGCGGTCTGGAACGAAGTGTCCGCCTGTTGATTGACATCGAAATCGGGTACGTGATTGATTTCGTCGTACCAGAAAACCCCCACGACATATCGCAAAGGCAGGGCATCGTTGGATGCCAGTCGCGCCTCGAGACTTTTTTGCTGGCCGGATTCAATGTCACGGAGCGCAAAGCCCGGCACGTAACTTAAGTAGTTAGTGTCATTGGTCCGGTAAGCTGGAATGACGGTCACCGTCCCAAAGGGCAATGACCAGTTGATCGTAGAAGAAACACCCCCGCCGTGACTGTGATCGTAGGCATCATTGGGAAACGGAGCAAACGTGCGGCCGTTGAGTGTATCGGGACTGCCGGCCAGGAACGCCGCGGACTGTGGCGAACTCAGTCCGAACCGATCGCTGATGCTATAACTCGGCCCGGGGAAAGGGCCTGGCCCGGCAATGAACGTGGCGCCGTTGCCCTTCTGATAGTTGCCGGCATAGTCCGCCACCAGGCTGATTTTGAGAGTTTCGATGGGATCCCATAGGAAGCTGAGTCGTCCGCCCGTGACATCCTGATCGTCGGTGCCATCGTTCATGTAGCCGTTATGTTCGACGTGGAAAAGAGCCACCCGAACCGCTGCGTTGTCGCCCAGTGGCACATTGAGCGCGCCATCGGTACGTAGAGATGCGTAATTGCCGTACTCGACGGACGCGTCGACGCCCACGGAACCGAGTTCGGGCTGCTTGCTGATGATGTTGATGGCGCCGCCGGTGGCATTGCGTCCATACAGAGTGCCTTGAGGCCCTTTCAACACTTCCACACGATCGATGTCGTAAAAGAAGCCACCCGTCGAAGTGGGACGTCCGATATAGACATTGTCGAAGTTGAAGGCGATCGCCGAGTCCGCAAATACATTGCCGCTAAAGGTGCCGACGCCGCGCAGATATATCAGTGGGGTGGGACCGGTCGTATCTGCGATCTGCAGAGCCGGAACCACGGCAGACAGTCCGCCCGGGGTGCTGACCTGCGCCTGCGTGAGCTCATCGGCTGTGACGGCCGATACCGCCACGGCGGCATGCTGTAGATTCTCTTCCCGGCGCTCTGCGGTCACCACGACTTCTTCCAGTCCCACGCTGGCCGCGGCGTCCGTGGCTCCCTGAGTGGCCCCAGCGCTATTGCCGCCCGCGTTGCTCTGTTGCGCCATCGCTGGAAGAACTCCCAGCAAGGTGCCAACCGCCAATGCCACGACCGAAAGACGAACGTGTCTGACCATAATCCCCCCAAACTGCGGATGTATCCCCGACTTCAAGGCGCCATTGGAACGGTCCTTGTCTCGATCAAGGATAGCAGCGCCCCAATCGCACTCACCAATGACTTCGGCGGATGGAATGAATCGACGGTAATGATCTGCGAGCAACGTGGCTCTTTAGCGGGCGGATCGTCGCGTATCGATGCCAGGCATTGACGGCAGTCATTTCTGCCGATGGTTGGCGCGTGGCATATTTCAGCACCGTCTCGCCCGTCCCCGCCTGTGTCCGGTCCAGCGCGCGTGGCGGCTCGTGCAACATTGGGGGGAACTCGATTGACTTCGCAGACACCTTCGACGCCCGGTTTTCGCCTCGCCACCTGTTCTGCCGCCGGTTGTGCGCCCTTTCCGGCGATGCTCGTTAACAATCAAGTGTACGCACTGATTGCCGTTAGCGAACACCTGCGCAAGAAAAGTTGCTCGATCGAGGGCAGCGGCGGGTCGATGCTCGATGTGCTCGATCACTGGTCAGAGAATCTGCCCCGGTTGCAGGCAGCGGCCGCTGCCTTGGCAAACGGTCAGCTCGATACGCTCGCGCGCTCGGGCGCCGCGCCCGATACCGTGCGATTCCATGCGCCGATCCCGCAGCCCCGACAGATCTTCTGTTCGGGCGCCAATTACCGGCGTCACGTCGTGCAGATCGTCATGGCGCAGACCACGGATTCGACCCGCAATTTGAACGCGTCGGAGCGCCAAGCCTATGGCGAGAAGATCATGGAAGAGCGCGCGCGGAATGGAACACCCTTCTTCTTCGTGAAGGCACAGTCGACGGTTACAGGACCGCTTGACCCGATTGTGCTGCCCAAGAATGCCGAGCAACCTGATTGGGAACTGGAACTTGCCGTCGTGATGGGCCGCCAGGCCCATCGCGTGTCACGACAGGTGGCGCTCGAGTACGTCGCCGGCTATACGATAGCCAACGACATCACGAATCGCGACAAGCTCTATCGAAAGCCCGGCGACATGCGCGAGTTGGGCATGGACTGGGTGGCGAGTAAATGCTCCGCGAGCTATCTGCCGCTGGGCCCCTATCTCGTCCCGGCTACCGAAGTTGGCGATCCCCAGGCATTGCAAATCACGCTGAAGCTCAATGGTGAGGTGAAGCAGGATGACAACACCTCGGACATGATATTCGGGGTCGCGCGTCTGATCGAGGATCTCTCCCACCAGGTCACTCTGCAGCCTGGAGATGTGATCTGCACGGGCTCACCGTCGGGTAATGGGGTGCATTACGCGCGCTTCCTCCGGCCCGGGGATGTCGTGGAAAGCACGATCACTGGCCTTGGATCACAGCGCAATCCGTGCATGGCAGAGGCTGAGTAAGGACATAGGTGCCCCCACCGGGGACGCCGCCCGCGAATGATGCGTATTCACACCCAGCCAGCCTCCGACAGGCGTTGCCCGGACGCGGTGCCTGGTCAACTTTCCTAAGACAATCCAATACATACGGGCCCGGTATGCTAATGTATCGAGGACACTCGGCAGACGGTTTTTTGGGGGACTCTCGGCACATGCAATTTAGGCAGCTCGACCTAAATCTGCTCGTCGCGCTCGATGCCCTGCTGACCGAACGCAATATTACCGAAGCCGGCCGGCGTGTTTTTCTGACACAGTCCGCGATGAGTGGAGCACTCGCCCGGCTGCGCGAGCACTTCGCGGATGAACTCTTGATCCAGGTCGGGCGCAAAATGGTGACCACCCCCCTGGCTGACTCTCTGGCCGGCCCGGTACGCGAAATCCTGCTCAAGATTGACGCCGCCGTCAAAACCCGACCGGAGTTCGATCCCAGCACCTCGCATCGACGCTTCTCGATCATGATGTCGGACTATGTCTCCACCCTCATGATGCCCGAAGTCCTGCGTCGGGCAGAAGCGCAGGCACCCCGCGTGACTTTCGAACTGCTTTCGAACGACGTTGGGAACCCATTGGAGATACTGGATCGCGCAGAGATCGATTTCCTGGTGATGCCCGACCAGTTCCTGGAAAAGGAACACCCCTCACAACCGTTATTCGATGACTCCTATGTGTGTCTCGTCTGGGCCGACAACCCTCTCGTGGGCGATAGCCTCACACAGCAGCAATATCTCGAGTTAGGCCATGTATTCAACCAGTTTCGAATCCGCGTTCCCGTTATTGACGAATGGTTTCTCACTAAACTGGGCCTGACACGGCGTGGTGAGGTTTTTGCCAACAGCTTTAACTCCATGCCACACTTGGTAGTCGGCACGCGCCGTATCGCCACGGTGCACCGCCGATTAGCAGAGCTGTATGCACGCTACCTTCCCCTGCGACTGCTCGAGCCACCTTTTGAGCTGCCATCGCTGACCGAGGCCATGCAGTGGCATAAGGATTTTGGCGATGACCCCGGCCGCGCGTGGTTGCGAGGCATCATGAGTTCAGTCGCCGCCGACATGATCAGAAATCCGGCGCCAGCCGCCACCCCGAAGCCGATCAAGCGCCCTAAGCGCGCCTGAGGCGGCGGTGACCACATCCTCGTCTCTGGGCATCGACCGCCTCGATGCAGTGAATCCACACATCCCATTTAACCCTCGGGCGCGATCCCGGTAATCTCCTCTCTCGGGCGCAAACGCCAATTCGAAGCGCTGCGCATCACGACCGTCGCATTATTGAGGGGAGTTAAGTCATGGCCATCAATGGCATCGAGACCGTGCTATACGGAGTCAACGATGTCGCGGAGTGCACGCGATATTTCGTGGATTTCGGTTTGCCGCTGTTCGAGCAGAGCGAGGCGCATGCCCACTTCCGACTCGATGAGGGCAGCAACGTGATTATTCGGCATATCAGCGATCCGCTGATCCCGAAATCGGCATTGGTGGGAACCGGGGTCTGCGAGACGATCTGGGGCGTGGATCGGCAGAGCGATCTGGACCGATTGGTCGGCAAGCTACGGCAGAGTCGCGAAGTTCGCATCGATCCGGACGGCACTGCACACTGCCTCACCGATGATGGCCTCGCGGTCGGATTCAGGCTATATCGTAAGTTGCCCGTTCACTCGGCCCCTGATCCGCTCAATTCGCCAGGCAATATCAACCGGCTCAATCAGCAACGCAAGTGGAAGGTCAAGGCGCGGCCCAAGCAAATCCTTCACGTTGTTTTCCAGGTGCCGGATTTCGACAAGTCCTGGGCCTTCTATCGGGATCAGCTGGGTTTCAGGCTCAGCGATATCCAGAAGACTTTTGGCATATTCGGCCGTGCACCAGAGGCTAACGATCATCACAACATCTACTTTCTCAACGCAAACCTACCCTTCCCTGGTCTCGATGGACAGCTGCGCTTTGACCATGTGAATTATGGCGTCGAAGATCTCGATGAAGTCATGATCGGCGCCAATCACATGCAGCGCCAGGGCTGGCCCAAGTCGGTTTGGGGACTCGGGCGGCACCGTATTGCGTCCTCTATCTTCGTGTATCTCCCTTGTCCAACAGGTGGTCAGGCCGAATACGGCGCGGACTCGGACTATCTCGATGACAGCTGGGTGCCGCGCGTCTGGAATCCGATGTTCGGCTTCTTCACGTTCGTTCATAATCTGGCGCCATACATGATGGACGCCGCGCCCTGGGAGTGGGATTACGCGCCGGGCTACACGCCCGAGGCAAAAGCAAAGGCCGCCCCGCCCCCCAGCGCCGGCTCGCCGCAAGAGGAGAGCTCGCCGCCGAAGGGCAAGCCGACGGCAGCGACGACCTAAGGGGGACTTGGTGCAGCTGCATACATGTGGGCGAAGGGAGGCTGCGGTAGAAAAGCCCTCTCGCCCCGGGAGTGCGCGGGCTCACCACACGGGCGTGCTCACCTTCGATCTGCACTGTCACACGTTGATTCCCGCCGTGGAAGCGTTGATCGCGAATACGCCACAGAAGGCCGCCGAGCCCGGGATCTTCCTCAACACAATGGGCGCCGCATCGGTGGCACACAATAATGCGGTCATGCTACCGCGCGCATTCCCCAGGCTCACGCAGCTCGAGCAGCGTCTTGCGGACATGGACGCGATGGGCGTCGACGTGCAGGTCGTCAGCCCCTCACCGACGCAATACTGCTACTGGGCTGAAGCGGAACTGGCACAGCAGATCGTCGCTGTGCAAAACGAGGCCATGGCGGAGTTGTGCGCACGCGAACCCAACCGCCTCGTCGGCCTGGGTACGGTGTCGCTGCAGCACCCGGCACTGGCCTGTGAGCAGCTGCGCACCGCGGTCCGGAAACTCGGGCTCAGGGGCATTCAGATCTCCACGTCGGTCGGTGCTCGGGAGCTATCGGATCCGTGCTTTCACCCCGTTTGGCGTCTGCTGGAAGAACTTGGCGTGTTGGCATTTATTCACCCCTTCGGCTCGAGCCTGGGGCCGCGTACCAACGCCTACTACCTGGTCAACACAATCGGGCAGCCACTGGAAACCACCATCGCCCTCTCACACCTGATCTTCGGCGGTGTGCTGGATCATTTTCCGGGTCTGAAGATTGTGGCAGCTCATGGCGGCGGGTACCTGCCGACCTATGTCGGTCGTTCCGATCAGGCCTACCGGGTGCGTCCGGAAGCCTCGGCGCAAACTACCAAGGCACCGAGTGAGCATCTCAAGCGCATCTGGTTCGACACGGTCGTCTACGATCCCTTGGCGCTCCGGCATCTGATCGATCGGGTCGGCGCCTCACAGGTGGTCGTCGGCACCGATTATCCCTTCGATATGGGCTGCTACGAAGTGCACGAGCTGCTGCAAAATACGCCGGGTCTAAGCGATGCAGAGCGGGCGGCCATTCTCGGCAACAATGCTGCTGCGCTCGTTGGCTGGCCGGTCAAGACTGCTACGGAGCGTGATGCGCGATGATGGCAGCCAAGCGAATTCTGATCATCGGTGGCGGCATCAGTGGTATGTGCGCGGCCATCGAGCTGCGCAAGCGTGGCGCCCACGTAGATCTGGTCGAACTCGATCCACAGTGGCGTGTCTACGGGGCGGGCATCACCCTGAGCGGTCCCACGCTGCGTGCCTTTGCACGCGTCGGGATTGCACAGGACATCATGACCCACGGCTGTTGCGTCGACGGACTGGATGCCTTCACCGCGGAGGGTTTGCCGATCGGTCAATTGCCGACTCCGCGTATCGCCGGGCCCGACATCCCGGGTGGCGGTGGCATCTTACGCCCCGTGTTGGCCCGCATTTTGCGCGAGCACACGCTTGCCTCAGGCACGGCTGTGCGCTGTGGCACCAGTTTCTCGGCATTCAACGAGGTGGCGGATTCGATCCGCGTGAATTTTTCCGACGGCAGATCCGAGCCCTATGATCTGGTGATCGGCGCCGACGGCCTGCAGTCATCGGTCCGCGCCGCCCTGTTCCCCGATGCGCCCGCACCGCATTACACTGGGCAAGGTTCGTGGCGTGCCGTGGTACCACGCCCAGCGCAGCTCGCACGCGCGCAAATGTACATGGGACGCAGCGTCAAGGCGGGCATCAATCCGATCTCGAAGGACGAAATGTACATGTTCGTCACCGAGCGCCGGGAATCGCCGGATTACATCGATGAAGCGCTCTGGCCCGGCGAGCTGCGCGGCATACTCAAGGAATTCGGGGGACTGATCGGTGAGATCCGAGAAGCTCTGGGCGCGCAATCGCGTATCCTCTACAGACCCTTTTATGCCGTGCTGGTGCCACCGCCCTGGCACAAGGGCCGGGTGGTGCTCATCGGCGACGCCGCCCACGCCACCACGCCGCACCTCGCCTCCGGCGCGGGCATTGGCGTCGAGGACGCCGTCGTGCTGGCGGAAGAACTGGAGCGCTCAACGGATCTGGATATGGCCCTGAGAGCCTTTACGCAACGCCGCTACGAGCGCTGCCGCATGGTCGTCGAGAACTCCCTTGCCCTCGGCGACATGGAGAGGCGCAACGCTCCGCGCGAGCAGCACGAGCAGCTCATGCGCACGTCCATGGCGGCACTGCTCGCGCCGATCTAATGACATTACTGCCGGAAACCATTGTGCAATTGGAGAACGAGCGAATCCGCTGTCTGCTGGAACAGGACTACGCCGGGCTCACCAAACTGCTGTCGCCCGAGCTGCTGCATACTCACACGCGCGGCAATGTCGACAGTCTTTCCAGCTATTTGCACTTCGTTGGCGAGGTTGTGCAGGCCCTCGACCTCCGGCGCGAAAATCTGCGCGTCGTGCCGCTTGGCGCAGACACGGCCGTCATGCACGGTAAGCAGATCAGCCGCTCGCGACTGAGAAAAACCGGCCAGGAAGCCTCGGTCGAGGCGACCGTGACACAGGTGTGGCACCGGGGGAGCGACGGCCACTGGCGTCTGGCCGCGTTTCACGCGACCCCATTGGGCGAGCCGCCGCCACCAGCTCCCCGCTGAAGGCACAAATTGGCGCTCAGCCCGCCCGCTGCCTCGCAAGGAGCCAGGCCTCCAGTCCCTGCGCATTGAGCTCGATATCCCCGGCCAGAAGATCGAGATATTCTCGGACCTGCGCATGGCCGTACGCTTGAGCGAGTCCTGTCCGGTATAGGCCCTCGAGCTCGTGCCGGAGATATAGCGCCGGCTCTGACTGAGATACAGCCGCCAGTGCCATGGCGGTCATGGCACGGGCCTGCCCGATCACCTGCATCGCCTGACTCGCGACGTCCCGGATCGCACCGTAGTGCGTGATATACGCCACGCTCGGCTCAAAACTCATGAGATGTTCGATGGATCGGCACAACGCATCCGGATCGAACTGAGTCGGGGTCGTCGAGGGGATCGCGTAACGGACACGATCGAACTCAAATTCGGGGTAGGAAACCCCGAGGGTATCGCCGCTGAACCAACCGCGGCTGGACTGATCCCAGACACAAACATGATGGTGCGCATGGCCCGGCGTCTCGGCTACCCGCAGTGGCCGCTGGCCCACCCGGATCACCATGTCATCGACGGCATGGGCGATGCGCTGTACGGGGACTGCTTTGAGCTCGCCGTAGTCGCGCGCCGCAATCTCCGCGCCATAAACCGCCTGTACGCCGGCCAGCAGCCTGGAGGGGTCGGCGATGTGCCGCGCGCCGCGCGGATGAACCAGCAGTCGGGCATTCGGCAGGGATTCCATGAGAAGCCCCGCGCCGCCAGCATGGTCCAGGTGAACGTGCGTCAGAATGACCCAATTGACCTCCTCCCGAGCCAGGCGCGCGTCATCAAGCGCCTGCAGCAGGCGGGGTACTGCGAGGTTAGGTCCCGTATCGATGAACGCCGCTTCGCCGGCCTCGGCCACCAGGTAGGCGGCATCAAAGCGCGCCCGTTGAAAGCCGGTATCAATCGCCCAGAGACCTGGGCCGAGCGACTCCATGTACTGTACCCGCCGTCCGACTAGGGCAGTCGAACGCCCTCCCGGCCCTTTAGCTCAAGACTCGCGCGCACCTCCGCGGGGCTCGCGACCTCGAGGCCCAGGCTCTCCAGGATAGATCGAATCAGGCGAACCTGATCGGCATTACTGGGCGCCAGTTGACCGCGTGCGAGGTACAGCGAGTCTTCCAGCCCCACGCGCACATTGCCCCCCATAATCGCCGCCTGCGTGATCAGCGGCATCTGGTGTCGCCCGGCAGCCAGAACGGACCAGCGATAGTTGGTGTCGAACAGTTTGTCGGCGATTCGTTTCAGGTGCGTGAGATTCTCGGGATCTGCACCGATGCCGCCCAGGATACCCAGTGCAAACTGGATGAAGAGCATGCCCTTGATCAAGCCGCGGTCTACAAAGTGCTTCAGCGTATAGAGATGCCCCACGTCGTAGCACTCGAACTCGAACTTCGTGCCATGGCGCTCACCGAGCTCGCGCAGGATGTGCTCGATGTCGGCGAACGTGTTGCGGAAGATACGATCGCGGGAGCCCTCGAGATGCTCGGATTCCCAGTCGTATTTGAACTGCTTGAGTTTGGCGAGCACCTGAAAATAGCCGAAATTCATCGAGCCCATGTTGCACGAGGCCATCTCGGGTGAGACATCCAGCGCCGCGGCCAGGCGCTGCGCGAGCGTCATGACGTGCGAACCGCCGGTCGTGATGTTGATGACCGCATCGGTGGCCTGGTGAATCTGTGGCAAAAACTGCCGAAAGATCCCCGGCTCGAACACCGGCCTGCCATCCTTCGGATCGCGCGCATGCAGGTGCAGTACCGCCGCGCCTGCATTGGCCGCGGCGATGGCCTCCTCCGCCACTTGCTCCGGCGTGAGCGGCAGGTACGGCGACATGCTCGGCGTATGGATTGAGCCCGTCACGGCGCACGTGATGATGACCTTCCCTGCCATAGTGACCGGGGTGTCGAGCGCGCCCGGCTCAGGCGTCCTCGAAAATCGCGACGGCGCGGGTCCAGCCCGCTGAGGCCCCACGGATCTTGTGCGGAAAGCAGCTGATGAGGAAGCCGTCTCCCGGCAATGCCTCGAGGTTGTGCATTTTCTCGAGATGACAGTAGCCGATGTCCTTACCCGCCTTGTGTCCCTCCCAGACGATACTCTTGTCGCCCGTCTGCTTGAATTTCTCCGCGGTGTAACAGAACGGCGCGTCCCAACTCCAGGCGTCAATGCCCGTCAGGCGCACCCCGCGCTCGAGCAGGTACATGGTGGCCTCGTAGCCCATGCCGCAACCGGCATCCACGTAATCGGGCTGACCATAGCGGGAGCCTGCCCGGGTGTTCACGATCACAATGTCGAGCGGCTGCAATTGGTGCCCGATGCGGGCAAGCTCGGCTTCCACTTCGGCGCCAGTCACCACGTGGCCATCCGGCAAATGGCGAAAATCCAGTTTCACGCCTGGCTGAAAGCACCACTCCAGTGGCACCTGGTCGATGGTGAGGGAGGTTCGCGCCGGGCCCAGCTTGCCATCCATCGTCGGATGGAAGTGATAAGGGGCGTCCAGGTGCGTACCGTTGTGCGTCGATAGATGCACGATCTCTGCCGCCGCCGCCTTGCTTTCCGGCAGATCCTCCGCCTTCAGGCCCGGTACCAGCTTTTCGAACACGGGCATCGACTGGTCATGCGTGATGTACTCGATCTTCGGTTCCATCCCCGGAGGATCCGAGCGGACGTCGTTCTCCAGAAAGATCGACAAATCGACGAACCGTCGCTTGGCACGGACTGGAACTTTCGATGGCATCCCGGCGTGCACGGAGCTTTGCGTACTCATAATTAACCCCCTGACAACTCTTGGTTCATCCTAGGTCAGCGACGGGTTGGGGACCAATCGATGTCATAGATGCTTGCCACGTCCAGATTCGATGGCTCGCGCCTCCACGATCGTGTGCTCAATGGCGCCAAATATGCTGAGCTGCTGCTCATCGAGTGCTTCTAAGCGCACCCGGTCCCCGTATTTGAGGAACGGCGAGCGCGGCTCTCCGAAACTGATTTGCTCGAGTGCCCGCTTCTCGGCCAGGCAGGCCGAACCCGCCCTTCCCCAGTCGCGATTGGACACCGTGCCTGATCCCAGGATGGTGCCGGCGCGCAAGTTGCGATTGTACGCGAGATAGGCGATCAGCTCACCGAAGCTCCAGTCCATCTCCGCACCATTGGGTTCACCGAACCATTCGCCATTGCGCGTGATATGCAGATTCAGATGAACCCGCCCTCTCTGCCAGGCCGATCCCAGCTCATCCGGAGTCACGGCAACGGGCGCAAACACGGGTGCAGTCTTTGCGTGGAAGAAGCCAAACCCCATCTGTAACTCCCGCAGCACATGTGCCCGCATGCTCATGTCATTCAGTACGGTCACCAGGCGAACGCACTCTTCGGCCTCGCCCGGCGTACAGCCAGAGGGCGTGTCGTCCAGGATAACGGCGAACTCTCCCTCGAGGTCTGCGTTATCGGCCTCCGTGCGCAGAGGATAGTCATCACACGGCCCCCAGAACTCATCGCTCTGTCGCTGAACGAGCACCGGGACGCCGGGCGTCAGCTTGGGCGCCACGTTCATCGCGCGCGACAGAATCTCCCCGTGATTCAGGAACGCTGAGGCGTCCACGAACTGATGCGTCCGGGGTAAGGGCGCCATGGCGTGCCGCGGCTCGAACGCGAAGGCCTGCGCCGGCGCCTGCGTATTGAGCGCATCATACAGGGATTCAAGCGGCTTTCTGACCCATGACCAGTGCTCGATCGCAAACTGCATCGTGGGGGCGATCGAGCCCGCGCTTAGCGCCTGCCGCAGATCCCGCGAGACCAGCACGAGACGGCCGTCCCGGCTGCCATCCTTCAGAGTCGCGAGTTTCACGACCGCAGGTTAGCAGCGCGCATCGGCCACCAGAAATCGATCGTGCGCATGCGATTCATCGATGCCATCCATTAAAGCACGCGCTTACCGCTGGGGCCTGCTAGCTATACGAAGCCGCGCGCTCGGGGCCGCGGAGTCGAAGGTGCAGGAGTGCGGCCAGACACGCAGCGATCATGCTAAGCACACCCAGCACAACAAATGCGGACGTCGGGCTGCCCAGACGCTGCGCTAACCACGTTGTGACAAGTCCGCTGAGGAACTGGCCGAGCGCGAACGAGCCCTGCCAGGCTCCCGTACCGCGGCCTCGCGAGAAAAAGGGAAGCGGCCGAACGGCCCAGGTAACCAGCGTCGGCAGCAACAAGCCGCATCCGAATTGCATAACCGCTGACATCACCACGAATTCATCTAACGAAACCGATTTCCCCATGCCGATATAGCCCACCGCAATCACCCCGAACTCCACCGTGAGCAGCAAGCCAACTGGACGGCGAGCGACGCGTGGAAAGACGATCGTACCCACCGGCACGCCGAGGGTGCCGAGCATGGTAGCAAGGCCGGCAACGGCGGGATCGTGAACACCGAATCGCGTCAATGCCAGGGCGCTCTGCGTCAGGAAGGCGTAAAAGAGAATTGCGCCGAACACGGTGATCAAACAGATACCGGACAGCCGTCTCCAGTCGATGGTGTAGTCGGGCGGTGTGATACTGGCAGCAGACCTGGGCGCCTCCGCTGATGGGAGAGGCTCCCAGGTGCAGGCCAGGACCAACACCAGCAGCACCAGGCCGAGCGTATACAGATAAAATGGTCCTCGCCATCCGAAGCGGGCTCCGAAGATTCCTCCCATGAGCACTAACGGCAAGGCTGCGATCGACGCCACAGCTGTCTGAGCGGCTATCCAGCGCTCTCTCTGCGCCCCACCAAAATAATCGCAAAGCAGGATCGTGGTTGTGGTGAGAATAATCCCTTCGAAAATCCCCACCCCGATGCGAGTGGCGATAATGGCGATCAGGTTGTCGATGAAAACAGGGGCTACGCCCACCATGGCATAACACACCATGGCAAGGATGAGCAGTCGACGTCGTCCAAATCGATCTGCAAGCCACCCCCCCGCGGGAGAGGACAGGGCCATGAACAGGGCTGGCATCGTCAGCACGCCGCCTTGAATCAAATACTCGTGACCGGGCACGTATGCGAAGTGCGCCATCATCTGCGGCACGACGGGGACCAGAACGATGACCCCCATGACGGCCAAGGTCACCGGCAGCAGCAGCACGATGCCCTGCAGGCGCCCCGCCTTACGGGCTGGGGCAGTCGACGTCACGGATTTGCTGACGCGGCCGATGCCGACTCGCGATTCTGAGGGGGCTTGCCAGCTTCCTCGCGCACAAGCCGAGTCAGGATTCGCCTCGCCTGGGTCGAAGGGCCGTCGGAGCGCTGCAGTGCCGGATGCAATGACAGCAGATCGGCGCTTCCGATTCGTGCCTGCTGTCCCTCGATCATCGGTTTGTCCTGCTGCTCAAAGGCAAAGCGAAGCGCCTTGGCGATGTTCTCGGTGACAGCGACATTGTCAGTGGCGAAGCTGCGGGTATTCGAATAAAAGTAGTGGGTGGAGCTTTGCGTGGCCGGCGTCATGATGTGCACTGCCTGCGCGTTCATTCCCGCGCTGCGCGGCTGCCCCGTCGGCGTGCCCCCGGTGATGAGCGTCATCACACCGCTGGGCCACCACTGGACTTCGGTCCACATATCGATCCGCGCGTCCGGTTCCGGAAAGTTCATGCGCATGATCGGCAGCGGCGCCTCGTCATTCGCGATCCAGGTGACCCGCAGGGAATCATTCGGCATCGACTCGATCAAAGCGGTACTACGCGTCATCGATCCACCACCGAGTGACTCCGGGTGAAGATAGTCAGCGTGTGTCAGATCGAGGATGTTGTCGACCATCAGCAGGTGGTTTGCCGCAGTTGGCACATACCCGCTGATGAACGAGGCTTCGGGTGCGCGATCGATGAAAGGCAGCTCCGGAATGTGGGCGCCATCAGCCAAATCAGGCTCGCCCATCCAGACCCACAGCAGCCGATGCCGCTCGATCACTGGGAAAGCGCGCACGCGCAATGCTTTGCTCATGCCGCCGTGGGGATTTTCCCGGCACAGGCCGTCAGGCCCGAAGCGCATACCGTGATATCCACAACGCAGATTGTCGCCTTCGATGCGACCCATACTGAGGGGCGCGAAGCGGTGCGGGCAACGATCCAGCAGGCACACCACTGCCTCACCAGCGGCGCGATAGAAGACCAGCGGCTGGTCGACAATGGTCCGCGCCAGGGTTTGCTTCCTGTCTAACTCGTGCGTCCAACCCGCGACGTACCAGGCGTTTTGCAGAAACTCCGACATACTGATCTCTTCAGTTCGTTTTAAGCGGGCGCAGCCACTGAGTCGATGCGCCCCAGCGGGCGATCGTCGATTTCCTCGAGTTGCTTGAGGATGTGGCCAGGCGCGGCATCGCCGATGACCTTCTGCAGAAAGGGGGTGTGGTCGAAAACGAAGTCGCGCAAGGGCTGCAACAAGCGCGGTGTATGGTGAAAGATGCGGCCATTGAAGAAGGCCTGTTGCGTAACTTGCGCCGTGTGAGGCTTGCGCCGCTCTTCGTAGCGCTGCAAGGCCGCCTTTACGGCCGCGGTGTCCGACATCTCGATGGCTTGCAGCTCGCGGGCAAGAAAGTAGCCGTCCTCAATCGACATGCCTGCGCCGTACGCGGCGTAAGGTGAAGTGGGGTGAGCCGCATCACCCAGCAATGTGACGCGACCCTTGGACCATTGCTTCAATGGCGGCCGATCCCGAATCTCCCATCGCTGGAGATGTTCTGGCGGCGTCTCATCGATCAGTCGCCGCAACTTCTCCGAGAACCCGACACTGCGGCGCCGGGCGAACTCCAGTAGATCCTCAGTCATCGGCTTTGATGGATCGTATGCCTCGAGTACCCACCATTCGTAGCCGCTGCGGCCCTCGTGCCGAATCGGCGTGTAGCTCGCCTGGGTAGTGCGGTTGTGGGCGACGACACCCTCGGTGGGGGCAGGCCCATCGATGAACAGATACCCACCGACCAGGTGCAGGCGCTGATGGCGGATTGGTTCATCGCCCCAGAGTGATTCTCGAATAAAGGAGCTGATTCCGTCGGCACCCACCACCACGTCGGCCAGGGTTGACTCGCCATTCGCAAACCGGACGCGCACCTCTCTGCCTTCATCTTCGAGGCCAGTGGCCCGGTGGTCCAGATGCAGCAGTCCCGGCGGCAGGGCGTCCAGCATTCGCTTATAAAGTCCCCACCTCAACAGCCCGATGAAACCGCCGCCATACTCCTCTTCGACTTGCGCCGGTAACCGCACATCGGCCCGAAGCCGACCGTCAGCACGCTGAAATTGCGTATGGCAAGGCGCTCCCAGGTCTCTCACATCGACGCCGATGAGCTTTAAGACCTTTTGCGGCGGCGGCCAGAGGTTCAGGATATTGCCGGCCGCACGAATTTCGTGGTAGCGCTCGAATAGCTTGACCTCGAACCCCGCCTGATGACAGGCCAGAGCCGCAGCCATGCCGCCAGGACCGGCCCCAATGATGGAAACTCGACCCCGGGTCGTCCGGTGATTCAGCGTGTTAGCCATAGCTTTTCCTGCTCGACCAGCGCGAACGGCCAGCACGAGCAACTATCCCCCAAGGAGCAACTTCAAATATTCCGACGCTATGCCTGCCGGCGCCAGTCTGTACAATCGTTTCGCGAGATGCGAGCTATCGAGCAGGTCGTTTATCGAGATCCGGGCTCCCGGCCACCTGGCAACCAGCACACGCAGGCGCATCAGTGTCCGCTAGGCGCGGTGGGTCGCCTGTTCCAGGGTTGCCGTCTCACCCGGATCGAGCGCGGGTCCATCCAGCGTACAACGCTCAGTCTGAGTCTCGGACGTCCTGAAGCGTGCGACGATCGGCAACAACTCCTTCTTGATGTGCGACTCGCCATAGCCATTGAACAGGTGACCCAATAGGCCTCGCTGCAAATCGCTGGTACCGAGAAACCAGTCCGCAAATGGGAAGGTCAGGTTCATATTACAGCGCATCATGATGCCCAGGTTATGGTGCGCTTTATGGTGTCTGCGAATGGTGTTGATGAGCGGCATGCGACGCACGAAGCCGTTCTCTGGCACGTGGCAGCAGAAATGGAATGTCTCGTACACCATGTAATGTCCGATCATCGTCATAAAAACGACGTAGCCCGCGTTGGTGTCGATGAACCGACCGGAGAGCAAGCCCAGAATGCTGCCGACACTGGCGAGCGCCGCCAATACACGCCAGGGGAAAAACACAATGCGGAATTCCTTTACCGTGCCAATCGTCACCTCATTGTCCGTGAAATACTGGTGATGCTGGCGCGTGTGTCGGTCATAAATCGCGCGCAGGGCGAATACATCAATCAGCCGGTGCATCACGAACCGGTGGAGAGCCCATTCCGCGAAATTCCCGCCGATCGCCACGGGTACGATCAGGAGCCATTCCCATGTGGGATCCCGCATGCGCGTAAGACACCAGAGAATAGCGCCGATACCCACGGAGTACATCACCCCGATGTGCACGATGCCGTTGTACCAGGGACTGATCTGCCCGACGTACTGCTCGCGAAACCGACGCTGTCGCTCGGTCATCATCCAGGGCTCACCTTGCCGACTCTGATAGATGACTGATATATTAGTCATATGCCGAGTGGTGTCAATGATGAGGAAGACAGCGTGGCCACTACTGGTAGCAAGCGCCGGATCGCTGCGAAAGCTAAACCCGGCCGGCCCCGCCTGACGTCGATCGCCTTGTCCGAACAGGGCACGACGCTCACGGCGCAAGCCTACGGACGACTGGAAGAACTCATCGTCAGGCTCGAGCTGGCGCCGAATTCGCTGATATCCGAGCACGCGCTCGGCAAGCATCTCGGCATGGGGCGTACCCCGATTCGCGAGGCGCTGCAGCGCCTCGCGCGCGAAGGGCTTGTCATCATCCTCCCGCGGCGCGGTATGTTTGTGGCACCGGTCGATATCGGGGCACAGATGCGCCTGATTGAGGTGCGTCGGCGCATCGAGGAGCTGCTTGCCTCGGGCGCGGCACGACGGGCGAATACCGAAGAGCGTCGCGCCTTCCAGGAGCTTGCCGACGATATGGAGCGCGCAGCACAGCAGGCCGATGATTTGACCTTCATGCGCCTGGATAAAGAATTCAACACCCTGCTGACCGTCGCCTGCCGTAACGAATTTGCCGCTGCAGCCATCGGGTTATTCGCCGGCTTGTCGCGCCGATTCTGGTTTTTCAACTACAAGCGCTTCGCATCCCTGCCGAAGGTCGCAAGACTGCATGCCGCGGTGGCCCGCGCGGTGGCCCGCGGTAACGACAAGGCGGCCCGCAGCGCATCGAACGCACTGATGGACCATATCGCAGAATTCACCTCATCGACCGCCCTACCGGAGACCTGGGCGCACTGACTCCCCTAGGGTTCCGGCGGTCGAGCTGTTGAGGGGCTTTCGCGCATCGGTATTGCCACCTCGCGGAATTGATCCACCAGCCATCGAACACCCGGGTCAAGGTCTCGAATACGATTCCACTGCACAATGATGGACAGAGCGGGCAATGGGACGGGCGCCGGGTATAACTTGATCGGGAAACGCTGCGCGAACACGCGGGCAAGACCGGCATGAATGGTCGCGATCTGACGCGTCCCCACGATGTACTCGGGAATAAGCGTGAACTGCTCGACCGCGACACCGATCTTCCGCTTGTATCCCAGCTCCGCGAGCGCGTCTCCCTCAAAGCCCTGCGAACGGCTATCCGCGAACTCCGCGATTACGTGCGTGGAGTTCATATATTGATCCAGGCTCATCGCATCGCCGATGTGGTCGTTACCGGCCCAGGCTATGCACAGATAGTGTTCATCGTAAAGCCATTCGCGCGGGTGAATCTGCGAGCCCAGGATCGCAGGAAGTACCACAAAATCATTTTGGCGTTGCTCAAGAATTTGTGTCACTTGAGGGAATGTGAGTTGTGCGTGCGCCAGCGTCAGCCGCAGCGACATGGCGATCCCCGGAGCGACGGTCATCAGGCGCCTAATGACTTCGGGCATGAATACCGTGCCCTCGTAATCAGACACGGCTACAAAGAAGCGGCGAATGGCATTCGACGGATTGAAGCCGGCACGTTCGTGAATGACGAGGTGGGATCGAACCAGGATCTCCTGGATCGGATCGGCTAATCGTTGAGCCAGCTCTGTCGGGACCATTCTGCCGCCAACCGCGACAAACAACGGGTCCTGATAGTGCTCGCGCAATTGCGCCAGGGCATTGCTGACGGCAGGCTGAGATACGTTCAGGCGCACTGCTGCCCCGGTCACGCTCTTCTCTTCGAGTAGCGCATTCATCACGACGAGCAGATTGAGATTGACGCTTTGATAGCGCATGGCAGCACTATCACATATTTAAATAGCCGACCAAAAGGAAAACCAATTTGCCGGCCTGGCACCCGCCTCCTAGTATCTCAACCAAGAAAGGCTCGCCTGCATATCGGCATCCGGCGGGCAGCAACTAACCAGGCGTAACGGTCTGGTTGCTTAAGATAGAGCGGAGGGGAAATGATCCAAAATCAGAATGCCTTGTTTCCAGGTATGGCGAAATACGTCAGGAATCAATGGTATGTGATTGCCTACAGTCGCGAGATCGGGCGCCAACCCCTACAGCGCGAGTCGCTCGGGGATCCTGTTGTTCTGTTCAGGACAGAAGCCGGATCTGCAGTGGCACTATTCGATCGCTGCCCGCACCGCGGCATGCCGCTGTCCAAGGGCAAGCTAATCGGCGATAACCTCCAGTGCGGCTATCATGGTATCGAATTCGCCTCTGACGGACGCAGCGTCAAGGTTCCATCTGGGGGCAGCGCGCCCGCGCGACTCTGCGTGCGCAGCTATCCCTTGCTCGAAAGAAGCGGATGGGTGTGGATCTGGATGGGAGATCCCGCCTTGGCGAACCCCGCCAAGTTACCGAACCACGAGGACATCGGCCTTGAGGGCAGCGGGTGGTATCCGGACCCGGGCATTCACATTGGGTTGAAGGCGAATTATCTGTTGCCTCTCGAAAATCTTGCCGACGCCACCCACATCACCTACCTGCACCATGGGCTTATCGACACCGGCAACGTCGCCTCGATGCCGTACCGGCTTGAGATCATCGGAGCTACCGTCAAGGTCTACCGCGATTTCGTTAACGAACCGATGCCGCCCATGCTGGCGCACGTATTCCACTTGCGTGGCGAGCGAGTAACGCGAACCCTGGAGTTATCGACGTATGTGCCGAACCTCGTGGTGATTCGCAATAGCTTCATCGAGGTCGATGTCCCTGATCCGCAGCAACGCATCAACACTTTGCTGGTTGCCGTGACGCCCGGGGGACCGACCTATACTCACGAATTCAGCGCCTTCGGCAACAACTATCCGCAGCAGCACCCCAATCGATTCGACGATCTTAAGAATCTGCTCATGGAGGATGTGGTCGCGATCGAAGAGATCCAGGCGATGTTTGATCGCCTCGGGCCGGAGCGCTGTCCAGAATTGAGTGTTAGAGCGGATGAGCCCGCCATCCTTGTCCGACGGATCATCGCTGAGATGCTTCAACAGGAACACCCCGTCGCGATTGATTCCGTGGTTTGAGGAATTCCCATTGGCGAGCGGTCCGATACTGATCGTGGGTGGTGGGATCTCAGGCCTCACTCTGGGAATCGCCTTGCGGCACGCCGGCATCGACGTGGAAATCGCCGAGATTAAGCAGGACCTCAGACAGCAGGCGGGTGTAGGCCTGTCGTTGCAGGGGAACTGTATCGCGGCCTTGGCGCGCATCGGCGTCGCCAATGCATGTCTCGAGAAGGGAATGCCAAACAGCTATATCCATTTGCGCCGGCCCGATGGTGCACTGTTGGCTACCCAGCCGATCATTCCCATGGGAGGTCCTGAGTTTCCCGGGACGGCGGGTATTTCACGCAATGACTTACACGCCATCCTGTTGGCCGCGGCCAGCGAAACGGGCGTGAAACTGCGTATGGGGCTGAGCTTCAAGACATTCGATTCAGATCAGAGCGGCGTGGAAGTCGCATTTACAGACGGATCGCGAAATAGATACGACTTGATGGTGGGGGCGGATGGGGTTTACTCCCCTACCCGTACCGCGCTATTTCCGCAGGTCCGACCCGAGCCCTGTGGCCAAGCTGTGTGGCGCGCGGGAGTACCGCGGCCGGCCGACATAGTTACAACAGAGCTGCATGTGGGAGGCCCGTTCGGCGTCGTCGGCATATGCCCGGTGTCGCGCGAGGCGGCCTACCTCTACATCGTTGAAGCGGCCACCCCTGAGATTCGCTACAACGACAGCGAGTTGGCTGCCGTCTTGATCCAGAAACTCGAACCTTACACCTCGAGTCTGGTGAGAGCTTGTGTGCAGCATTTGACTCGGTCAGAGGCTATCTCTTACCGCCACCTTGAGTGGTTGCTTGTTCCCCCTCCCTGGTATCGGGATCGGGTGCTGCTCATTGGAGATGCCGCCCATTGTAATCCACCCGTGCTCGCGCAGGGTGCTGCGATGGGGATCGAAGACGCAATTGTACTGGCCGAGCTGCTCGCCAAGGTGGCGTCGGTAGATGCGGCACTGGAACAGTTCACGGTGCGTCGCAATCCGCGGGCGAGTCTCGTGGTCCGCAATTCCGTACAGCTCTGCGAATGGGAAGTTAAGCATCTGGTGGGCCCGCAAGAGATCGGGCGACTCATGATGGAAACTCAAAAGGCATTGAGCGCGCCCTTCTAGCCGAGTCCATCGACCGCGCCGATTCGATCCATCGCGAGAATTCATTTCCGAGCCTCCGAAGGGGTGCGTAACTTACGACGCCTGACAGGGCGCATGATCCAAGTAGGGGGTACGACATGGCGCGGCACGTTCATTTCGTCGGCAGCATTGCACTCGATTCGGTTGAGGACGTGTTCAAGGCTTTCGGACAGACTGTCAAACCATTGCTAAAGCGCTGTCCCGATGGCGAAGTTGGCGGGCGCCGTCTATGGATCAGCTGGCAATGGCCTCTGCTGCGTGCCACGGCGTTCCTTGAGCCGGCGAGCGATGCAGCCATTCCGGGCATGGGCTTGTGTTCACTGCGCCTGAAGAGCACGGCAGTTGAGGCAGATGTGCATTTTGGAGAGCTCGGCTATGCACGCGAAGCGCGCGCGTCTTACATGGAGTTTCTGACCGCGAGACGTCAGGGGCTCATCGCCGAAACCACGCGCTTCCAGGTCTCATTACCGACACCTGCGGCCGTGATTGGCGCCTTTCTCATCCCATCCGATATCCCGAAGGTCCTCCCGGCGTACGAGCAAGCCATGCTGCGCGAGGTGCAACGGATTCTGGACTCCATTCCGCACGCGGATCTCGCCATCCAATGGGATGTTTGCATCGAAATGCTGCAATGGGACGGGCGTGCTCCCCAGATGCCCCCTTATCCCGGGCTCGAGCACGCACTGAGGGCGGCGTTTGCGCGTCTAGGCAGTGCCATCCCAACCGACGTGGAGCTGGGTTTTCATCTGTGCTACGGCGACATGGACGCCAAGCATTTCGTGGAGCCTCTGGATCTGTCCAAGGCCGTGAGCCTTGCGAATCTCTTGATCGCGGCCTCCGGGCGTACCGTCAACTGGATCCACATGCCCGTACCCATCGACCGGCACGACGCCGCCTATTTCGCCCCGCTAATGGAACTTCGACGCTCGGCGCATACCGAGCTCTACCTCGGTCTCGTGCATGCAAAGGATGGAGTAGAGGGTGCCGCCCGGCGGATGCAGGTGGCCGATCAGTTCGTTCAGGACTTTGGCATTGCAACCGAGTGCGGCATCGGTCGCTCCCGGACATCCGCAATGGTCGAGGCGCTGATGCGCATTCACGCAACCGCCGCTCAAATCGGGCCTTCATGACTGGCATGCGTTCTGATGAGTACGCCATGACAGTCATATCGCTCCAGGACAAGCTGGATCAAGCCGGCGGTCCGGTGCGGATGTTGCGCGAATCGCAGATGGGACCGTACGTCTACCCGATTCCCGCGGAGTTCTCCAACTGGCGCGACGAGCAGCGGGCCTGGCGCGAGGGAGTCGCGTTGCTCGATCAGTCATTTCATATGACGGATCTCTACATTGAGGGCCCGGATGCGTTGCGCCTGCTGTCCCACGTGGGCATCAACGGTTTTGCCAACTTCGGCCGCAATAAGGCCAAGCAGCTGGTGACGTGCAGCCCGGACGGCTACGTCATCGGCGATGCGATCCTGTTCGGCCTGGAAGATGATCGCGTCCTGATCATCGGTCGACCGGTGGTCGCGAACTGGGTGCAGTTCAATGCGGAGACCGGCGGCTTTGACGTTCAGGTCGAGCGCGATGAGCGCTCGCTGTCCAATCCAAAGCCGCGCAAGACATATCGCTTTGAGATTCAGGGTCCAAAAGCACCCCCGCTTCTTGAGAAGCTCAACGGCGGCCCGCTGGAGCCGATCAAGTTCTTCAACATGGGTGAGATCCGCATAGCCGGTCGCACAGTCCGCGCTCTGCGTCACGGGATGGGCGGGGCACCGGGCCTGGAGATCTGGGGCCCTCTGAGCGAGGGCGCCGAGATCAAGGCAGCGATCCTCGAGGCGGGAGGAGAGTTCGGGCTGCGGCAAGTCGGTGGCCGGGCTTACGGCAGCGTGGCGGTCGAATCCGGCTGGATTCCATCGCCTTTGCCGGCGATCTAC
>Ga0181531_10000336_pt1 | contig 32898 bp, 26 predicted proteins | sample PEATcosm2014_Bin_38_FD_119743 | JGI IMG/M metagenome (GOLD analysis project Ga0181531, IMG submission 119743) | Peatland microbial communities from MTU Mesocosm Facility, Houghton, MI, USA - PEATcosm2014_Bin11_10_metaG | ecosystem: Environmental > Terrestrial > Soil > Wetlands > Peat | place...
CCGCGCGCGCCCAAATCGAGCGGCAGCAGCATGCCGGCAGCCTCCGCGGCCTCGCACGCGGTTTGCAGCACGCAGCCCGCCTGTACGATCATGGTGGAGCTTTCGCGGTCCACCGCCTCGATCGCGCTCATGCGTTCCAGCGACAAAGCCAGCACGCCATCGGCAAAAGTGCCTTCCACCAGGCCGGTCTTGCCGCCCCAGGCGCTGACCGGCACGCCATGCGCCGCGGCCAGGCGCAGGCAGGCGGCAACCTGCGCGGTATCGGCGGGGCGCAGAATGGCCAGCGGCGTGCCGAGCGGACCCCACGGGGTATACGCCTTTTCCTCGGCTTCGGTGCCGGTCAGAACGCCGTGCGGCCCGAGCTCCGCCGTCAGCGCCGCGATCATGGTCTGCGTGTCGTGCATGCGGCCCCCCCGCCCGAGCCCTTTCGGGCCTTGTTGGACGAAAGTTCATAGACCGGGATGCAGGATGCGGCAAAGCGCGACCCAAAATGCCATAATTCCGCCGCGCGCCGCGTGCACGGTGGCATGGAAGCCACAGCACCCCACTTGCCCTTACAACGGCGCGAGCCGGGGTGTCGTAAACACCAAGCGGGAGCTACCATCGACCTGATGCTCAACACGCCGCTGCCTTCAGCGCCCGAAGACGCCGCCGCCGTGCTGTCCGAGGCGCTGCATCAGCTCCGCGCCGACGCGACCGCGGCCGGCGTGGGCGTGGCGCGCGACCAGGCACTGGGCGCATTCCGCCGCCACCTCGCACGCATTCAGCAGCACGTGCGCGACGAGTTCGAAACCTACCGGATGGCGGGCCTGGAAGCGGCGCAGCGCCTTTCAGGGCTCACCGACGGCGTGGTGCGGGCGCTGTTCGATTACGCCGAGAACGAGATTGCCGGCGCCAAGGGCCTCACCGACCGGATCGCGATCGCAGCGACGGGCGGCTACGGCCGCCGCGTTCTGGCCCCGTTCAGCGATGTGGACCTGCTGTTCCTCAGCCCCGACGAGCCGGACCCGGCGACCCTGCGGGTGATCGAGTTCATGCTGTATTTCATGTGGGATTTGGGCCTGAAGGTGGGCCACGCCACGCGCAGCATCGCGCACTGCCTGGCCGACGCGGACGGCGACCTGACGATCCGCACGAGTTTGCTCGATGCCCGCTTTATCGCCGGCGACCGGCCGCTGTTCGAAGAATTCGAAACATCATTCGAAGCGGCCTGCCGCCTCGCCGGCCCGGCCGCGTTCATCGCCGGCAAGCAGGCCGAGCGCGCCGAGCGGCACCGCCGTTTTGGCGAAAGCGCCTATCTGGTCGAGCCGAATATCAAGGAAGGCCGCGGCGGGCTGCGCGACCTGCAGACGTTGTACTGGATGGTGCGCAGCACCTTCGGGCCGTTCCAGACCGGGGAGCTCGCCGAGAGGATCGGGCTGCTCGACCCGCAGGAACTGCGCCGCCTGCGCCGCAGCTGGGATTTCCTGTGGACCGTTCGTTTCCACATGCATTACGTCAGCGGCCGCGCGGAAGACCGGCTGACGTTCGATCTGCAGCCCGTGGTCGGCGCGCGCATGGGCTATACGCGCCACGGGCGCCAAGATGGCGTCGAGCGTTTCATGCGCCATTATTTTCTCAATGCGCGGGAAGTGACGCGCCTGACACGCGTGTTGGAACCGGTGATCGTGCGCCGTGCGGTCGGCGAACCGGCGGTTCAGGCCGAGCCCGATCCGGCGTTGTTCAAGGCTGGTTTCATCCTCGCCGACGGGCAGCTCAAGCCGGCCCGCAGCGACGATTTTTCCGAAAAACCGATCCTGATGCTGCGCATGCTCAAGCTGGCACGCGATCGTAAATTGACGCTGCATCCGTTGGCGGTGCGCGCGCTGATCCGCCACGAACGCGCCGCCAGCAAATTGCGCGGCGACCCCGAGGCCGGCGCCATTTTCCTCGATCTGCTGTGCGGCCAGGACCCGGACGGCAAGCCCGACGGCGCGCACTGGCTCAGCATTATGAACGAAAGCGGCCTGATCGGGCGGCTGCTGCCCGATTGGGCCCGCATCGTCGGCCAGATGCAGTTCGATACGTACCATATTTTTACCGTAGACGAGCACACCATCGAGGCCGTGCGCATCTTGAACACGCTCGAACGCGGCAAGCTGATGGACGTGGCACCGGTCGCCAGCGGGCTGATCGAGGATCTGCAGTCACGCCGCGCGCTCTACATGGCCATGCTGCTGCACGACGTAGCAAAAGGCCGCGGCGGCGATCATTCCATTCTCGGCGCCGAAGTGGCAACGCAGGTGGGGCCGCAGCTCGGTTTGTCGGCGGAAGAAACCGAAACCGTTTCGTGGCTCGTGCTGCACCATTTGCTGCTGAGCCAGACCGCGTTCAAGCGCGATATCGACGACCCCAAGACGATTTTGGATCTCGCCGAAACCGTGCAGTCGCCGGAGCGGCTGAAATTACTGCTGGTGCTGACCGTGGCCGATATGCGCGCGGTGTCGCCGCGGGTGTGGAACGGCTGGAAGGCCACCTTGCTGCGGGAAATCTACGCGCGCGTGGCTGAGGTGCTGGCCGGCGGCCTCGCCACCACCGAGCGCGACGTGCGCGTGCAGCACGCCAAGGAAGCCGCCGAGGAAATACTGATCCAGCACCACTGGCCGGCAAAAGACCGCGAATTCTTCCTCGGCATCGGCTATCCCGGATACTGGCTTTCTTTCGATCCCGACACGCATATGCGCCACGCGCGCATGGTGCGCGACGCCGAGCAGCGCCAGGCGCCGCTGACGGTGGAAACCGAGCCGCTGCCGGCCCGCGCGGTCACCGAGGTTACCGTCTACGCCGCCGATCATGCCGGCCTGTTCAGCCGCATCGCCGGCGCGCTGGCGGTGGCCGGCGCCTCGATCGTCGATGCGCGCATCCATACCATGACGAACGGGATGGCGCTCGATACGTTCTGGATCCAGGACGCCGCGGGCGGTGCGTTCGACCAGCCGCACCGGCTGGCGAAACTCTATGTGCTGGTGGAACAGGCGCTTTCCGGACATCTGAGGCTGCATCAGGAAATACCGAAACTGTCGCGCGCCATGTCCGGCCGCCGCATGCGCGCGATCCATGTGCCGCCGCGCGTGGTGATCGATAACAAGGCGAGCAATTCTTACACGGTGCTGGAGGTCAACGGCCGCGACCGGCCGGGGCTGCTGCATGATGTCACCAGCGCGATCAGCGACCAGGGGCTGCAGATTGCCAGTGCGCACGTAACGACCTACGGCGTGCGCGCGGTGGACGTGTTTTATGTGAAGGACGTTTTCGGGCTGAAGGTTGAGAACGATCGTAAGCTGGCGACGCTGAAGGAGGGACTGCTGGCGGCGCTCTCTCCGATGGCGGAGCTGGATGCGCCGCCGCTGCCGCCTCCGGTGCGGCCTAAACGGGCGGACGCGGCTTAGGGGTAGGGAAGGAAGGCCAGGGCTCTGCCCTGGACCCGCTGGGGCCGTAGGCCCCAGACCCCATTAGCGCTGCGCGACTTTTCCTTACTTCTTGGCGGAGCCAATAAATAACAGGAATACTTTAGCTTCGCCGTTCCCCCAAACGACTCTTTAGGAATCGGGGTCTGGGGCCTCCGGCCCCAGCGGGTCCAGGGCAGAGCCCTGGCCTTTCCGGGAGCGCGCCGCCGCTCGCGGCCTTGATGAACGCTTCACCTCATCGCGCTAGGAATGCCGAGCCTCTACGCAATGAAGCGTGATGCGAGGTTCGTTTGAGCGCGCCCCTTCTTTCTAAACGGCCGGCCATTTTCCCCCTCGCGACGCTCAGCTATATGCTTGCGGCTGCGCTGCTTGGCGCGGCCGCCTGGCTCGCCGTGCTCAACGTGCGGGGCGCCGAGGCCGGAAGGGCGCTGATCGACAGGGTTCGCGCCGCCGAACATTCCGCGGAAGTGCTGCTCGCCACGCTTACCGATGCCGAAACGGGCCAACGCGGCTACCTGCTGACCGGCGATCCATCCTACCTCGAGCCTTACGAGGCCGCGCGCAAGCATGCCGTTGCCGACCTCGATCGGCTCGATGCGGCGCCGATTGGCGACGAGCCGCGCCTGGTCCGGGTCGAACGGATCCGCGATCTGGCCGGCGTGAAGCTCGAGGAACTCGCTGAAACGCTGGCGCTGCGCCGGTCGAGTCACGGCCAGGCGGCACGGGCAATGGTCGAGACGAACCACGGCAAGCAAACGATGGATCGGATCAGGGCCGAGACGGCGGCGTTGCAGGCGGATGCCGAGGCGAGGCTGGTCGCGGCGCGATCGCGGGTCAATTCGATCAGGGACTGGGCCGGCGTGGTTGGCCTGGCAGCCGCTTCCTGCGTTTTGCTCGGCTGGGCCGCGCAGCAGCGGCGCGCGGTGCGCCGCGATGCGCAAGGCGTCGCCGAACTGGAACGTTTTGTCCGCGCCTTCGGAGTCAGCCCGGGCATGATTCGCGGCAAGGACGGGCGGATCAGTTTCTGGAGCCGGGGCTGCGAGCTTATGTATGGCTTCACATCCGAGGAGGCGGTCGGCCGCACCAGCCATTCGCTGCTGCAAACCCGATTTCCGCGGCCGCTCCGCGAGCTGGAAGCGGCGCTGCTGGCCGACGGCGAATGGCACGGTGAGTTGCTGCACCGCCGCCGGGATGGATCCGAACTTCGCGTGGCAAGCCACTGGCTGCTGCATCGCAACGACGATGCCAAAGCCGACGAGGTCATCGAGGTCAATAGCGATCTGACCTCGCTGCGCAGGACCGATTCGTTGCTTCGCACGATTATCGAAACGGCTCCCGCCATGATTTATGCCAAGGACCGCGGCGGACGCCTGTTGCTCGCGAATCAGGCGGCCCTGGACGTGGTCGGCATGCAGTGGACGGACGTGGCGAACCGCACCGACCGCGAGTTTCTCGACGACCAGGTTCAGGCGGAGGCGGTCATGGAAATCGACCGGCAACTGATGGATGAAGCGAGAGGTGAACAGGTGGAGCAATCGATCGGGCAGGACGAAAGCGGAGCGCGCGTCTGGACAACGCTCAAGGCGCCGATGCGGGACGGAGATGGCGAGGTCACGGGTCTGGTGGGCGTGTCGGTCGAAATCACCGGCCAGAAGCGTAACGAGGAACGCCTTCGCCTAAAGGCCGCGGAACTCGCACAGGCGCACGCCGATCTTGAGGAATTCTCCTATATCGCCGCGCACGATCTGAAGGCGCCGCTGCGCGCGATTTGCCTGCTGGCCGATTGGATCGCGGACGATATCAAGCCGATAGCCGGCGCGGAGACGCTCGAGAATCTGGCATTGATGCGCCAGCGCGCGGACCGGCTTGCCTTGCTGCTCGATGGGCTGTTGAGCTATAACCGTGTAGGGCACGATAAGGCACCGGCGGAATTGGTCGACATCGGCCGGCTGGTTTCCGATATTACCGATTCGTTGGCGCCGCCGCCGGGTTTTGTTGTGCGATTTTCCGGCGAGGCACTGGTCGTCAGCACGCCGCGGTCGCCGCTGGAGCACGTGCTGCGGAATCTTATCGCGAATGCGATCAAGCATCACGATCGGACGTCGGGAGATATCGAGGTATCGGCGCGGCCGATCGAGGGCGGCACGGAGTTTTCCGTCGCCGACGATGGGCCCGGCATCGCGCCTAAGTTTCACAAGCGCATTTTCGCGATCTTCCAAACGCTGGCTAATCGTGACGCCAGCGGGTCCGGCGGCGTCGGGCTATCGATCGTGCACAAGACGGTCGAGCGCAACGGCGGACGTGTTTGGCTGGAAAGCGCTCCTCCCGCACGGGGCACCAGGTTCTTATTCACATGGCCGTTGAAGAGTGATGGAAACCACTGTGTGGAGCCGCATACGCGGGATCCGGAGCGAGAGGGCAGTATGCTGGCCGGTGTTTCGGCCGGGGCATAAGCCGCAAAAACGTTAGGATCGGGATTATCGAACGAAATCATTAAGTTGAATTTTGGATGGCCTTCGGCGACCGGGGCTCTGCTCCATAAGCGCTAGGTTAAGATTAGAAAGGCCAGGGGTCTGCCCTGGACCCGCTGGGGCCGTAGGCCCCGGACCCCATTCATTAAGAGTCGTCGGGGGAACAGCGAAGCCAAATAATCCACTTCATTTAATGGCTTGGCCTAGGAGTCAGGAAAAACCGCGCAGCGCTAATGGGGGTCTGGGGCCTCCGGCCCCGTCGTGCGCAGCACGCCTCCGGCGTGACGGGTCCAGGGCAGAGCCCTGGCCTTCCTAACCCTACCTTGGGCTCAAACTTTCATTCCCCCCGCACTTGTGGCGCCGCGCCCGCCGCGGTGCCGTTGGGAAACGCTACCATATTGCAGTATTGTTGCAGCATGGCCACCGTCTCCATCGAGCCGCGGCTGTCGCGCTGTTTCACCATATAGCCGGCGATGTTGCGGTCGTAGCAGCGATCGCGATCGGCCTGCGCGCCCGAGGTGGTCAGCACAAAGATCAGCGTGCGCTGCAGGGCGGGATCGCGGCGCACCTCGTCGAGAAATTCCAGGCCGCCCATGCGCGGCATATTGAGGTCCAGCAGCACCAGATGCGGCTTCGGCATGGGAGCCCCGCCATCGGTTCCGCGCAGCAGGGCCAGCGCTTCCACGCCGTTGCGCGCCTCGATCACCGTGTTTTGCAAATCCACGGCGCGGAAGCAGCGCCGCAATGCCATGATGTCGATCTTGTCGTCATCGACGATCATGATTGAAACCAATGGGGCTAACATTCTGATCCTTCCGGCCAAGTAAATATGAAGCTGGTGCCGCGGCGCGGTGGCTCGCTTTCGATCCAGACCCGCCCGCCGACGCGTTCGACGGTTTTCTGCACGATCGACAGACCTACCCCGCTCGCCTCACATTCGTCGCGTGTGTTGAGGGTCTGGAAGATCGTGAATATGCGTTTGTGGAACTCAGGTGGGATACCGCCGCCGTCGTCCCGCACGCGGAACTCGATCATGCCGTCAAGCCTGCGGGCGGAGACAACAACCTCGCCTTCCGGCCGATCGTGATGCTTGATCGCGTTGGAGATCAGGTTTTGCAGCACGTGCTCCAAGGGTGGCCGGGGTGAATTGAGGGTCGGCGCCTCGCCTTCGAAACGCACGCTAAAACCCGGCGGCGGCGCCAGGGAGTCGATGATGTCGCCGAGCAACGCACGGATATTCATGGCTTCCGCGGGCGCCAACAGGTGGCCGACGCGCGTGTAGCTCTGCAATCCATCGAGCAACATGCTCATGCGGGCGACGCGCTGGCGCATCAAGTCCAGATTGGCGAGAGTCTCGGCGCTGGCGGTGCCCTGAACGTCCTCGGTGATCCAGTCCGCCAGCAGCGACACGGCGCGCAACGGCGCCTTTAGATCGTGCGAGGTGATATAGGCGAATTCCTGCAGATCGGCATTTGAGCGCGCCAGTTCCTGGGTCTGCCGTTGACGGGTTGTTTCCGCCTGGCGGCGTTCCGTGATGTCGACGATCGCCGCCAGCACCATCATCCCGCCGTCGGTCTCGATCGTGTTGAGGCCGATTTCCACCGGAAAAATCGAGCCATCACGGCGCCTGCCGTGCAGTGCGGCGTCCTTGCCCATCGGGCGGCTCACGGCATTGGCGGCGAACCCGGCGCGCAACGCCGCGTGGTGCGGACGCACCGCATCGGGCACCAGCATGTCGACGTTAAATCCGACCATTTCCGCACGCGAATAGCCGAACCGCAGCTCGGCCATCCGATTGACCATTTCGATTTCGCCGGATTCGTTGACCAGCACCATGGCGCTCGGAGCCGCTTCCACGATCCGGCGGCAACGCTCCTCCAGCATCGCGCAGTCCGCGTTCGAGCGGGCGAGATCCACCGCCTGCTGGTGGCGCATCGCCTCCGCCTGCCGACGCTCGGTGATATCGACAACCGCGGCGAGTACCATCAATCCATCATCGGTCTGAATGGTGTTCAGGCCGATCTCGACGGGAAACACCGTGCCGTCCTTGCGGCGGCCGTGCAGCTCGGCATCCTTGCCCATCGCACGGGTTTCCGCGTGCGTCAGGAACCCGCCTCGCAAGGCGGCGTGGTGCGGCCGCACCGCGTCCGGCACCAGCATCTCGACGCTATGCCCCAGCATTTCGGTACGAGAATAGCCGAACCGAAGTTCAGCCTGGCGATTAACCATTTCGATTACGCCGGTCTTGTTGACCAGGACCATGGCGTTGGGCGCGGCTTCCACCATGCGGCGACAGCGCTCCTCCAGCATGAGGCGCTCTGCGCTACGCTCGCGCTCGGCAGTCGTCGCGGCCGCTTCAGCCGTGTGCTGTTGCAGTGCATGCTCTTCGGTGATGTCGCGCGTGATCTTGGCGAAGCCAAGATGGCGGCCGATTTCGTCATAGATCGGATCGATTACGACATGCGCCAGAAAGCGGGTGCCGTTGCGGCGCACCCGAACCGCATCGCATTCGTGGTGGCCGGTGCGCAGCGCGCTGGCCAGCGCCATCGCCGGCAATCCCAGGGCGCGGTCCTCATCCGTGAAAAACATGGCGAAATGATGGCCGACAATGTCCTCCGCGCGGTAACCCTTCATGCGTTCCGCGCCCAGGCTCCAATTCGCGACGACGCCTTCGGTATCGAGCATGTACAGCGCGTAATCGACGATGCTGTAAACAAAATGGTGCAGCAACGCGGTAGGGTGCACGGACGGTTCGGGCAGCAATGCGAGTGGGCGCGTCATCGGGAACACCGTTGATTTATTCAAGTCGCGACGCAGCGGCGCCATGGTCTTACCCGAAATGCCGATATCGGCGCGCGCCGGTGCGCCTCTCAATTGATCGCATTCTTGTGAAAAGGAGGTTAATTTTCATGCGGTCCCCACCCGCCACCGGATCGGCGTGCCGCGATACGGCTGCCGATCCGATTGGCGCGCCCGAGGGTGGGCGGTGGCTACGGCTCGTTAACCTTCAGCTTGTATCGTGCACCATCGGAGTGAAATCGATCATGCCTCAAGCCGCGCCTACCTATGATCTGCTCATTGTCGACGACGAGGCAATCGGTATGCCGCCCGGGCACCCGCCAGCGCGGCCCGGGAACACGCAATGACGACGCGCGAATTGGACAATCCGGTCGGCCTCATGCTTGGCGAAATTCAGCTTCTGCGCAGCGAGGGCGGGCTTTCCACCCAGCAGGATAGCCGCATCGGCGTGATTGCGCGCGCCGCGCGGCATATGCTGGACCTGGCGGGCGGCGTGCTGGCGTTTGCCAGTATCGAGGCTGGGAGCACTTCGTTGCAGCCGAGTGCGGTCGCGGTCCTCGACCTCATCGAGGGTTGTCTTGGCGCCGTGGCGCCGATCGCCACCGAACTCGGGCTAAGCCTGCACCTGGTCGCGTCCGAGGCCACGCCGAACAGGATTTTTGCCGACTACGCCGCACTGCGCCAGGCACTGGTCAACCTGCTCGGCAACCGGCTGAAATACGCCGGCCTGGGCGGGTTGGAAGTGCGGCTGCTGGCCGGTGCGACGCCGCGCGGGTTGCGCATCGAAATCGCCGATATCAGCTGCGGTACCGATGATCCGAGCCGCGAACCCATGCTCATGGAGCGGCAACAAGCCGCTTCCTCGGCTGGCACCGGCGTCGGCCTGGCGATCGCGGCGCGCATCGTCGGGCTGATGGGCGGAACGATCGGACAGGACGCCGACGGCGATGCGGCGGACTCCCCCCGCGTGTTCTGGCTCGAAGTGCCTTCGGCCGACGAAACCCAGCCGGCCGCGCGCGAGCCGGCGCGCGGGCGTGTGCTGCTGGTCGACGACATCGCAATGAATCGCGACGTGATCGGCGGCTTGCTACGCGCCGCCGGCCACGAAGTGCTGCTTGCGGAAAGTGGACAGGAGGCGGTGGAGCTGGCGTTCAAGAAAATGGTCGATGTCGTGCTGATGGATGTGCGCATGCCGGATATGGACGGGCTGGAAGCGACGCGCCGGATCCGCGCGCTGCCCAACCCCGGCAGCGAAGTGCCGATCCTGGCGCTGAGCGCCTACACCATGCGCAACCAGGCGGCACAATGCCTAGACGCGGGTATGGACGGTTTCGTTGCCAAACCAGTAGGTTATGCCACACTGATACGGGCGATCGACGACGTATTCCTGCGCCCCACGGTGCTGAACCGCGGCCTGCCGCGGGCCGAGTAGAAGGCCAGGGGGCTCCGCCCCCTGCACCCCCGCTAAGGACAAGTCCTTAGAACCTATTCATTAGGTCAGGGGACAGGGAGGGGGGCAACTCGCACTTCCCCACACACCCGCAGCCCCCCTCCCTGTCCCCTGACTTATGAAATGGGGTCTGGGGCCTACGGCCCCAGCGGGGGGTCCAGGGGGGCAGAGCCCCCTGGCCTTCCTTCCTACCGACCGCGCCCGGGCGGGTTGGTTACGCGCCGTCAAGGTTCAGGTTGTATTGAGCCGCACCGGAGTCATACCAATCATGGCCGATGCGGCGCGCGACTACCATTTGCTCATCGTTGACGATGACGCCATCGATCGGCGGCAATACAGCAAATTGCTGATGCGCCACACGCACGGCGCCTGCGAAATCAGGGAGGCCGGCGATGGCGCGGCCGGCCTGAAGGCGTTGCGCGACGAAAACCCCGATTGCCTGCTGCTGGATTTCAGTCTTCCCGACATGACCGGCCTGGAATTTCTCGCCGGCGCGGCGCCGGAGGGCGAGCTGCCGTGCGCGATCGTGCTGGTCACCGGGCAGGGCAACGAGACGATCGCCGTGGAGGCGATGAAGCGCGGTGTGCAGGACTATCTGGTGAAAACCCAGGTGGATGAAGGCAGGTTGTGGGCGGCCGTGGTGCGCGCGGTGACCCAGACGGAATTGCGGCGCCGCCTCGCCGTGTCGCTGCTCGACCTGACCGCGGCGAATGGCGCGCTGGCGCAGGAGATCGTCACACGGCGGGCGGTGGAGGCGGAATTGCGCGGCGCCACGCAGGCAGCGCAGGCGGCCAACGCGGCAAAAACCCGTTTTGTTGCCATGGTGACGCATGAATTGCGCACTCCGCTCAACGGCATTCTCGGCTACGCGCAATTGCTGCGCCTCGAAGGCGGCCTCTCGACACGGCAGGATGCGCGCGTCGGTTCGATGATGCAGGCCGGACAGCATTTGTTGGGCATGGTCGAGGGTGTGCTGGATTTTGCCAGCATCGAAACCGGGCGCATGATCCTGCACCCGGCGATGGTTTCGGTACGCGACCTGACCGAGGGTTGCATCGGCGCGATTGGCGCGCTGGCAAGCCAAAACGGGCTGAGCTTGCGCCTGGTGCACGCGCATGATGCGCCGGTGCAGATTGTCGCCGACCCAGGGCGGCTGCGCCAGGTGTTGCTCAATTTGCTCGGCAACGCTGTAAAATACACCAAGGCCGGCAGCGTGGAATTGCGCACTCTGGCCGGCGCCACGCGCGGCGGGCTGCGAATCGAAGTCGCTGATTCCGGCCCGGGGATCGAGGGGGCGTCGCGCGAAAAACTGTTCAAGGATTTCGAACGGCTGGACGCGGACGCGTCGGTGGAAGGCGCCGGGCTTGGCTTGGCCATTGCCGCGCGGATCGTCGGCCTGATAGGTGGCGTCATCGGCCACAGTGCCAATCTGGGCAACCCCGGCGGTGGCAGCATTTTCTGGCTGGAGCTGCCGCCGGGCGAAACGGTTTTGCCGGCGGCCGCGCCCGACATGCCGGCGCACGTCGCGCACGGCGGCCGGCGCGTGCTGCTGGTCGACGACATTGCGATGAATCGTGACGTGATCGGCGCCTTTCTGCGCGCCGCGGGGCAGGACGTGCTGCTCGCCGAAACCGGCCAGGAGGCGGTGCGGCTGGCGTTCGAGCAGAGTTTCGATCTCATTCTGATGGACGTGCGGATGCCCGAAATGGATGGGTTGGAGGCGACCCGGCACATCCGCGCGTTGCCGGGCCCGCGCGGCCGGGTGCCGATCCTTGCGCTGACCGCCTACACCTTGATCGACCAGGCCGCGCAATGCCTGGATGCCGGCATGGACGGGTTTATCGCCAAACCGGTGGATTACGATACGATGATGCGGGCGATCGACGATGCCGTAGCCCGCGCCCCGCCGCGCTGGACGCCGGAGCGCGCGCGGCCGGGGGTGGTGGCCCCGCAGGATCCGCCACCGCCGCGGTTCGATCGCGCGGTGCTGGACGAAACGTTGGCGTTCCTGCCGGCGGGCAATATCGACGCCACACTGCAGTCGCTGCGCGATCGCAAGGAAGACATGGTGCGGCTGCTGGGGATGGAGGCTGCCCCCTCAGTGCTGACCGAAGCGGCGCATGCGTTGGCCTCCACGGCGGGCATGTTCGGCTTTGTTTCACTCGCGGCATTGGCGCGCCGCTACGAGAGCGCGGCTGCACAGGACGCGCCCGAAGCCGCTGATCTGGCCCGCGCGCTGAGCGCCGAGACACGCGCCACGATCGGGGTGCTGGACGGGCTGCGGCGCGAGCGCCGGCTGCAACCGGCGTGATCGTGCCGGGCATCACCAACGGCGTGATCCTGGCCGAGAACGATGCCATCATGCGCGGCATCATCCGCGGCGTGCTGACGCGCGGCGAGCAGCGCGTGTTTCAGGCCGCGGACGGGCTGGAGGCCGTGACCTTGGCGCGCCAGTTCATCGCACGGCTGGTGCTGCTGGATATCGACATGCCGCGCCTTAACGGCCTGCTGGCATGCCAGGCGATCCATGCATTGCCCGGCTACGCCGCCGTGCCGATCGTGATCCTCACTGGCTACAACGACGACCGCCTGCGGATCGCGGCGCATCATTTCGGTGCCACGGCGTTTATTACCAAACCGTTTCACCCAAATGTGCTGCTGGCGCGGCTGGCGGGTTATCTCGACATATCCGCCCGCGCGCTGTCGGAAGAGGCCACGTAACGCGGCGGTTGAGCGGTCGGTCGGCGCGCCTGCCGTCGCTTCCGTCAAGTCAGACCAAGCTTGACCAACCCGTGCGGCCGCGCCCATAGCAGGGGGGCGACCCGGGAGACCAAGGTGGACACGGTTAACCTATACGAGGCGAAAACCAACCTTTCGCGCCTGGTCGAGCGGGCCGCCAAAGGCGAGGAGATCATCATCGCCAAGGCCGGCCGACCTTTGGCGCGTTTGGTGCCGCTGGCCGCGCACCGCGGACCGCGCCCGCTGGGCATGTACCGCGGCGAAATCCAGATCGGCGACGATTTCGACGATCCGCTGCCGGCCGAAATTCAGGACGCGTTTGAGGGAAAGCGTCCGTGAGGATGCTGCTCGACACCCACATCTTTCTGTGGGCGAGCGGCAAGGATGAAAAACTGCGAGCGGGCCTGCGGGCGGAATTACAAGGTGGCGCGCACGATATCTTTGTCAGCGCTGCCAGCGCGTGGGAAATCGCCATCAAGCATGCCTCCGGGCGGCTGGCATTCCCGGTGCGCAAATGGCAAGAGATGCTGACCAACCTGGGTTTCGCCGAACTCCCGATTACCCCGGCCCACGGCCTGGAGGCAGGTGCGCTGCCGCGCCACCATCTGGACCCGTTCGATCGCATGCTCGTGGCCCAGGCGCGGATCGAGGGGCTGGCCCTGGTTACCGAAGACCGCGTGCTGCATCACTACGATGTGACGATTTTCTGTCTTCCGGCCTGAGCGCTTTCGCCCGCGGCTTCCGCCAGAGCCTGCCGCACCAGGTCGGGCCGCTCCATGGGTAAAAAATGCGTGCTGCCTGGCACCGTTTCCACGCGCAATCGAGGTCCATGAAGGGCCGCGTCCGACTCCGTCACCGAACAGGTGGAGCCGCGTTCGGCGCGCCGCACGCGGACCATTCCGCCGGCGCCGGCGAAGCCCGCGTAGGGATTGCTGTTGGCATAACACGCAAAATTTACCGCCTCCCATTCGGGGGCGCAGGCGAGCGTAAAACCGTGCTCGAGGGCGGGCTTCAATCCGTCTTCCAAATAGTCGTCGAGCATTGTATCCGGCCAGGTCTGGAAGGCACCACGGCCGCGATAGGCGGCAGCCGCCTCCGCGCGTGTCGCAAAAGTCGATTTGCGGCGTAGTGCACCTTGCGCGAGCGGCTGGGTCCAGTCCGGTGCGCCGTTGTTTTGGTACGCTGCTTCGGGTGCAACGACTGGATCGAACAAGACCAGTGCTGTCGGTTGCAATTTTGGTAGATGCGGGGCCGCGAGCAGCGCCGTCGTTCCGCCCATCGAGTGGCCAGCGAGTACGCGCGGCACCTCGCCGAGTGAATTCAGCAGCGCCAGCAGATCGTCGGCGTAGTTGCGCCAGGCGTGGCCCTCGATCGGCGTTGGCAAATTGGTGCGTCCGTGGCCGCGCATATCGATGGCCAGCACGCGCAGCGTGACACCGAGCGGCGCGAGTGCCTGGCGGTAGGCGCCGGCGTTGAAACCGTTGGCGTGTAGGAATAAGATGTCTAGCCCGCGATCAGGTGGGCCGTATTCCAAGGCGGCGATTTCGCCGCCGCCGTTGGTGCGCTTTATCGCGATCGTGCGCCTGCGCATGTCGTCGGCCGCGGTGCTCAAATCAGATGATCCCCCCTAAGCCGTGCGTAACCATCCAGGCCACATCCGCCAAACGCAATGGGTTGGTCGGTGCGCCCAGGTAGACCAAGTCAATATGGTCTAGTTCCAGTTGAAGCCAAAATGCGCACCGTCAACATCCGCGAGGCCAAGGCCCCTCTTTCCAGGCTGGTCGATCAAGCCGCCCGGGGGGAGTCATTCGTTATCGCCAAGGCGGGCAAACCGCTGGTGAAGGTTACCTGGCTGGAGCCAACGGAGGTGGAGCAGCGGATCGGCTTCATGGCAGGCGAATTCACCGTGCCGGACGATTTTGACGACATGGAGAGCGCTGAGATCGAACGTTGTTTCGAGGGCCTGGATTGAATCTGCTGTTCGACACGCATGTGCGGCTGTGGCTGGCGCCGGGGTGCCGCGCCTGAGCAACGAAGTCAAAGCCATGCTCGAGGATGGCCCTACGGCTTGCCCAACCGCATCGAGATCAAGAGCGGCCGGCGGAAGCGGGATTAGGCGGCAGCACCGTAGCCCGGGTAAAACCCGGGTTTCACCCGGGCTACGGTACTGGGCGAATTGACGACACGCGGGGTTTGATTGAGCGCGAGAAGGCGCAGGCAAATATAATCGCCTAATGAATGGGGTCTGGGGCCTACGGCCCCAGCGGGTCCAGGGCAGAGCCCTGGCCTTTCTTGCCTTCCTACGACCCCTTCCCCTCCAGCACCGAGGTCGCCGCCGCCAACCGCGCGCTATACGCATCCAGCGCGTCCGCGGTCAGTTTGGCGTAACGGTCGGCGTCGGGCCAGCGGCGCTCCTCGATAGCTTCACGCACGCCGGGTAGGGTTTTGGCGCCGTAGCCGGTAAAGCGGCCGGGCGCGTAAATCAGGTTTTTGTACCAGGGGCGGCCGGGTAAGCCCAAGGGCGGGGCCAGGGTTTGGTCGATCGTTTGCATGAGCGCCATGAGGCGGGTGCGCGATTCGGGGGTCAGGCTGGCGCCCTTGTCGGCAAGTGCGTCGTCGTAGGTTTTCGCGGCGATTTCGAGGCGCTTTGCCGCGTTCTCGAGCGGGGCGAAATCGATGTAGGGCACCGGATCGAGCGCGGGCGGCGGGCGCATCGGATGCTGCGGGTCCGCGGCCAGTACGTAGGCCTGGTCGCGCAGCAGCTGGGTGCGGGTTTCGGCTTCCTCGCGCTTCTTGTCGGCTAGCTTCTTTATTTGTTGCAGGTAGATGTTGACCATTTCGGAGAAATCGCCGGCGCGCTGCAGCGGCAGGTCGGACTCCGATACGCGCAGAACGAGATGGCCGGCGGTTTTCGCCAGCAGGGCGTCGTAGATGAAGCCGGGATCTACCCAGGTGCTGTGGTGGGTGAAGGTGTCGTAGGCCGAGTGGTAGATGCCGCTTTGGTCGCCTTCGCCCTCGAATTGCAAGTTGATCGCGGGCAAGCCGAGATGTTGCAGGAACGGCGAATAGTCCGAACCGGAACCGAGCGCGCCGAGCGGGAAATCGTGGCCGGACTGCGCGACGAGTTTCGCGTTCGTGGTGTCCTGGTCGGTGGCGTCGTCGGCTAGCGCATCGATCCGGATGCCGGCGCGTTTGCGCGCGGCGATCGTTGCGTGGGTTTCCGGATCGGTGATGCCGGCCGCGACTTCGTTGACGACATGCTGGAAATCGTGGCTGCCGGCGGCGCCGAGCACGCCGCGGCTGCTGTTGTCGGAGTTTATGTAGAGCACCGCTTTCTTGCGCAGTTCGTCGTAATGCGTCTGGGCCCAGGCGGTTGAACCCACGAGCATCGGTTCCTCGGCATCCCAGCTTGTATAAACAAGGGTGCGTTTCGGGTGCCAGCCCTGGCGCACCAGGGCGCCGATCGCCTGCGCCTCCGCCATGAGCGCGACCTGGCCGGATAGCGGATCGGAGGCGCCGAAAACCCAGCCGTCGTGATGGTTGCCGCGCACCACCCATTGATCCGGATATGTATCGCCGTGCATCACCGCGATCACGTCATAGATCGTCTTCATGCTCCAGTCGGATTTGACCGCGAGATGCACCTCGGCGGTGCCCGGCCCCACGTGATACGTAATGGGCAGCGCGCCACGCCAATCCGCCGGCGCCACCGGGCCACCGAGCGCCGCCAGGAAAACCTGCGCGTCGGCGTACGATATCGGCAGCACGGGGATTTTCAGGATTGTCTGCGCATCCTCGCGCTTCAGCCGTTTCGCACCCGGCAGCGGCGCCACGCCGGGCGTCAGCGGATCGCCGGGATACAAGGTCATATCCGCCACCGACCCGCGCTGCACACCGTGCGGCGGCCGCATTGGGCCGTCCGGGTAGGTCTTTTCGACCGCGTAGCCATCTTCTTCCGGATCGGAATAGATCAGGCAACCCGCGGCGCCGTGCTCCTGCGCCAGTTTCGGTTTCAGGCCGCGCCAGCCCTTGCCGTAACGGGCGATCACGATTTTTCCGCGCACGTCGACGCCAAGCCGCGCCAGCGTCTCGTAATCGTCCTTCATGCCGTAATTCACATAGACCAGACCGCCCTGCACATCGCCGTCGCCCTGGTAGGCCACGTAGGCGGGCAGCGCGCTCGCCATGTGCGCCGAACTCGGATCGGACGGGATCGGCGGCTCGCGCAAGGTTGCCTTGAACGGAGTCGCACCGATCAGCTCGGCCGTCTCGCTGATCGGCGTGGGATAGAGAATCTGGAACGTTTCGATCCGCGCGTCCCAGCCCCATTGCTTGAAGCGCGCCAACTCGAACTCGGCGTTCGCCTTGTCGTGCGGGCTGCCGACATGGTTCGGCTCGGAAGCCATCGTTTGCATCCAGCCGCGCAAATCGTCCGGATGGATCAGCGCGTCGAATTTCTGGTCGAGCACTGCCTGATCGGCCCGGCTTGGCAGGCTCAAGACAAGGGCGGCGCTGAGCAACAGGGCAAAGCGGAACATGCGGGGGGGCCCTCGGTCATCTAGGGACAAGTTATACTACCCGGCGGAGAGAAGAAGGCCGGGGCTCTGCCCCTGGACCCCGCTGGGGCCGTAGGCCCCAGACCCCGATTCATTAAGGGTCGTTGGGGGAACGGCGAAGCCAGAAAAATCATTTCATTTTATGGCTTCGCCAAAGCCGCGCAGCGCTAAATGGGGTCTGGGGCCTCCGGCCCCAGCGGGTCCAGGGCAGAGCCCTAGCCTTCCTTCACACGCCAACCAACGCCCGATTCCCCCTCGACAGGAACCATCCAGCCGGTGGAAATACCACAGTCTCCACCCAGGTCCCCATGCGCCAGTTGCTGCTCTTGCGCCACGCCAAGTCCGCGCGGGACGATCCCGCGGCCAGCGACCACGCGCGGCCATTGACCGAGGCCGGCCGCGTCGCCGTGGCCTCCCTGCGGCGCGCCATGCTCGATCTCGGCCTGGCGCCCGATGTGGTGCTGGTGTCCTCGGCGCGCCGCACCCTCCAGACGTTGGAGGCGTTGCAGCCGTGGGATGAACGCCCGCTGATCGAGCCGATGGACAAGCTCTACCTCGCCACCGCGCCGCAGCTTCTGGCCATCCTGCGCGGCATCTCCGATACCGTGCGCAGCCTGATGATCATCGCGCATAATCCCGGCCTGCACGATTTGGCGCTGACCCTGGCAGGCGCGCACGCGACGCAAGCGAACCGCGATGGGACGCGCCAGCTCGCCGAGGGCTTCCCCACCGGCGCCCTGGCGGAGTTCACCGTCGCGCCGCGCTGGTGCGAACTCGATGCCGGCGGCGGCCGCCTGGTACGGTTCCTGTGCCCGAGGGATTTGGAGATGGCGAGCTGAGCGACGCCGCTCCCCTAACGGACGCGGCCCCGGAGCTGGCCCCGCCCCGGCCGGTGCTGGAGTTCGACATCGCGGCCGCCGACCTGCCCCGCCTGCTGCGCAGCCCCGCACTGGCCGCGCGCCGCGGCGGGCGGACACGCAGCACGGCGTTGCGCACCGTTTGGCACGATACGGCCGCCGGCAAATTGGCCTCCAAAGGACTCGCGATCGCGGAACAGGGCGGCACCTGGCGGCTGGAAAAACTGCAGCCCAACGGCAGCGGCGACTGGCCACCGGCCACCCCGGCACCGCGGCTGGCGGAAGCCGCCGCCGCCGAACTGCTGCGCCCGGACCTGGCGGAGGCACTGCTGCCGGTCGCCGCATTTACCGGCCGTTGCCGCAGTTTTCCGTTGCTGAGCGCAGGGGCGCCGGCACGGCTCGATGTGCTGGAAGGCGCCCTGCGCGGCGTCGCGCATGACCAGCCCGCCTGCCGCCTTGTATTCTCGGGTCCGCCAGGCGCCATGGCGGCCCTCGCGGTCGAGCTCGACGCTCAGGTGCGCCTGCAGGTGCCGCGCTCCGGCCTGGCAGCTGGTGCCATCGCGGTGGCGCACGAGCAGACGGCGCCAGCGCGCCAGCTCGGCACGCCGCAGGTCCCGCCAGGCCTCAACCTGTCGGATGCGATGTCGATGGTGATCGGCCACCTCGCCGACGTGATCCTGCATTGGCTGCCGCTCGCACACGCCGGCACCGCGCCGGAGCCGGTGCACCAAAGCCGGGTCGCGGTGCGCCGCCTGCGGTCGGCGCTGGCGATCTTCCGGCGCGCCACACCGGACGCGCCGTTCGCCACCTTGGCGGCCGAACTCAAGGAACTCGCGACCCGGCTCGGCGCCGCACGCGACTGGGACGTGTTTCTGGGCGATACGGGGGAGGCGGTGAAGCTGGCGTTTGCCGGCGACAAGCGTGTCGCCGCGCTGCTCGCCGCGGCCACGCGCAAACGGGCTGCCGCCTATGCCAACCTTAACAGCTACCTGCGGGGCGATGGCTGGCATCTGCTGTCGCTGCGGATCGCGCTGCTGCCGACGGTGCGGCCCTGGCAGGAGACGCAGGATGCGGCGCAGCTGGCGCTGTTGGCGGCGCCGGCGGCCGACTTCGCGGTGACCGCACTGCGCCGCCAACGCAAACGCGTGCTGGCGGCCGGCGAGGATTTTGCGACGCTTGCCCCGGCGGCGCTGCATGAGGTGCGCAAGCAGGCGAAAAAATTGCGCTATGGCAGCGAATTCTTCACGCCGCTGTTCGCGGCCAAGCCGGTACGGCGGTTTGTCGAGAAGCTGGTCGATCTGCAGGAAGCGCTCGGCGCGGTGAATGACGGCGCCGTGGCGGCCGCGCTGATGGCGGAACTGGCGGGCGGCGCGGACCGCGCTTTTGCGCTGGGTGTGGTGCAAGGCTATGTCGCGGCGATCGGCGCGCCGGCCGCCTGCGAAGCCGCGCGGGCATGGCGGAAATTTACCCAGGCGTCACCGTATTGGGAATGATACATCCACAAAACGCGTCCGTAATGTCCACAAACCGGTGCACAACACGCTGCGCCGGGTCTTAATCGATCCAGGCCATGATTGCAGATTTATGAAAATTCCGGATTGCGGCTTCGGTCGTCACGCGGTACGCGAGAGCTTGCCCACCGATGGAGTCGCGCCTTGGCGTTGGGAAATCCCCGCCGTATTTTTTTCCGCCGCCGACGCCGCCGTTGGGGACGCTTCGGCGTCATTGCGCTGGCCTTTGCCGGCGCGCTCGCGCTTGGCACCAGCGGCGGCGCCTTGCCGGTTCCGGGCAGCAACCCGCATCCGGCAGCGACCCCGCAGCCTAAATGAACAAAAGTTTTTTGGTTCTTTTTTTCAAAAAAGAACAAGAAAAAGCACTTCTTTTTGAAAAAAGAAGCAAAAACTTTTGTTCATTAAGGCTTTTCTAACGACTTCAGATGGCGGCCGCGGGTTGGTCGGGTACTTGGGGTAGGCACCCGAACCCGCCTCCGCGGCGCTGATCAATACGCTCTGTCGCAATCTGGGGTTGTGATGGCGCATTGGCTTCGCCTGGGCTAAGCTCCCCGGTGGCCTTCCGGCCACGGCAAAGATGCGGGCCAGTTCATCTGGCGGTAACGCGGGCGCAAACCTCTCACCCTATCTGCAGTCTCGGTGCCATCACTTTGTTGACGCACGAATGGTGCGTCGCATCGCACCGCGGTGGGCTGGGCACCTCGCCGCACAAGTCCGCATTGAAAGGTTCGGAAACATACGCCGTGGCGCACCGTATAGTGGCGCCGATCCTGCAACCATCGCGTGTCGAACTCCAGTAAAGAGCGGCCGTTACGCTCCTATTCTGAAGCATAGATGCCCCGGAACTTGGCTCGTGGCCCAGTCTAGCCGCGTGATTTTTCGTGTAAAACCAATGTGTTCTGCTAGCCCGGCCGATTTTATGAATTTTTTGCTTGCCAAGCCTGTCCCGTTTGGTCCTCACTGACCGTCCGGCATCACTGTTCTGCGGCCCGCGCATACCGCGCAACTCACCGCTCATCGTTAGGACACACATGCAAGCCCGGTCGGCTTTGATCGTCCTCTCGCTCCTCGGCACGCTCGGTGCCGCCCCCTCGGTGCGCGCCGCGACGGCGACGCTGCCCGTGGCCCACAGCGGCGAGCGGCTGGTCGAAACTGGGTTCGCGACCTGGTACGGCGGTCACCGGCTTTGGCACCGGACCGCCAGTGGCGAACGCTTCGAGCCGGCCAAAATGACCGCCGCCCATCGCAACCTGCCGCTGGGCACCGTGGTGCGCGTCACCGACCTCGCCACCGGCCGGTCGGTAGTGGTGCGGGTCAACGACCGCGAGCCGCCGCATGGCCGCCGCTGCATCGATCTCTCCGAGGGCGCGGCGACAGTGCTGGGCATCCATGGGCGCGGCGTCGCCCATGTCACGATCACGGCGCTTGCGTCCGGCGACGCCGTGGAAGTCGCCGAAGCGCCGGTGCCCGAGGTTGCTGCGCCAACGATGCAGCCTACACCGCGGGCGCACCATCGGCGGACCCGCCGCTGAGTCTTGCCGCGCTATCGCTGGCGAGCCACTCCAGCGCGGCATTGAGTTCAGCCCCGGCCAGCACCGCGAACGCGGTCACATAGAACCACATCATCAGACCCACCACCGCGCCAAGCGGGCCATAGGTCAGGTTGTATTCCGCCAGGTTGGCGACGTACCAGGAATACAGCGCGGACGCCGCCAGCCACAGCAGCGTGGCCAGCGCGACGCCCGGTAGCACAAACCGCCACGCCGGCCGGCGACTGGGGCCGACGCGATACAGCAGCGTCACCGAGACCATCACGAAAACCAGGAGCAGCATCAGGCTCGCCTGGCGTGTCAGCATGCGCACATCGTGCGCGGTGCCGAGGATGGAGAGCGAGGCCGGCAGCAGCACCAGCAACGCGATGCACAACGCCGCCGCGACCATGCCGCCCAGCGTCAGCCCCATCGCCACGATCTGTCCCCGCAGGAAGGGACGCGGCTGGGCGGCCTGGTAAGCGAGATTGAGCGCCGCGAGGATCGATCGCGTGCCGGCACCGGCGGAAAACAACGTGACCCCGAAGCCCAGGGCCAACCCGAACGTCAGCGTCGCCGGGGGCTGGCGCACCAGGGCATTCACGCGCTGCGCGATCAGGTCGAAAGCACCGGCGGGCAGCAGCGACTGCAGCAACGCGAGATGCGGCACAACGGTCTGCGGGTCGAACAGCAGGCCGTACAGGGCAATCACCATCGAGATCGCCGGGAATAACGCCAGTGTCGCGTAGAACGCGCAGCCGGCCGCGACGAGCGAGACGCGGTCGGTGGCCAGCTCGGCGGCGCCACGGCGCAGCACGCGCTTCCAATCCGCCCAGCGCAGGCGGGCGGCAGGTGGGCTATATCCTTGGTCATCCATGGCGCGGCCCTGGTGGCAACGCGAATCATGGGGCCTAACAGCTCGCCAGAAAAGGTAACGCGCGCGACCCCTGCGTCGCCCCCTTGTCTAGACAGCTCGCGCGGGCGGCGATAAAGCCGTCCGCGCCGCCGAAATCATCTGGAGTTGCCGCGCCGTGACGCCAAGGATCGCGCAGTACCTGCACGAGAAGCAGCCGGCCACGCCGTGCATCGTCGTCGACCTCGACCAGGTGGCGCGCAACTATGAGGACATGCGCGTGGCGTTTCCCACCGCGCGGATCTTTTACGCGTTGAAGGCCAACCCGGGCCGCCCGATCCTGCGGCGCCTGGCGGCACTCGGCAGCGGCTTCGATGCCGCCAGTTGGGAAGAGATCGAGATGTGCCTGGCGGCCGGCGCCACGCCGGACCGCATCAGTTTCGGCAACACGATCAAGAAGGCCTCCGCGATCCGCCGCGCGCGCGACGCCGGCATCGACCTGTTCGTGTTCGACAGCCCGGAAGAACTTGAAAAGATCGCCGAAAATGCCCCGGGCGCGCGGGTGTTCTGCCGGCTGGTGGTGGCGACCGACGGCGCCATTTTCCCGCTGGCGCGCAAATTCGGCACCGGCACCGACATGGCGCTGGAGCTGATGCACCGAGCACCGGATCTTGGCCTGGTGCCGTACGGGCTGTCGTTCCATCCCGGCAGCCAGCAGGTCGGGCCGGAGGCGCATGAGGCCGCGATCGGCCAGGTGGCGATGTTGTTCGATGCGCTGGCGCATGACGGCATCAAACTGAAAATGATCAATCTGGGCGGCGGGTTCCCGAGCCGCTACCAGGATGAGATCGCGCCGATCGCGGAGTTTGGCCACGGCATCGGCCGCGCGCTGGCCTATCATTTCGGCGACGAGCGACCCGAGGTGCTGCTGGAGCCTGGCCGTTACATGGTGGGCAATGCCGCGGCGATCGAGACCGAGGTGGTGCTGGTCAGCCATCGCAGCCGCACCGATCCGTTGCGCTGGGTTTACCTCGATATCGGCGTATTCGGCGGGCTCAACGAAGCGGTCGACGAAAACACGCGTTATGTCATCACGACACCGCACGACGGCGGCCCGACGGGCCCGGTGATCATCGCCGGGCCGACCTGCGACAGCGCCGATACTTTATACGAGAAAAGCAACAACCGCCTGCCACTGGCGCTGAAATCCGGCGACCGCGTGCGTTTCCACAGCGCCGGCGCCTACGTCACCACATACGCCACCAACGGCTTCAACGGTTTCAAACCGTTAGACGAGCACTACATCTGAGCTTACTTAAGAAACGGGGTCTGGGGCCTACGGCCCCAGCGGGGGTGCAGGGGGCAGAGCCCCCTGGCCTTCTGTTTCTTGATCGCAAACAGCTTCGGCGCGTGTCGCTAGCGTTGGGTCTGGCGGGGATTGCCCTAGCCACCGCACTGATCGGCTGGTTCGGATTCCGGCAGATTTTTCGAGCCGTGCTATCGGTCGGTTTTGGCGGATTCGCGGCTGTATGCGCATGGCAATTGGTGCTGTTCGCGGTGCTGGGCCTGTGCTGGTTCGTGCTGCTGCCGGCTGCGCCGCACTGGCGCCTTTGGGTCGCGGTTTGGGCGCGCATGGTGCGCGATGCCGCCGGCGGGTTGCTGCCATTTTCGCTGTTCGGCGGTTTCGTGCTCGGTGCACGGGCGATGACGCTGCATCATGTTTCGTGGCCGGTTGCGACCGCCACCACGGTGGTGGATCTCACCACCGAGTTTGTTGCGCAGATTGGGTTGGTGCTGATCGGCGTGCTGATCCTTACGGCACGATCGCCCGGTTCGGCGGTCGCGCTGCCGGTGTGCCTCGGGCTTATCGCGGCGGCGTGCGCCGGGCTCGCATTCTTTTGGCTGCAGCGTGGCGGCGCCTCCCCATTCATGCGCCTGATCAAGCGGTTGGGTGGCCGGGTGCTTGGCGGTTGGGCCGATACGGCGGCGTTCCACGTTGCTGCGATCCAGCAATCATTGACCGTGATCTATGCCCAGCCGTCACGCGTCGCGGCTGGCACCGCTTTGCATTTGCTGGGGTGGCTCGGCACCGGGTTCGCCAGCTGGATCGCATTTCGGCTGCTCGGCGCGCATATCGATTATGTCGGCGCGCTTGGCATCGAGGCGCTGCTGCACGCGGTGCTGGCGAGCGCAATCCTGGTGCCCGGCTATGCGGGCGTGCAGGAAGCTGCTTACGCGGGCGTGGGTGCGCTGTTCGGCCAGCCGCCGGAGGTTTCGCTGGCGGTGTCGCTGCTGCGCAGGGCGCGGGATATTGCGTTGGGCGTGCCAATTTTGGCGGTTTGGCAGGCGGTGGAGATTTCGCGGCGGAGGTAGGTAAGGGAAGGCCAGGGCTCTGCCCTGGACCCGCTGGGGCCGGAGGCCCCAGACCCCCATTCATAAAGAGTCGTTGGGGGAACGGCGAAGCCAAAAAATCCTTGACGGTACTGGCTTCGCCAAAAAGTCAGGAAAAGCCGCGCAGCGCTAAATGGGGTCTGGGGCCTCCGGCCCCAGCGGGTCCAGGGCAGAGCCCTGGCCTTTCTTGCCTTCGCCAGCGGCGGCACGCCGCCTTCAGTTCCACCCCGGCGGGTTGCGGTTGCGCTGGCGCTCCTGCTGCAGTTTGGTCCACAGCACCGCGACCGCGGCCAGCAATGCGACGATCATAATCGTGGTCATGATGCGGCGGATCATGCCGTGCAGCATGAATCCCAGCATGCCGCCGCCCATCATCCCACCCATCATCATATGTCGCATGGACAGAACTCCAACGGCGCCTGCTTCAGGCGCCGACACAATTCTCCTAGCACCAACGACTCCCCGGCGCATACCATGAAGCTCGAGGCCCACCCGATAGAGGCTGCGGGCGGGCCCGCCCTCGCGGCCTGACAAAGCGCTGCTGCGCTGTAACAATCGCGCGCACTTAATACCGAACAAACGGTGCACCGGCGCACCGAAGCGGCGGCGGCAGCCGTTGACGCAGCAATGGTTTTGTAAGATCGTGGGGCCTCGTCATGCAGCGATGGTGGCGCCATGTCCGGGCAGCAAAGCCCACAATCCGCGGCAACAGCTTCACCCGGCAGCGGTGCATCCGACAAGGATGCGTGGATCCGCCGGGTGCTCGGCACCGACCCGGCATCGGGGCCGGCGGACGAGGCCAACGCGCTGCAGCGCTTCAAGGACGAGCTCGATTACGTGCGCGGTGCGCTGAAAACGCTCGCGGCGGCACCGGATCAGCCAGCGCTGGCGGCCCGTTTGAAGCAGGCGGAGGCGCTGTTCGCCGCCGGCGATGTGGCGCAGGGCTTGCCGCAGATCGCGGCGTTGCGCACGGAAGTCGCCAGCGCCCTGTCGCGCGCGCGGGCGGCGGATGCGGCTGCGGTCGCCAAGGGCAGCGTCGCCCGCGCCAAGTTGCAGCTGGCGGTGCGCCAGGCGCATGCCGAGGCGGTGGAGAACCTCCGCGCGCTGTGTGCCAAGGTCTTGGCCTTGCCTGAGGTAAAGGCGGAAGACCGCACCGCGGAAGTAGCAGCGGCGGTAAAGCGGCTTGCCGACCTGATCCCGCCGCTCGATGCGGCCCTGGAAGATGCGCTCGGGCGCTACGATGCGGCAAAGGACGCGGCGGAGCGCGGCGCGGTCGGCCGCGATGCCGCGGCTCTGCTGGCCGGGTTCCGGCGCAAGCTTGCGGGCAACAAGGTGCTGCGGAACATCGAGCTGTTCGCCAAATCGGACATGGGCGGCATGAAAGTTGCCCAGGGCCTGACCGGTGCGCTGGCCGACAGTGCCGCGGAGGTCAGCCGCGGCACGTGAAGGCGACATCCGGAAGAGGAGTTTAGGGCATGTCTGGCCTGCTTGGGGTCGTGGAAAGGTTCCTGCTCGCCGCTGAAGAATTCTTCGATCAAATGCATGGCCAGGGGCTGGATGACGCCGACGATGGCGGCGCGCAGCAGCCGCCCGTGGCGCAACAGGGCGGGCAGCAGGTCGCGCAACAACCTGTCGTGCCGGTGGTGCAGCCTGTGGTGCCGCAGCCTGTGGTGCCGCAAGTCGTCCCTGTCCCGCAGCCGGTCCAGGGGCCGACGCTCGCGCAGCGCCTGGCAACCGAGCAGGCCGCCATCACCGCGGTGCGGCAAACCTTGTCCAATGTCATTTGGCAGCTCGCCGACGAACCCGTGATGGTCGATCGCGCCGGCTGGATCGATTCATATGTGAACCACCAGCGCACCTCGCCGAACTTGCAGAACGATCAGGATGCGGACGCGCGCCTGCAGGAGCTGCATACGCTGGTGACGGCAACGGCCGCGGTTGCCGGGCGCGTCGCCAACCGGGTCAAGGAGGTCTACGGACTGTACCTGGCCCACGGTGCTCTGCAGGGTGTGCCCGCGGCGGCGGCGGCGATTTGGACGCCGTTGCTCGGCACCGCGCCGCCGAACGAAAATACGCTGCTGGCGAATTTAACAACGATCGAGCAGCAGTTCGCGCTGGCCCTGCCGGTCGGATTCGATGCGTTGGGCGACGCCGCAAAGGCGCGGCGGTTTACCGATATGTGGAAGCTGCGCGCCGCGGCGCCGATACCATCTAATGGCGTGGGCGACATCTACGTCTCCAGCTTCGATGGCCCGAAAGACCGGTTCGGCGTGTCCTGGGACCTGACGGCGCCCGACGGCTGGGTGCTGCATGGCCACGCCGCCCTGGTTTGGGACGCCGACGAGCAGAATGTGACCGGCTTTCAGGTGCCGAGCCTGCATATCAAGCCGGCCGCCGACGAGCGTGCGACGGGCGTGAGCGTGGAAATCACCGACAACGCGGTGATCGGCGACTTGCAGCGCATAGCGCTGAAGCACGTGCAAAAGCTGGCCAAGAACTACAGATACGCCGAGGTTTTCGCGCGCACCAAGTTCAAGAAGAAGTAGGCAACTTGTACAGTCGGCGTAAGAATTAAAATCGAGTAAGGCCAGGGCTCTGCCCTGGACCCGCTGGGGCCGGAGGCCCCAGACCCCGATTAGCGCTGCGCGGCTTTTCCTTACTTCTAGGCGAAGTCAGCACCCGTCATGGATTTATTGGCTTCGCCGTTCCCCCAACGACTTAACGAATGGGGGTCTGGGGCCTCAGGCCCCAGCGGGTCCAGCCCTGGCCTTTTTTCCGGAACCCCTACTGCGGCGGCGACCCGCCCAGCGACCGCCGCAGCGGCGCCGAGGGGTCGTCCGCGCCGCCTACCGGCGTCGTCTGCAGCTCATACGGCATCACCGCCGCGCGCGGCATTTGTTCGCGCAGATCCTGGGTCAGCGCGCGGGCGTCGCGTTGGTCGTGGATCACATGCGGCGTCAGCAATATCAGCAATTCGGTGCGCGTGCGCGTGTTGTTCTGGCTGCCCGCGATCAGCCCCAGGATCGGCACGTCCTTGAGCCACGGTATGCCGGAATTGCCGGTGCTGACGTTGTCGGTAATCAACCCGGCCATGCCCACCGTCTGACCGTCCTGCACCACGATGCGGCTTTTCACCACGCGGTCGGAGAACGTCGGCGAGCCGATCGAGGAGCCCGAATTGCCCGACACCGAGGTCTGCGGCAGCACGCTGCTGACCTCCTGCTGCACGTCGAGCGTCACCAGGCCGCCGGAGTTCACCCGCGGCGTCACTTGCGTGATCACGCCGGTGGAGACGTAGGAAGTCGATTGCAGCACCCCGGTGCTGGCCCCCACGGTGGAAAGCGTGCCGTTCTGCACCGGCACCTGGTTGCCGACCTGCAATTGCGCGGTTTCATTGTCCAGCACCAGCAGTTCCGGCGCCGACAGCACTTTTACCGTGGTCACGTCCTGCAGCGCCTGCAGCACCAGGTCGCCGCTCTGCCCGGCCACGTTGAAGGTGAAATTCGGCACCGCGGAACCGGGGACGGCCGGGGTGCCAGCCCCGAAGATACCGCTATCCGGCGTCGTGGTGGCGGTCTGCACGAGGCCGCCATTGATCCCGTGATGGCGGAAGAAGAATTGCGTGCCGTAGGCAAGGTTGTCGTTCAGCGTGACCTCGGCGATGATGGCGTCGATACGCACCTGCAAGGGCATGATATCGACCTTGTGCAGCATCGCCTCGACGGTGTCCTCCTCCTCGCCGGTGGCATAGATCAGGATGGCGTTGTTATCGGGATTGGGAATGATCCGCATGGCGTTGGCGGTGTCGCCGCCACCGCCGCCGGCGCTGTTGGAAATGCCGCCGAGCAGCGGATTGGCGCCCGCGGCACCCGCGCCGGCCTCCGAGGCGGCGGCACCGCCGGTCGATGCATGGCCGCCAAGCCCGCCGCCGCCGCTGCTGCCACCCAGGCCGCCACCGAGGCCGCTGCCGCCGCTGCTGCCGCCGCCGAGCCCGCCGAGGCCGGAGCCGCCGCTGCTGCCGCCGAGCCCCGATCCGCCGCTGCCGCCGCTGCTCAGGCTTGAAATGCTGCCGATGCCGGCCGCCGAATTGCCGCCCTGCTGGCCGCTGGCATGCGCACTCGGCTGCGCCGTCACGTTGCTCGGCGTGAACGCCTGCTGCAGCACATAGGCCACATCGTTCGCGGTGCCGCTCTGCAAATAATAAACGTGCCAGGACCGCATCGTCTGCCGACGGCCACGTTCCACCACCTCGAACGCCCGCTGCGCCTCCGCGACGTAGCGCGGCGCATTGGCGATCACCAGCACGGCGTTGACCCGCGTCATCGGCACCACGCGGATCTGGTTGGTCAGCGGCCCGCCCTGCTGCGCGCGCAACGCCTGTTTCAGGGCATCGGCCAGGTCGGCGGCGTCGCCGTTCGCCGCCGGCAGCAGCGCGTAGCTTTGGCCGGCCAGCATGTCGATATCGAACGCGCGCACCAGATCGGTCAGTGCATCGCGCTGCGCCGGCTCGCCGCTGATCACCAGGCTGTTGCTGCCGGCAACGGCCACGATCCGCGCGCCGCCCTGCGCATAGGGCTGCAGCGCCTTGGCCATGTCGTCCGCGCCGGCATAGCGCAGCGGCACCAACATGCCGCCCGCGGTGCCATCGGCGCCGGCGACGCCGTTCGCGGCCGCCGCCGGCAGCACGCGATAAATGCCGCCAGTCTGCACCAGGGTGGCACCATTCTGTGCGAGCAACGATTGCAGCACCGGGATCAGTTGCGTCGTGCTGAGCGGGGTCACCGTGCGCAGCGTGGCGGTACCGTGCACCGCGGGGTCGATCGTATAGGTCATATGCAGCGTGGTGCCGAGGATCTGAGCCGCCACCTCGCGAATGTCGGTATCGGCGAAATCCAGCGTGACGTTGCCGCCCGCCCCGGGCACCACGCTGCGGCTCAGCGCCGGCAGCACGCCGACGGCGGTGCTGACCGTCACCTGCGACCGCGGTGCCGTGGTCGACACCGGGCCGCTGATGCGCGGCGTCGCGCGTCCGCTGTCGGTGGTCAGCGGCGGCAGCGGCGGCAGTTTGGTGTGCACCGTGGCGACCGGGGCGTGGCTGGCGCAACTGGCGACCAGCGCGGTGGCCGCCAGCATCAGCACGCGCGGCCGCCGGCAGGCCGCGATGATGCGGCGCACGGGCCGCCCGCCTCGAGCGCAAGACATTGGCGACATTCCTATCTCTCCCGGGGAAACGCCGGGACCGGCTGGCCCGGAACGAAGGACTGGTTCACCCCACCGGGCGCCGGTGTCACCGGGCCCGATGCATCCCCTGCGTCGTCGCCGTTGTCGCCGCCACCCTGCGGCGGCGGCGGCGGCATCGGCGGCTGCATCGGAAAATTCGGCCGGCCGGGAAACGCGGGGCCGAACCCCGGGGTGGGACCGCCGCCATTGAAGCCGGGCTGCGGAAACGTCGGTATCGACGGCGTCTGCCCGGTCCTGTTGTGGTCATAGGTCGGCCACAGCACCTGTTCGCCCTTCGGGCCGGTCACCACGACACGGTCGCGCTTGATCGTGCGCACGGTGGCGTCGTCCAGCGCCCCGCCTTCGCCGAGCACGAGCGGCTTGGCCCCGTCCGGCGCGAATATCGCCTTCTTGCCGGCCGGCGTGATCATGATTCCGGCCAAGCGCGGCAGCCCGGTGTTGCTCGCGAGATGGCCACCGCCGGAGGATTTCGGCGGACGCCGCCCGACCGTGAACAGCGGCCGGCCGAGCACGGTGTCGGCCCAATCCCCGGTGTCTTTCTGGTCCGCGTCGCTTGGCGTGGCGGCGGCCGGCCGCGGCGCCACCGCTGGCTTGGGCACCGGCGGCGCCGCCGCCGGCAGCCATTCGAACGGCAGGATCGCGACCAGCAGCGCGCATGTACCCAGGAACGGTGCCGCCAGCGCCCGGTTCACGGCGCGGCATCCTTGGCGCCGGCAACCCGGAAGCCATACACCGTAAAGCTCGCATCCAACGGCAGCGCGAGGCTGTTGAGCCCCATCGGTGTGGCGGTCAGGTGCAGATCGTCCACCAGCATGCTCGGCTGCGCCTCCTCCACCGACTTCAGCAAACTCACCACAACCGGCAGTTGAGCGTTCAGCTCGACCCTTACGCCGATGCGGCGATACACGCCAACCTGGTCCGCCGGCAGCGTCTCGATACTGGTCAACTGCGCGCTGGCGGCGGTGGCGAGCTGCTGCACCTGCTCCTGCAGCGCGGCCCCGGCAATGGCGTCCGTGCTGCCCGCGACGGTCGCGCGCGCCGGCGTGTGGGCCACCGCGGCCGCGGTGGCCTTCAGCGCCGGCAGGGTTTCGATCAGGGCCGCCTCCCGCGCCACGCGCAACCGCAGCTCGGCCAGCCGCGCCGCGCGCGCGCCATACCAGTCAACCACCGGCGCCAGGATGCCCAGCCAGATCACCAGCAGCGCCAGCGCCGCCAGCGCGGCGGCCAGGATCTGCCCGTTCCGCCCGGTTGGAAGACCCGCCATCGCTATTCCGCCAACTCGGCGTCGATCGCGAACACGTCCCGATGCGTCGCCTCCTGTCGCGTGACAGGCGCGGTAAACGCCGGGTTGCGAATGCGTTCGTCAGCCGAAAGCGCGCTGATCAGCTTCGGTGCCGACGCCGCCATGCCGGAGAGCGTGATCTTGCGTTCGCGCATGGTGAACTCGGTCAGGTAGCTGTCGTCAGGCAGGATCTCGGTCACCGCCGCGAGTCCGGCCAACGCATCGCCGAAATGGCGGGTCTCGGTGGCCACCACGTCGCCGCCGGCGCCCGCGCCGGCGATGCGGCGCCGCAGATCGTCCACCATCTGCATTTTCGGCTGCAAGGCGTCCAGGCTCGCCTGCGCCGAGGCCAGTGCCAGCGATTGGCGCAGGAACGGACTGCCGACCACCAGCGCCAGCAGTCCCGCCAGGATCGCGGCGGCGGCGCGCGGTGAAAGGCGCGCGATCCGGGTGTTCTCCACCTCGTGGGCCAGGCGAATGGTGCGCGGCCCCTGCGCGGTCTCGGTCTCGATCAGGCTTGGCGCGCCACCGCACCGTGCCAGCAGCTCCACCAGCTCCTGCACATGAACCCGCGGCACCAGGGTCAGCCGCAGCCCCAGCCGGCCGCGCGCGCGATCGCGCGATTCGACGGTCGCCCCCCAATAGACCTCATCGGGCGTAAACGGCGTCAGCCGCTCCATTTCATAGCCCAACACGCGCTCCCGGTCGCGCTCGGCCGCCAGCGGCAAGGTCACCCCGCGCTCCAGCACCGCGTCCTGCGGCAGGCGCAGCACCACCGGCTCGCCGCCCGCCCGGCTATCCAGAATGGCGCGCAGCGACGGCAGGCCAGGTTCGTCGAGCCGCGCCTGCGCCAGCCGCGCCTCCACGCCCCGGCGGCGGCGGTTGATCGAGAGCATGCCGGGACCCGCCTGCTCGACGACCAGCGCATTGCTGTCCGCGCCCGATGCCCGGCGGAGCGTCTCCGGCACCAGCTCCAGCAATTGCTGGCGCCACCATGTGAAGAACTCGGCTAGCACGCATCCCCCGTGACGGAAGCGCATGCCCTAGCGTGGCCCGGAAGGCTTGGGAAGAACGATCCGCCTTGTTGCGCCGTGTTAACCGGCAGGCCAGGGGCAGTTGTCACACCAACCCGCGCGGTACTCTAGTTTCCAGGAAGGCCAGGGCTCTGCCCTGGACCCGCTGGGGCCTGAGGCCCCAGACCCCCATTGGCGCTGCGCGGCTTTTCCCTGCTTCTCGGCGAAGCCAATAAGCATCTTGGATTTTTGGCTTCGCCGTTTCCCCCAACGATTCTTTATGAATGGGGGTCTGGGGCCTCAGGCCCCAGCGGGTCCAGGGCAGAGCCCTGGCCTTCCTCGCCGTGCTAATCTCTACAGGGTTAGCTATCCGTTGTCAGCGCCCTAACCGGGCGCCGGCGCAGCAGAGCGAACGCGGCCAGCACGATCACCACCACTACGGCACTCGAGAAGAACTGGCTCTGCAGCTCGGGCGTGGCCGCCATCGCCACCAGCACCGCGACGATCACGCCGGCAACCGCCCAGCTCGCGTACGGAAAAAACCACATGCGGATGGCGAGTTTCTCCGGCGCTTCCGCCTCAAGCGCGCGGCGCAGGCGCAGCTCCGCCAGCACCACCAGCAAATAATTGACCAGCGCGATCGCGCCGGAGGCATTGACCAGGAACGAAAACACCACCCCGGGCGAGACCACCGAGGCACCGATCGCGGCATAGCCGAACGCGGCCCCGGCCAGGATCGCGCGCGTCGGCACGCGCCGCC
>Ga0181531_10000337_pt1 | contig 32810 bp, 38 predicted proteins | sample PEATcosm2014_Bin_38_FD_119743 | JGI IMG/M metagenome (GOLD analysis project Ga0181531, IMG submission 119743) | Peatland microbial communities from MTU Mesocosm Facility, Houghton, MI, USA - PEATcosm2014_Bin11_10_metaG | ecosystem: Environmental > Terrestrial > Soil > Wetlands > Peat | place...
AGGAAGATGTAATGATTACATATGAGGATGGCTGGCAACCTGTCAGAGTACGTAGGACTCATGGCCCTACCTTTAGAAGCAATGAGGAAGTAGATAAGATACTTAGCTCTATCCTTCCTGGCAAGCCTTATCAACATGACTATGTAGATATTATAGGGGCTAGGAGAAGAGGTTGTAATTCATCCGTTTTCTATGTAGTGGATGTCCGCAGCTTACACCTAGAATCAGGCGACGATTACATCACAGTCTGCGAACATGATATATTGGCAGACTGAAAAACATAGTGGATGTCCCGAAGAGCTCTTGCAAAAGCAAGTAACGATGGCCGCGAGTATTCTAGGGGAAAGCGATTGAGCGAAAATCTTCCGCAATTAACCAGCAAGCAGTGGAAAATCGTGAAGCTAATTAGCCAGGGATATGACATCCACCAAATCGCTCGGAAATTGAAGCTTTCCACTAACACCATAAGTCGGCATAAAGACCGAATTTATAAGAGGTTACGGGTCAATAATGCCCTTGAATTGATGCTCAAAATATTCTACATTAAGGAGAGGGAACGTAATGAAAGTAGCTCTAACCACGGCCGAGCGAAGAGTCCTAGACCAAGTATCGAAGGGAAAAGCCTCAAAGGCGATTGCTGACGAGTTAGGAATCTCTCCTGCAACTGTTCACCGCCATAAAGCGAGCATGTTTCAGAAGACCGGAGCATGGAATATTATCTCTCTTGTTCGCATGTTCTACGTTTTGCGGGATAAGGTCACTGGAGAAATTTACCCAACAATCGAGATTCGATGGAATGAGAATTTTCGAACGCTGACGCCGAATTGTGAGAGGAATCAAAAAGCGCGGTAGAAGTTAAATCGTGCCGTCGATAGCGGAAGGGGCGTGCGCCCTGAAGTTTGTTCGAAATGCGGGGAAGTCTGCATTCCTGAAGGCCATCATCCGGATTATGAAAAGCCCCTCGAAGTCATCTGGCTGTGCATGGAGTGTCACATCGAGCATCACAGGATTCACGGCTTCAACTGACCCGTGGTGAGCGCAAGCCCCGCACTTCAGGGCGGGGTAAGCGAACCGTAGAACGTTAGGAAAGGAGAGCAGAGCAGATGGAGCGCAGGCAAGCATTCAAATTTGAATTGATGCCAAATGGCGAACAACAGCGCATGATGCGTCGCTTCGCTGGCAGTGTGCGCTATATCTACAACCACGCTCTCGCTCTGCAAAAGGAAATGTACGAAACCACGGCACGCTCCCACACTCGCTATCAACTGGACAAGCTGCTCACCCTGTGGAAGCAAGAGACACCGTGGCTCTCGGAGACACCAGCGCACTCCTTGCAGCAAGCATTGGTGGACTTGGACAAAGCGTATCAGAACTTCTTCAAGAAGCGTGCTCAGTTCCCTAAGTTCAAGAAGAAGGGGCAGCGCACTTCATATCGTGAGTCAGACCCGAAGACCATCACCCTAGACCAAGCGAACAGTCACATCCGTTTGCCAAAGATTGGCTGGGTACGCTATCGCAACAGCCGTGAAGTTCTCGGAGCAATCAAGAACGTCACTGTGAGCGAGTCGGCTGGCAAGTGGTACGTCAGCATCAGCACGCTGCGAGTTGTAGAGCAGCCCGTTCATCCTTCTTCATCAATCGTAGGCATCGACATGGGCGTCAAGCAGTTCGCCACGCTATCGGATGGCGAAGTCATCGACCCAGCAAACGTTGGGAAGAAGTACCAGAAGCGTATGCGCTTGTTGCAGCGTCGTTTGAGTAGGAAGCAAAAATTTAGTCAGAACTGGAAGAAGGCGAAAGCGGCAGTAGCCAAGTTGCATCGCAAGATTGCGGCTACTCGCTCGGACTTCATCCACAAAGTAACAAGCACGATTAGCAAAAACCACGCCGTCGTGTGCATCGAAGATTTACAAGTGAAGAATATGTCTGCATCAGCAGCGGGAACCATCGAGAAGAAGGGGAAGAATGTTGCGGCGAAGTCTGGTCTCAACAAGTCTATCCTCGACCAATCGTGGTTCGAGACACGTAGGCAGTTGGAATACAAGCAGCACTGGCTGGGCGGGGAAGTAATCGCAGTACCGCCGCAGCATACAAGCCAGCGTTGCCCCGAGTGTCAGCATGTGTCGCCAGACAACCGCAAGACGCAATCGAAGTTTGTTTGCATGTCGTGCGGGTTCGCAGCGAACGCAGACTTTGTTGGAGCAGTAAACATTTTAGCGGCAGGACATGCCGTCTTAGCCTGTAGAGATACTTCGCTTGCTATTGGGGCGTTGGCTCAGGAACCCACCGAGGGCATCGTATGCGAAAGCGTATAGAGCCTGTAGGAATCCCCCGCATTTATGCGGGGGAGGATGTCAACTACATAGTTTACGTGAATTGCGATATCCCTTTTTGCACACTATAAACAGAATCATGTTCCAACTCCTTGAAACACCCTGAAGGCCCTGGGGCGACTGACTCGCACTCGGCCGCCCCACTTCAAAGGAGGAGGCAGCACAAATCCAAGCGAAAGGCTTGGTCCCCAATGCCCTCAACGTTCGTGTCCGTAAATTCAGTAGTCGAACCACAGGAAATAGGCCCAGAAGGATTACTGCTTTACGGATTCCGAGGAGAAGCATTCCACCAGTTGACAGGGCCGGGAGTCTACATCGCGCAATGCGGAACAGGCGATGACATTGAATTTCTGTATATCGGATCGGCCAAAAACCTACATCAAAGAGGCGGGACTCGCCTCGTTAGCCTGTTCGCAACCTTCGGGTGAGGTAAGCCCGTCGTGTCAGGAACCCACCGAAGGTATCCCTGCTTAGCAGGTGCGCCAGTAGGAATCCCCTCCCTTCAGGGAGGGGAGGATGTCAAGATCGCACTATGCAAGAGCGAAAAGCACGCCAGGGATGTGGAATCGGCCCTGATTCGTGAATTTCAGCCCATTTTGAATGTAACTGGTACCCGAAGAGTGAATGGCGAATAGCGTCTGCGTATTACATCCGTGGGAAGCAGTAGACCTCGAAAAGAATGGGCTTCCCCCCTCCTGTCGTAATCACAAGCATGTTAAGAAAATCGAAGCTATGGAGATGACAGCACGAGGCGACAACCAGCCGCAATCGAAGTCTGCCCGTTGGATTGGTCCCGGGATGATCTGCTTGGTCGCTCAGGCAACATGGAGTCCTCGGCAGAGCGGTTGCGCAGGCCCGCTTGTCCTGCAAATGTCATGACTGGTGAAAAGAGACGAAGAGAGCTTCCGGCGTCTCCGAAGGCTCCCGCTGTGCGTTTGGAGTTGGCCTGATGTTTGACCCTGAAGCAAGCCCCCCTCCTTTCTGGCACAAGTCGTTTGCTGTAATTCTTGCAGCAGGAGTACTGGGAGCCATTGGCTACGTTTTGCATGGAATGTGGAAGGCATTGGGGCTGTAAATGGACGCTGTTTCTAAGGCACAGGCTGGTAACAAGCAAGAATCTAGCCGAATTGACCGCGTAAAGGGTCACAGATGGCAAAAAGGCCAATCTGGCAATCCTTCTGGCCGTCCGAAGAAGCTCCAGATCACCAAGATTTACGAGAAGATTCTACGTAGTGGCGTGAATCGCAAGGAGATAGAGGCGTCCATCAAGAAGATCGTTACGGATGGACGTATGGCTTCCGTGCTGATGATCCGGGAAATGGCGGAGCGCACGGAAGGCAAGGTCGCGGACATCGTAGATTTGAACGTTTCGGGCAAAATTACACTAGAACAGGCTCTGGAAGCTCGCAAAAAGGCCGCTAAGGAATGAGCGCGACTGCGGTAAGCCCGGAAGTCATGCTCATGGAGCTGGCCGCTGATTGCAGCAAAGACCCGCTAGGATTTGCGCGCGGTTTTTGGCTCAATTCTGAGCCGCGCAAGTGGCAAACGGAGATTCTGGAGTATGTAGGGCAGTGGCTGTCGAATCCTGAGACGCGCTATCAACCCTGCAAAGTGGCCGTGAGCTCCGGTCATGGTATCGGCAAGTCGGCATTCATGGGGATGTTCCTCCATTGGGCGATGAGCACGACGGCGGGATGTAAGGCGGTAGTTACGGCGGGCACGGGGACGCAGCTTGCGACGAAAACGGTCCCCGAGGTATCCAAGTGGTTCCGGTCCAGCCTGGGAGCTTCCTGGTTTGATGTGCGGGCCACAAGCATTCGAGCATTGGATTCAAGTATGCCCGAATCGTGGCGCACAGACTTCGTAACGTGGAGCGATCACAACACAGAAGCATTCGCCGGTCTGCATAATGAGGGCCGGCGCATTGTCCTGATTTTCGATGAAGCCTCAGCGATCGCAGACAAGGTTTGGGAAGTGGCGGAAGGCGCACTGACCGACGAGGGTACGGAGATTATTTGGCTGGCGTTCGGCAACCCAACACAGAATACGGGCCGGTTTCGTGAGTGTTTCGGTCGTTTTAAGCATCGTTGGAAGACGTTCCAGATCGACTCCCGCACCGTCGAAGGCACCAACAAAGAACAAATCGACAAATGGATAGTAGACTACGGTGAGGATTCAGACTTCGTACGTGTACGCGTCCGTGGCGAGTTCCCGAGGGCTGGATCAGCCCAGTTCATTCCCTCTGACGTGGTTGCCGCCTGTCGCAAGCATCGCGCTGAGGGTTACGAGGCTTTGCCCAAGGTCTTGTCGGTCGATGTCGCACGTTTCGGAGATGATCAGACTGTCTTTCAGCTCCGGCAAGGGCGCTATTCCGCGATTCTAGGGAAATACCGTGGCAAAGATACTCAATGGACAGCCGCGCAAACCATCAAGTTCAAGGAAGAGTGCCAGCCAGATGCGGTGGTGATTGACGCCGATGGGATCGGCGCCGGCGTAGTCGATACGCTCAAGAATCTGCGACATAAAGACATCTACGAGTTTCACGGCGGGCAGTCGCCAGATGACCCGAACGCGTATTACAATAAGCGAGCGGAAGTTTGGGGACTAATGCGAGCCTGGCTGGTTGCTGGCGCTGAGATTTCAGATGATCCCGAGCTAGAAACTGACTTAACTGCGCCAGAATACGGCTTCTCCAGTAAGCAGCAAATCCAGCTTGAGCGCAAAGAAGATATGAAGAAGCGGGGGCTATCTTCGCCGGATTGCGGCGATGCATTGGCAATGACCTTCGCGGTGAAGATTGCGCCAAAGGCGCGAGTGCCACAGGTGAATCGACCGACGTATCCAGGGCAGGGAGGCGATTCATGGATGGCGTAAGGAGAATTAATGAATAACGAACCAGCGGTAATGAGATCAGCGAAAGCAGCTCCGAAGGCGCCGAAAGTTCTGGAGGAAATTCGCCTGAAGCGCGGGATGGACGGAGGAGTGATTGCAACCCATCACTACGAAGGCTATGAGCATGCGCCCCAGCCGCACAACGTGGAAGCGAGCTTGCCGGCAGTCGCCGCCCATCTTGGTGAGCACATGGGACTCGAAGGCGGCGAGAAGATAGAAAGCCCGAAGGATCAGGATTAGGCCGTGCCAGTCGAGCATTTCAAATCTGCAGAAGGCTATCGCAAGAACATGGCATATCGGCATATTCACGGCATCCCATTCACGGCCTCAAAAGTCGTGGTTGCTGGCAAATCCCATGAAGTGAAGCATTCGAATAGCCCTGCCCGCAAAAAGATTGACACGAAGCAGCGCAAGAAAGTCGGCATGAAGCTATCGGACGTGATGCATGGAGCGCGATGAGGAAGACAAACTCAATCACAAAGCAGTCGGATACGAGCACCCCTCTGACCATAGCGATGATCGATGCGGTCGCTGTGCCCATTTTGTTGGAAGCATTCCGCCGCGATGCGAAGCGGTTAAGTCACCCATTCTGGCGGAAGATTGGTGTAAGCGGTTCTCGCCAAAGAAAAGCATGAGTCTCGTGGAGGTTATGAAGTGAATTACGAGCTGCGTTCCCTGAAAGAATTTCAGCAAGCCGTTCAGCAAGCCCCGATGCAAGAGCGCGTGGCCGCAATGGCTCCGTTCATCCGAAGCAATGCCCACTTGCGCAGGATCATCAAGAAAATCCCGATCAAACAGCGCGAAGCGGTCTACAACGCGCTGAAGGCGTACTTGAGGTTTACCCCGCAATCGTTTGCGATGCTCAAACCCCGATGAATCTACAAGGCTGGCAACCCAGAAACGACAGAGTAATCATCGAACGGCTGGACATGCAGCCTTCGAGGATCATCACGCTGACGGATGTTCCGAAGGGATTGAAGGGCCGTGTTATTGCCGCAGGCCCCGGCAAGTGGATACCGGGGACATGGTGGAAGATCGGCCCGAACGATTTCTGCCCCGACCACGGCGATCCCACTGATTGCGGTTGCGAGTATATGTGGATACCCGGCCATCGCGAAGAACATCCCTACAAACCAGGAATGCTCGTATTGTTCAATTCCAAATGGGATGACTTCAGAAACGCGGACTTCGAACGCGAGAAGCCCGTTGGCATTGTGGAGAATCTGCACCTCGTCCAAGTAGCCGACATTTTCTGCATCCTTGGGCGTGACGTGAAAGCGGCTTATTCGCTCGAAAAGAAAGCTAAAGACATTGTACCGACGCCCGAACAGATCGTCGCCCATTCTCAGCCCGCAATAAATGCCCGTTAAAAGCTCCGAATCCCAAGAGTCAGAACAGCAGCAAGGCGCTAAGTCCGAAAAGGTCAGGAAATTCCTTGCTTTGGCCCATGCGCGGTTCAAAAGTTCGGCCGATGCCGAATCGCGTGTCCGTCAAGAAGCCCTTGATGACATGGAGTTCAGCATCGGCAACCAGTGGCCCGACGACATCTACCAGCAGCGCACCACCGAAGGCAAGCCATGCATCACCATGAACCGGCTGCCGCAGACGATCCGGTATGTCACGAACGAACAGAGACAGCAGCGGCCCGCGGCACAAATCAATCCTGTTGGGAGCGGCGCATCCGTCGATCGCGCGCAAATCCGCGAGGGCATCATTCGGCACATCGAGGTCAATTCCGAAGCTGACATTGCCGACGACACGGCGTTTGATTCAATGGTGCGATGCGGTTTTGGGTATCAGCGAATAGTCACGGACTATGCCGCAGAAGTGGGCGACGAGCAGGAGCTGTTCATTCGTTGGGTGCGGAACAGTTTCACTGTTTACGATGACCCAACTGCGCAACTCCCCGACAAGTCAGACCGCAAGTTCTGTTTCTTCATCCAGGACATGCCCGCGGAAGAGTTCAAGCAGGAATATCCAAATGCCGCAATGGCAGGGCTGCGCGACTTTACCAGCCTTGGCGATGCTTCGATGGAATGGGCAAACAGCGAGAAGCAGACAATCCGCATTGCTGAATATTTCTTTCTCGAAAAGTCCAAGGATTCCCGCAGACCAAAAGTGAAATGGGCGATGATCTCCGCGCTAGACATTCTGGACGGCAACGATGAAGCGACGGATGGCCGATACTGGCCGGGAGAAGATGCCAGCAGGTACATCCCACTCGTAAAGGTCGTAGGCGACGATCTGGACGTAAACGGGAAACAGCACCAGGCGGGCCTCGTGCGGCACCTGAAGTCGCCGATGAAGCAATACAACGCGATGACTAGCGCGATGACGCAAAGCGCAATGCTGGCTCCGGTAGCGCCGTGGATAGCAGAAACCCGGCAGATTGAAGGCTACGAAGAGGACTGGCGGCTATCAAATCGTCGGGCCACGGCTGTTTTGCGGTATCACGCCGTGAGCGAGCGCGATACTCCGGTTCCGGCGCCTCAAAGAGTCAGCTCGGAACCTCCCATTCAAGCGTTTGGAGTACTGCTGGCCCGAGCGGAGATGGACTTACAAGCCTGCGCGGGCGTCTATAACCCCGCTTTGGGGAAAGAATCGTCCTCGGACCAATCTGGCAAGGCGATTAATAGCCTTCAGCAAAGGTCTGACGTAAACACGCTCAATTTCAGCGACAACCAAGCGCGGTCTATACGTTTCAGGACGCGGATCCTGCTCGATTGCATCCCGAAGGTCTATGACACGCACAGAGTCATGCGGATTATCAACCCTGACGGCACGGTGCGGCACGTTGTCACGCACAATGGCGCCGATCAGGCAGAATTTGCGAAGGAGTTAGCCCAGCAGCAGGAAATCAAGGAAATTTTTGATTTGGGTATCGGAACATACGATTGCACGGTGTCCGTTGGGCCTTCCTACCAAACGAAGCGCCAGCAGGCGGCTGATACCCAGCTTCAGCTTTTGAAGCTCTTGCCTCCGCAAGTCGCACAGATTCTCATGGATTTGGTCATTCGCAACATGGACATCCCGCAAGCCAATGAGATGGCCGACCGGATCAAAAAACAGTTACCGCCAGAACTTCTGGACGAGGGGCAAAGCGATCCGAAGCAGCAAATCATTCAGCTTCAGGCGCAACTGAAACAGATCGCCTTGCAAAACCAGCAGCTTCAGGCTGTAAACAGCGACATGCTGGGCGTCATCACAAAGAAGACCATCGAGCAGAAGGGCAAGCTCGATCTCGAACATCTGAAGATTCTGGGGCAAGTTCTCGTCGCGGAAATCAATACCAAATCTCAGGACCAGCAGCAACGGCTCGAAATGTTCAACGATATGCTGGCCCAGCTTGGCGAGCATGGGCACGAAGCCGCAAGCGCTGCGCAGGTTCATGCCCAAGAGATGCAGAAGCAGCAGCAGGCTGCCGCGAATCAATCGGCGCTCACGTCCCAACAGGCAGGTCATCAGTCGGCTCAATCTTCGCAAGATGCGAGCCAGGCTTTAGTCGCCCAGCAAGCAGCGGCTCCGCAGCCCGGAGCGGGAGCATAAATGTATTACAAAGAGTTGAACGCAGCCGGAACCTATCTCATTAAAGGCGCGCAAGGTTATTTGCAGGGAATCACGGTGAATCTTCCCGGAAGCGGCACGCTCCAGATTGCCGACAATAGCGCGGGTTCCGCAGCAGCACCATTTATCGCGGGCGCAACGGCTTTCGCTATCCCTCCAGCCGGCAGCTACCTCGACTACGATTGTAGTTTTTCAAATGGGCTAACGATTGTGGTTGGTGGAACAGGCCCGCTATCTATCACTGTGGAGTGGAGCTGATGCCGCGCCCAGTGGTAATTCGCAGGAAGCAGCGTAGCGGGAAGAACAATTGATCTTTGCATCGGTCCAACTAATGGCCGAGATAAATCCAAACGCGGAGGAAATCGCGTGGCAATCACGGTAGAGAGCACCACAGCACCACAATACGAACTGAACCATGCTGTTTCGGAGGATCGCAAAAACCCCGAAGCGCTGGATAAGTTCAAAGAGCAAGAAGAAAAAGCCACTCCCGGCGCGAGAACTGACGCGGAAAAGACGCCCGTTTCGGGAACGGACGACCACAAGGAACCAGAAGGCAAAAAAGAAGCAGAAGACGATCTTCCAGTTGGTGCGAGAAAGCGCATCGACAAGCTGACAGCGCGCGCGAAGACTGCCGAAGAAACAGTTGCGGAACTCCGAACGCGCCTCGAAGCCCTCGAAAAAGGCAAAGAGCAGCCAAAGACGGACACAAAGCAGCCTCAAGCCGCAACGGAACGTCCCAAGCGAGCAGATTTTCTCGCACAGGGCAAATCCGATGAGGAATATGAGGACGCTCTGTTTGCATGGCGAGCCGTTGAAGACGAACGGAAAGCCCTGACTGCCGAAATCGAGGATCGTACCAAGGAAATCGTTTCGACGCACAACGAACGGATGACCGCGGCCAAGGAAAAGTACCATGACTTTGAGGATAAGCTCAAAACCACAACTATTCCCTGGGATGCGAAGAATCCTCAGGATGTGCAGGCGTCGAAAGCGTTCCAGGTTGCGATTCACGAGTGCGACAATGGGCCGGATGTGCTCTATGAAATTGCGCAGAAGCCGGAACTCGCGGCGCAATTCGCAGGGCTCTCGCCGGCGCGTACGCAACTCCTGATCGGGCGCATTTCCGCTTCTCTTTTGCCTTCTGAAACTCCTGAAAAGAAAGAACCGCCCAAGACGAGGGTAGCAGCACCGCCCAAGCCTGTTGGTGGTTCGGCAAACACTTCCGCCTATGACCCTTACAAAGAACAGCCCAAGAACCATAAGCAGTACATGGCTTGGCGCAAGACGCAAGGGCAAGGGCGCGCGAACTAAGCCATGAAACAATGCTGCAATTATGCATTGAAGTGGCTTCCACTACTAAAGGAGTGGTAGCTATATAGCGAACCAACTGTTAACGATTAGTATGATAACAGAGGAAGCGCTTGAAGTGTTGTCGAACGAATGCACTTTCACGCCGCTTGTGAACCGCGAATATGATTCCAAGTTCGCAATCGAGGGCGCGAAAATCGGCACCGTTCTCAACATCAGAAAGCCTCCTCGTTACATCGGGCGCGTCGGTCAAGCCTTGCAGCTTGAAGATGCTACCGAAACCAGCGTGCCGTTGACGCTGAACACTCAGCGCGGCGTAGATATCGCGTTCACATCGCAGGACATGGCGTTGTCGATCAGCGATTTCTCGCGGCGTTTCCTGCGACCCGGCCTTATCAAGGTTGCCAACCTCGTAGATTTCGACGGCTTGGGGCAATACCTCAACGTCTTCGATGAGATTGGCACCCCCGGCACCGTTCCCAACTCGGCTCTGACCTACCTTCAGGTGGGGCAGCGGCTGAACGAGGAAGCGGCGCCATTGGCTGATCGCAACGTCGTTATTTCGCCCGGGATGAACGCCACAATCGTCAATGCCTTGACCGGCTTTTTCAATCCCCAGCGGACGATTTCCGAGCAATACCGCAAGGGAATGATGAGCCGGGACACCCTTGGTTTCGACTGGTATATGGATCAGAACGTTCGGACCCAGACAGTCGGGCTACAGGGCGGCACACCGATCGTCAACGCAGCCAACCAGACCGGAAATATCATCACGTCTTCGGGCTGGACGGCTTCGACGGTTGTTTTGAACCTTGGCGACGTCATCAGCTTCGGAACCACCTCCAGCGGCGCTCTCGCCGTCAATCCGCAGAACCTGCAATCCACTGGCGCGCTCCGGCAGTTTGTTGTGACCTCTGCGGTTACTTCGAACGGCTCCGGCGTGGCGTCGATTCCGATTTCAGGACCAGGCGGCTTGGGTGTCGTGACGGCTGGAGCTTTCCAGACCGTTACACAGGCTCCGCCAAACAATGCCACTATCAACGTCCAAGGCACAACGGGCCTTACTTCTCCCCGCGGTCTCGGCTTCTGCAAAGACGCTTTTGCCTTTGCGTGCGCTGACTTGCCGTTGTGGGAAGGGGTTCACAAGGCTTATCGCGCCAAAGACCCGGAAATCGGAATGTCAATTCGCATCATCTGCGCATATGACATCAACCTTGACCGCGCCCCTTGGCGGTTGGACCTGCTCTATGGCTGGCAGACTCAGTATCCCGAATTGGCCTGCCGTGTGGCATCGTGATGGAGAAAACAACGAACATGAACATCAAAAAAATGCTGTTCTCTCTTCTCGCAGCGCTGATTTGCGTGGGATCCATTTCCGCGCAGACCTCGCTGACCCAGACAACCCTTGCGGCGGCTATTCAGTGCGGCCCCTCTTGCGCCAATTCCGGCGTAGGTTCGGGCACCAGCTACCAAACCACCGTTAACCTCACCTCCGCAACCGGCGTCAGCGTGGCCGTCAATGGCCAGCCTGTAACGTTCATCTACGTAGACCAGGAATTGATGGGCGTGATGACGCTTTTGACCGGACAGACCACCGTCTACAGCGTGCTGCGCGCTCAGCAAGGGACGAAGCTTTCGGCTCACGTCTCCGGCGCAATGGTGCTTATTGAGACCGTAAGCCCGCAGTTTGGCGGCTACCAAGGTTCAGGCGGCTTCCAGCAGACTGACCCTCCGAACGGTGGAGCTTGCACCGCAACAAACACCAACGCTACCCCGTGGATCAACATCATCACAGGCTATCAGTGGTTGTGCTCGTCCATCACCGGCACATGGGTTTCTGGTTTCAACAATCCATTCGCCGGCGACTTCTCGGGCCAGACTGCAACCGTAGCGGCTGCAACCGGGGCCGTTCTGCCTACCGGAGCGCTATTTGTCATCAGCGGCGCGGGAGCAATCAGCGGCTTCACCATTCCTGTTGGCTGCAACGCAACGGCTGTAGGGGCTTGCTCCTTCACCGTAATCGCAGCGGCTGGCTCGACGTGGACATGGACCGCTGCGGGCAACATTATGACCGCCGGAACTGGTACGGCTGGGCACACTTTCGTGTTCACTTGGTCGGCCAGCTTGCAGAAGTTCGTTCCGTCGTCCCTGTCGTAAAACAATTCAACCCTGGGGCCTCGCTCGTTCAGGGGGCCCACACACATAGGAGCTGCGAATGAGTTCGTCAGGAGAAGTACCCGGCGCCAACGTTCCGCACGATTACGTGCCCGGCAAGGGCTACGTGCCTCGCACGCCCAGCGAAGAGTTGCAAGCGGAACTTGAACCGCTGCCGGTCGTTGAAGATGAAAAGGAAGGTGAGTAAATGGCTCAAGAATTGATCCCACGTCTCGGTCATAAGGACGTGTTTACCTATGACGTTATCCCTGAAGAGGATGACGTAAACAAGATCCCCATTCCCAAACAGGCGCGCAACGCGATGGGGCCCCATATCTACAACAAAGAGCGCAATGATCGCGGCCTCGTGATCGGCTATCAAAAGCTCAACGTGACGGCATCGGACCTCGAAGCGCCGCCAAAAGAAAACACTTTTCCCCCATTTCGAACGGTTTACCCCAAGGTTCTGCGTCGCGAAGCCACGAAAGCGGAAATCAAACAGCGCGAAGCTGATTTGACGCTCGAAATGTGGCTCGACCGGGACTTCGACCTCATCAAGGAAACGGGGCTTAACCAGCGCAAACGCGCATCCGACTGGCGGAAGTGGATAGATAGGCCCGTCGAAACTACGGTGAAAAGCCGCGAGGAAGAAGAAGAGATTCTTACGGCTTCCTAATGCCCGGTCCCGTTCTACCGCCAACAAACGCAACGACAACGTTTCCCGGCCTCTTCCCGACCGTCACCGATTTACTGAAACGGTCATTGAGGATTATTGGGGTGCTGTCGGGAGGAAGTCAGGGGTCTGAACTATCCGCCGATGACTTCCTCGATGCGATGTTTTCCGGGAATCAGTTGCTTGATTCGTGGAACACAGAGCGGCTGATGGTGTGGGGCATTCTGCGGAATGTTTACACGCTGCAATCTGGAGTGCAGACGTACCAACTGGGGCCGCAGCAGACCGGCACCGCAGCAACGACACTCGACCAGAACCGCTATTCGAAGATCGAACGCTACAGCATCATCAGCTTGACGAACGCCGCACAGCCCCTGGAATTGCCCATCGAATCCTTGACATACATTGGCTGGCAGGCCATCCCGGTAAAGAACATCCAATCGGCACTTTCGACCAAGGTTTATGACGATCGCGCATTCCCGCAGCGGAACCTGAATTTCTATCCTGTGCCAAACACCAACATTCAAGCGGTTGTCTATCCTTGGACTCAGGTGACGCAATTTACAGGATTGACCCAGCAGCTCGCGTTTCCGCCCGGCTACCTCCGCGCTTTAGCCTACAACATTGCGATGGAGTTGTTCCCTGAATGGCAAGGGAATCCCGCATTGCTGCCGGTGGTGCAGAAAATCGCTGTCGAGTCGAAAGCGGCTATCAAGTCGCTGAACGTTGTATCGCTCGAAATGGCCTGCGATTCGATGGTTGTCGGTGGTGTGAAGGGGATGATTTACAACTGGCTGACTGATGAACCGATTAGTAAAGGGTACGTTTAAGTAACTAGATAGCACGGAGGTGCTTCGATTGCAAGGTTTGGCTTCGTAGGACCATCCTACACGCTCGCGAACGTTACAAGTGATTGTCAGAGATGCTTGAATTTCTACCCCGAAGCCGACGAATCTGGCATGGGTAAGTCGGCAATGGTTCTGAATCCCCGCCCTGGTCTCTCTCTGTTCGCACAAGTCGGCGGAGCAGCGCAAGTTCGCGGCGAGTGGAGCATCAATGCGCGCATGTTCACCGTGATTGATGCGACTCTCTATGAGGTTCTTTCAAGCGGCGCGCTAAATGCGATCGGAAGCGTCGGAAACGACGGGAATCTTGTATCAATGGTCGCGAGTCCGCAACAGCTACTCGTAGCCAGCGTCGGGAATGTGTGGCTGTATCAACTCCAAACGGAAAGCGGCTACGCAAATGCAACCATCGCCCCGACTGGAACGTTGACCGCGGGGCAGTTTATCCAAATCCCCGCTTCCACGTTTCCCGGCCCGGTTACGCAAGTTGGATTGTGCGACAGCTTTTTCATCGCGCTCATTGCCTCGACGGAGCAATTCTTTGTCACGACACAACTAGACGCTACTGATTGGACCGACGAAGGCTCGAAAATCATTTCCACATTCCCTGACAACGTGGTTTCTATGGTTATCGACCACCGGGAAATCTGGCTGCTTGGCGCGAAGTCTTCGGAGCCGCAGTATGACTCTGGAAATATCTTCCCATTCGACTCCGTGCCTGGTGGATTTATTGAGCAAGGCTGCGCAGCGCAATTTGCCACGGTCCAGCTCGACAACTCGATTTTCTGGATTGGCGCACGGAATGACCAAGGCGGTTTGGTTGGCTGGCGCGCGAACGGCTATACTCCGCAGCGCATTTCGAATCACGCGGTAGAGAATTCCTGGAACAGTTACCCGACTTGCGCGGACGCGCGGGCATTCTCTTATTCGCTGGGCGGACATTCCTTCTGGCACATTAACTTCCCCTCGGCACAAGCGACTTGGGTCTATGACGTGGCAACGGGCCTCTGGCACGAACAGAGTTTCTACAACACGAACACCGGAACTCACCAAGCAGCGCTCCCGCAATGTCACACCTACCAGTTTGGGAAGCATCTCGTCGGCGACCGGCAAAGCGGGATGATTTACCAGATGCAGCTCCCGGTCGTGCAAGGCAATGGCTGGAATTTCGTTACCGACAATGGCGCACTCATCCATCGCATCCGCAAAGCTCCGCACATTTCGACTGAGCAAGAGTGGATTTATCACAACATGATTCAGATTGACCTCGAAGTAGGAGTCGGGCCGCAACCCCCGCTATATAACGGCGACGGATCGGCGCGAGGGCCGAAACTCACGCTCAGTTGGTCTGACGATGGCGGCAAGAATTTCCCACTGGCCTTCGATCTCGATTGCGGACAAGCAGGGAATTACAAGCGGCGCGTGATGAAGTGGCGGTTGGGGCGTTCACGTGATCGCGTTTATCAGATTCAGTGCAGCGACCCTGTGCCCTGGAGAGTCACTGATGCCTATTTGCAGGCCAGTGGGATGCAGCGACCGCAAAAGCGCCTAGCGAAGCAATACTCGGAAGTGGCCTGATGGCGAACACCGATCTCAACTTCGCCCCTCCGCCTGTTAGAACACCTTTTTTCGATGCAGGTCCAGCGCAATCCGAGAGCGGCACACGTTTCGAGGATCGCGGCAAGCCGAAACCGCTTCCCAGGCAGCCTCACCGTGGCTGGATGCAATGGTTTCAAAGCGTCACCAACAAATTAACCGCTCCAATCGCAGTGGGAACACCGACAGCGAAGACGCCGGGCCAAATAGGCCAGCAAATGCATGATGCCAATTTCCTCTACACCTTCACGGTAGCGAATACATGGATGAAAACGCCATTTCAACCGCTCTCTTAGAGTTCTGCGATTTCGTCAGCGGGCATGTTGAGAAAGAATTGGTTTTGCCCGAGACACTGATTAATGATCTCGATGTGGACTCGCTCGAATTTATCGAACTAGTGCAGGCCATCAGCGCGAAATACGGGCCAGTGCCCGACGACAAAATCACGAAAGTATGCACCGTTCGCGACCTTTTCGATGCAATTCCAGCGTGAAACGCTAGATGACTGGCTGGTTGACTTAGAGCCCTTGATTCTCCCGCACTGGGAAGAACTGACGCTAGACAAAGATGTTTTCAGCGAACCTTATCCCGATGTTGAAAAGTTCCGCGATGTCCAGAATCAAGGAAAACTCCTTATCGTCACCGCGCGCGACAACGGTGATCTTGTCGGCTATTGGGTGGGCGCCGTTCTCGGGCATTTGCATTATCCGAAAGCACCGCCTGTCTGCCTCACAGACATGTACTTTTTGCATTCTGCCTACCGCAAAGGTCCGACGGGGATTCAATTGATAGAAGCCGCGATCCAAGAAGCAAAGAAAGCCGGCGCAGCCGATTTTCACATTTCCTGCAAGGTCCATGAAGATCACACGAAACTTTTTGAAGCCATGAAGTTCAAGAAAACGGATTACGTGTTTCGCAAGAGGCTCATCTAATGCGGAAAGTAGGGTATTAATACGGGCATTGGAACAGGTTTGGGGATTGCTGGAATCGCAAGCGCGGGAATCGGCGCGGCCGGTTCGCTTGGTGCGGGTTCCGAACAAGCCGGAGCCGCGAAATCCGCTGAGCAGCTTCAGTATCAAGAGCAGCAACAGGCGCTTCAGTTCCAGGAACAAGAGTGGGAGCAGCAGCAACAAAATGAAGCTCCTTATCTCCAAGCTGGCGGGAAAGCGATTGGGAACCTCTACAATCTTGCAAATGGCGGGCTGCCAGCATGGAGCGGTTCCTTTCAGGCGCCCACGGCGCAGCAAGCCGAGCAGACCCCCGGCTATCAATTCCAGGTTCAACAGGGCGATCAGGCGCTCCAGAACTCTGCGGCGGCGCGCGGCGGTGTATTATCGAGCGGCACGGCGAAGAATCTTGAGGCTTACAATCAGGGACTCGCTTCGACGGACTATCAGCAGGTTTTCAACAATTCCCTGACGCAGTACCAGCAAGCCTACAACGAATATCAGCAGAATCAATTGAATCAGTTCAACCGACTGGCATCCGTGGCGGGAGTGGGGCAAACGGCAGTTGGTCAAACGGGCCAACTCGGGCAGGCCGCATCGAACAACCTCGGAAATATCTTCCTGACCGGCGGAGCGCAGCAGGGACAAGATTTGCAATTCGGCGCAGCGGCGAATGCGAGCGGTTACGTTGGCGCAGCAAACGCCGCAGCCGGTGGATTGGGCAGCCTATCGGGCGCTTTGACGCTTCAGCAGATTCTTGCGCAGAATGGTCAGAATCCAGGGCAGGTTCCCAACTATGACCCCAACTACAACTATATGACGACTACAGGACCGACGCAGGAATAACAATGGCTGGCATACCTCTAGCCGCACTTTCTATAAACACGCAGCAACCTAACCCGCTCGACACGGCGGCAAAGGCCATGAACCTGCAAAATATCATGCAGGAGGGGCAGACTCGCCAGCTCCAGCAGATCGGCCTATCGCAAGAAAATCAACAGCGCGCATTGCAGTTGAAGGACAAAGAAACGCTGCGCTCCCTCTCTTCGCAGCATGTCCAGAAAGACTCGAATGGGAATGTTACAGGATTCGATTTCGATGGGCTAATCAAAGACGCTGCTGGTGCAGGAGTTTCCCCGCAAACACTCAATCAAATGCAGAATCAGTGGGCGGAAGCCATTAAGAATCTCGCGGGCGCCGATGAAGCGACGCGGAACAATGAAACGGCAAAAAACAAAACGATGTATGAAGCGTTGGAGTCGCTGCGCGCTTTGCCGCAAGCTCAACGGCCAGCCGCGCTCCAGCAAGCTATTCCAAGCCTGCAAAAACAGGGCGTGGATACATCACAGATTCCGCCGAATGCCGTACTAGACGACGCCTCGCTAACGCAGTTCGAAGCCAGACTCGGAATGCACGCGCAAATCTTGGCGGACGCAAAAACAGCAGCAGAGACGAATCAAGCCAATCAAAAAGCCAACCTCGACAAGATGGAAGCCGCGGAAAAAGGTTCTCCGCTCACCAAAATGGAGAATGACCCGACAATGTTTGCCGGAGACAAACTCCCCGCATCCATGGCCTACCTGCAAAGCAAGGTCAATGACTCGGACCCGGCCACAGTGGCGCGTGCAACGCGATTGCTGTCCATCGCAAAAGTCTCACAAGCGAATCAGTTGGGAATAGAAGCGTCAAAGAAGGCAACGGACCAGGCCATCCAGGACGGCGATCCGAATGCCGCAGCGAAGCTTCTCGTGGATGGAACGGTCGCACCCTCGCAAATCATCTCCTCCCGCAAGCCGGAATTCGCGCAGAAAGCATTTACAGCGGCACAAGCGCTACAGCCCGGATGGGACGCGCGCAAGGCAGAGGCTGACTTCAAGGTTGCCAGCTCTCCGGCGCAAGTGGCCTTCTTTGGCTCGGCAAAGTCTCTAACGGACAAGGGAGGTACGCTCGACCAGCTCGCCGCAGCAGCTAAAGACATTCCGGGCGGACAAATCCCGATATTCAACTCAATTGCCGATGCCATCAATGCTTCGACCGGCAGCGGCCCCATTGCAAAGTATGCCTCTATCGCGCTCGGCTTCGCCGACGACTATTCGAAGGTGATGGGCGGGGGGCAGGGAAGCGATACATCGCGCACGCAGGCTCTACAACTCGTCTCATTGAAGCAAAGTCCAGATCAGCGTGCGGCATCCATTGAAGGGATTCGAGGAGCCGTCATGTCGCAATTGAATTCGCGCATCGGAAGCAATCCAGTCCTGAAAAAGATGTACGGCGATTCCTTGGATGTGAATAAAACCAATGCGGAGCATGTTCCAGGCGGAAAAGCGGCCGGATTACAAGAGGGCCAGACTGGCACCGGCTCTGATGGCAAACAATATGTCGTGAAAGGCGGAGTGTGGCAAGCAAGGTAACGATTACACCGGATTCTCCTCCGGCGCCGCCGATGAGCGCGAGTGGCGGGCAGGTGACAATCACGCCCGATTCCAAGCCGCAAGGACCGACGATTGGTCCGCGTGCTATTGAGTATCCATCAACGGTCCCTGGGGCGAAGTATGTGCATGATGCGCTTCAGGAACTTGAAGACTGGGGACATAATACTCCCCAAGAGAGACAGCAACATCCGTATCAATCCGCTATCGGGGACGCCGCCGCGAACCTAAAGCAACTGCTCGTCGGCGGGCAGGGCGGAGGGATGGACTTAAAGACTGGCCTTCTGACCAATCCCGTTATCGGCGCAGTCAGTGGTGTACCCGAGGACGAATCGCTGAATGCGGCGCGCGCGGGATTTCAGGCCGTAAAAGGCGTGGCGAAGAAAGTGTTGAGCAGTCCAGCCACGGCCGTTGACGCCGTCAAAGCGACCGAGGCGGGCCGAGCGCTGACGCAAACCCTTGCGCCAGAAACTGCGGCTGCGCCCCTGTCTGCAACTCGCGGAGCGGCCACCACGGGTGGGGCAGCTACAACGAGCATAACGAATCAAGATGTTATCAAGCACGCGTCGGACATGGGAATCAAATTGACTCCCGCTCAGGCTCTCCAAACTTCCGCCGCGAAGTCGGAACAAACATTGGGCGAAGAAGCATTAATCACCGGCAGCAAAATCAAAGAAGCGGCCGCCGTGGAACGCGGAAAGCTTGCGGATGAAGTCGCGCAATTCCAGGATCGGCTTGATCCTCAGCGCGGCGGTATGTCGGCGGAATCGGCGGGAGAGCATCTGCAAAACTCGGCCGATGTAGCACGTTCGGTATTGAAAGATAACGTCAATCAGGCGTATGCTGATGTGAAGGCGCAGCAAGCCGACCTTGCTGGTGACGCACAAGGACCGCTCCAGCAACTGATCCATGATGAAACCTTTGCCCGGCAGCCGCATGCGGCCGTAGAACAGCCAGTTTTTCAAACTTCCGCAGCAAAAGCTGCGATTAAAGACATTCAGGACATGCTCGCCGATCCGGCGATGCAGGGAAGGCAATCGGTTCAGTCGCTCAGAAATCTGAGAACGACTCTTTTAGAAAAAGGCAATGACTATGGGGCAAATGCTCTTAGCGATTCTGGTCAGCGTATCTATAGGCTTGCGGCTTCTCGCGTGGATGATGCGATCATGGACGCAGCCAAAGGAACTGACTTTGAGCAAACCTTCCGAGATGCTGGACAGCAGAACTCCAAGCTGCAAAGTCTATACAATCAGCGAGGGGCGGCTCCTTATCGAATCCTCAATACCGAAGACCCCGCCGCAGTTACCAATGGAATCCTCAACAGATCCTCCGTTCAAGAAATAGAAACTCTCAAGGGCGAAAACTTCGACCTCGGTCCGCTGGCGCGCCAATTAGTCGAAGACATTAAGGATGGCGGTTTCCGTGTCACCAATGGCGGACTCGGTGGCTATCCCGATACATTCCTGCGTTCCCTACTCGGACCGGACGCGACGAAAGAACTCTACATGAAGGCGGAAATCGCGCGTCGGCTCGCCGAAAATTACAATCCTTCCGGCTCTGGCAAAGTTGTTCTAGGCGCATCGCAAGTGCTTCATCCGGTTGCGGCTGTCGGTGCGCAAGTTGCCCGACTCCGGTCCATGCCGCAAGCCGCCGCTAACTACCTCCCGAAATCATTGGCAGACCTCGCAAAATGAAAAAACTAATAGTTGCAGTGATTCTTTGCACGCTTTTCGGGGCAAATGGCGAAGCCCAGGTAGCAGTTAGTCTTGCACCCGTCGCCCGGCAGCAATTCTTCAACTCCACAGGCACGCCCCTAGCCGGAGGCTGCGTATCCTTCTTTGCTGCGGGCACCACCACACAACAAGCAGCCTATTCGGACATAACCGGCCTCTACCAGCTTCAAAACCCGCTCACGCTCGACAATTCCGGCATGGCGACGATCTATCTGGCCAATCAATCCTATAAAATCCAGGTGAACGCCGCGCCGGGCTCCGGTTCGTGCGCCTCAAACAACCTTGGCGCTCAGCAGTGGGTTCAAGACAATGTTTCTTCCTACCAGGTCATTTCAAGCATTTCGAATCTGATTTTCGCGGGAGTAACTGTCGATCCGTCAGGCTCAGCCGGAGAAATCGGCTACCGTTCGGACATTCCGTGTTTCCGCGTCTTCACAACGCTGTGGGATTGCGTCGCAACGCTGAATGGAGTCCAGACGATTGCCAACAAAACGCTAACCGCACCGATTATCAACAATGCATCCGGGGCAACACTCATTTCACCTTCCATTGCCGGCTTAACAATCGGCGGCGTTGCCGTAGCGACCGGAAATCCAACCAACTTCGTCAATTTCACGAATGGCGCAGCCGGAACAACGCTGAATTCGCTCGCCAAGCTGGTTGTCAATGGCTCCGGCGTGAATGCCGTCAATACCGTAACGACGGATACCGGCGGCGTCGTCGGAATAACGATTGGCGGAGGTGGAACGTCGGGAATCGCCATTATCCAGCGCACCGGCCAAGTGCTTTGCACGTTCGATGGGAGCACGACCGCCGACGATTATGTCCAGATCAGCACGACCGTCGCTGGAGACTGTCACGATGGCGGCGTTGCAACTTACCCGACTACGGGAAATCAAGTCATCGGGCGGGCTCTGACGACGAATACCGGCGTTGGCTCCTATCTAATTGACCTTTTCCCCCCAGAGATCAGGTCGGGAGGCTCGATAAGCACGGTTGAATCGACCTGGCCTATTGTGATGACGCAAGGCTTGAACGTCGGCGCTCCATACACTTTCGCGCAAGTCGTTCTCGCACAGCCGCATATGCTGACGCGCTTCGTCATTTCGATTGGCACCGCTCTTTCCGGTTGCTCCACGTCTCCGGTCGTGCAGTTCACGGACATTACTTCCTCGACTGTACTGACTTCCACGACGCTTACGAATAGCGCAGCCGGAACGCTCTTTGATTCCGGCGTTCTCAGCGTTTCAATGACCTCCGGCCATACGTTCGGAATTATTCTCTCGACGGCGGCGGTAGGCTGTACCGGATTCGGAACAAGCAGCACGGCAACGGCGGTGTTTCATTGATTAAGAAACTTGCGATTCTCTTTTTGCTAGCCACTGCGCCACTTTGCGCGCAAGGCTATCGCTTCGATTCTCAGGTGTCGCAAGAGTTCTCCACGACACTGATTACCGGCGCAACGAATGTCTTGACCGTTCCCGCTGGCCCGATCATCGCATTTTGCAACTTCCCCGCGAATGCCGTGCCCTGCACGAACAAAGCGACGACCTACACATCCGTCACGCTCGGCACTTCCTGCCCCACTTCGACGCAGATCACGTTGACAGGTTCAAATACCTGCGTAGCTTCGCCGGATTCACAAGACAATTGGGGCGTGTGGGTTCCAAGCGGCCAATACTCCTACACCATTACAATTGGGGGCGTCAACTTCGGCCCTTATGTTGTTAATTTCGGCGTGCCGAGTGGCACGCTTCTAACAAATCTGTTCGTCACTTCTCTAAATGGCACGGTTTATGCCGATCAGGAAGCGGGAGCGACTGCCGACGTAAAAATAAATGCGTGCATCACCGCAGCAATCGCCAGCGGCGCGCACATCTGCAATGCGACGGGACTCTACGGCACGCAAACCATTGCCGCGCAAATCAATGTCGGCGATTCTTCGCAGGACCAAGTAGCCCTGATTCTTCCGCCTTACGGAACTTGGGGCGTCACCATCACAAACGGCACCAGTTGCGCCATCAAACAGTACGGCAACTCCACGATCTCCGGTCTGGCAACCGGGGGCAGCAACAAGCTTCTGATTCAACCTTCGAGCGGATCCACCAGCGTATCCGCATACTACTGCCAAGATACCTCCCCAACGGGAGGCGGCTCCTATATCTCTGCGGATGGGTTTGAGATTTATAATCCGGCTGTCGCGGCAGCGACAAGCGGCTCGGCGATGAAGATTTTCGCCAACTTCGACAATGCCAACTATGGTCCGCATCTTATCGTGGCCGACTACATGGAAATTGGCATTCAGGTCGTTGGCGCTTGCTGCTCGGCTAATTTCTGGGGCGTGGAATCGAGCGGGGGATTCGGAGCTGGCGCGCAACCTCTCAGTGTGAATACAAACGCTGGGGCGAATAGCGGGCTCCAAGTGAATTTCTTTGGCGGCAGTTTCGACCATCCAGGCACGGGCAAAAACAACATCCTCGTGCAGGGCACCGGAACCACAGCTCCAATCACCATCGCATTCCACGGCACCTACATGGAAGGCTACAACGGCGCGAGCGCTTCCACGGCAATGCTGGAATTGCAAAGCGTTCAGAACGCTACGATCACCGGATTGACCGCGTGCGCGCTGTCCTCTGGCTCGACGCAACCCGCAATTCAGATTGATGATTCGCCTGCCGTAGCGTCAAGCATCAACATCACCGGCCTTGCCGAGCCAACAAATTCGCCGTGCCTCGGCTCTACCAAGGGTATCGTGGACAACATTAATTCCGTGTCCATCGTTCCCGATGCCGCAAATAACATCTCTTCCTACCATACGGGAAATTCGAACTTTAACGGCATTGGACTTTCCGCGCCGATCAAGAATACCGCTGGCACGGCCACGATGGGCTTGACGCTCAAGACGGGCTCCGGGGCCGGAAATTATACAGGGGCCAACACCGCGGCATTTGCCAGCGTTGACACGACGAATCTCTGCACGACGATCACGGTCCCAACGGGCTGGAAGCTGAAAGTAGATGCCAGCGCGGTTATTGAATCTGCGACCGCAGCCGTCGCGCAAAGTTTCGCGCTTGTGGATGCTGGGGTTACCTGCACAAGCGGCGGCGTCACGGCGCTAACCGGGACGGAGCGAGACATCACCCCGCCGGCGCTTGGCGCATTCGATGTGAATCTTCATACGCAATATATTTTCACCGGAGACGGGGCGGCACATTCATTCAGCTTGGTAGCGAAAACTGCGAATGCGGCCGATTCGTGGGGCATACAGAACACGAGCGCGACTTCGGCACCAAGCATGACGTTCACATTAATGCCAAGCAACTGAGGAACCTATGAAAACCAGATGGATAGCGGCATTCGCCGCGATTGCGCTGTGCTGTGGACGAATCGAGGCTCAAGGCCCGGTCATCAATGACCCCGCTAACGGCCTGACGCAGACTTTCTCCAGTGGTGCAGCGATCACTCCCGGCCAGATCGTCAAGCTGAATGGGACCGGGCAAGTCATTCCCGTCACCACTTCCGACACTGCTTCGCCCATTGGAATTGCGGCGACTGGCACAAATAGCGCCTACCAGACCATCATTGTGACCATCGGCGGGTCACGAACAATCCTGGTCGATGGCGCTTGCATAATCGGGCAAAAGGTTCAAATCAGCGCAATTACCGCAGGATATGGAAATTGTTCATCCTCCCCGACGCTTGGCACGGTAGGGCTTGCGCTGGCAGCGGTTAGCGCCGCAGGGCAGGTATCAGTGCAGCTTCAAATCGGCGGCAGCAGCTCTAATGGCGGTGGCACGGCGACGAACGGCGTAGGCGGTTCTGCGAACCCGGCGTCTCCCGCAAAAGCTTTCTATCTCTATCCAAGCTGCTTATCCGCTAATACCGGCCAGTGTTTTCAAAGCCCGGGAAACACGCAGCAAGTCGCAGACTGTGGCTGGACAGTAGGTCCTCCATCGGTAGTCACCTGTACGGGCAGTCACTTTACTTCAGCGGATGTAGGCAAACGAGCCTTCGGCTACAAGACTTGCGATGCGTCCGTCAATCTCGCGGCGAATAGCAATAACCTGCCCATGACGACGACGACTCCGTTGACCATTGCGACCTTTAACAGCGCAACGTCCGTCACCTTGTCTGGCGCTGCGGTTAACGCCGTAACTATCAGCGGTTCATTTCCGAAAGGCGGCTGTTTTATATGGGGGAATCCCGACGATTCGGGAGCGGTTCTCATGGATGCCGCCATGCAAGCATCCCTTGTGTGTCCGAAAGCGGAACTGGGTAATGCGAACTATATGTTTACGACGTACCACTTCGTCGCAAACCCTCCTGCTTGCGCTAATCTTGGAACTAGTGGCGGCATAAACGCCGGTAACATCGTATACTCTTCCGGCTTCACGCTAACAGGGGCGGGTGCTGGAACTACTAACTTTTTTCTAACTCCCGGATTCCCGGAAACGGGTACTTGCACAAATGGCATGAGCGGGAAAGCTCTTTGGGTCATTCCACTGCAAGGCGAATGGGCGGATTTGCAAATAACAGGTGGCGGAAATTTCGTCGCTACGGGTATTTCGACAAACGGTTGCAACATTGTTGAAGCGGACGGACCGGCATCTCTAAGGAATTTCGTAGCTACCAACTTCGGCGAGCGCGGTTCCAGCAACACGCCTACAAACGGTGTCGGAGCCTATCTATGGACACAATTAAATCACGTAAATTTATCGGCATTCGGAACGCAGGACGTTGCGACTAACGTTTCTTCTTCTATAACTGCGATCCAGTTATGGGTAGAGAACGTCGGCACGACGGGTATAAGCCTTGGAACGTTGACGGATTATTACTCTCAGACGGTATCGCAATTCAGCAAGTATAATTTCATCTGCTACGACTGTACGGTAGACGTAGAAAACCTTGTTGACCCGAATACGGTTCCCTTCCTTTTCGTAAACAAGGGGTTAAACGCCAAATGGTATCGCGGTGGCTTAAGCACCGTCGCGGGAACGTACAATTCCAATAACTTTGTTGGCTACTACTGCGAACAGAATGGATGCACGCTAGACGTTCAGGATGCGTTTTTCGATCTAAGCCAACCGTCAACAGGTACGGGGTATATCGCCGTTCAGTGTGCTAACACATGCACGAATCACTTTGAAAATTCCATATTCAAGGGAACGTCTGGCGGATTCGGATACAAGGATGTAGCCGGAAGCGCGTTGTACGACATGGGAGGAAATACATTCGGCGCGGTATCTATCGCCGGTTCCGTCTACGGAAGCGCGTCGATAACCGGCACGACTCTTGTAACGGGAAACGTCGTACTCACTTCCGGATGGGGAACGGGCGCAGCGGCGTCTGCATTTCTTGGCAATTCCTTAGCAGCTCAGTGGACAACAACGATTGGAACGGGGCCGGGAGCGGGAGCGATAACAACGGTGACTTTCCCGACACCTTTTCTAGTAGCTCCCACGTGCAGCGCTCAAGTTGTTGGGGGAACTTCCACAACGGTGCTTCCTGTGGAATGCAGCGCAACCACGACGGCAGCCACGCTCACCTACGTAGGGACGTTCGTAAGTGGGACGGTTATCACCCGGTTGACTGCGAGTAACTAATGGGAAGTCTGGCGTGGACAGAAAGCCAATTTGCAGAGTCTCGGGAAGAAGCGTCTCCTTCACAAGATTCGTAACAAGCAGTCCAGACGCACAAAGTACGAAAATCACGTCGTGTCCAAACAGATTGTGGACTACGCTGCGAAACATCGTGACGCGGCGGCAGCCGAGCGGTGCGGACCTGCTCCCGCAAAGGAAAATTAAGTGAAAAAACTCTTCGCCTTCGCCGTTCTATTCCTGCTGGCCTTGCCGCTCGCCGCTCAGACGCCGCAAGCCATCCAATGCGCGAAGCTATCTCCTGCGGGTGCCGGAGCGTACCCAAGCCCGCAGGCCACTTACACGATGGGCTTCACATCGCAGGCGAATAATACGTGGGTACTGGCCGTCACGCCTGCGCCGACATTGACAGAGAACGGCAACTCGTGGGGAACCAACATCGCTCCGGGTCTCTTCATAGCTCCAACGCTCGGGGCCGCTGAATCCATCCAATTAGCCTATAACGGCACAACTTACGCCTCGGCTGTCCTCTGCGAGTATCCCGGACAACTTGTGGTGGATGCGGTAGGACAGGTTGCAACAGGCACGGCTCAATTGGCGCAATCCAACACGGTCGCGGCCACGGCAGGCGACATCGTAATCAACTACGGCTGGCAATCCACATCAAACTATCTGAGCTTCACACTTACTACTGGGTTCGCGGTTGAGCCGCCGACTACTAGTCTGTACATCGCTGACGAACTCGCAATGGCGAGCGGCACCGTTTCTGCCGGAGCAAATTGGTCTGGGGCTGTGAACTTCACGGAAGGAATCGTGGCGCTGAAGCAGTCAGTGCAGAACGTGACGCTGACTTTCGGGCCTGCGAAGACCATCAACGGCGACGTGTGCGCCAATATGGTGACTTTCGATGACGGCTCATCTATCTTCAGCGGGCAGCCTGCGCCGGAAAGCGTCATGCAGCTTCAGGGAAACGCATGGGTGAATATCGGGACTCCGGTCATCCAGCCTAACGGGCAAATCGTTGGCAGCGTGAGCCTCAACCCGAATTACACGGACGCAAATGGTCTCATCGAATTGCAACTGCTCGTGCAAACGATGCTGAATCTGCCTCCGGCGTCGGCTGTGCCTATCGCACCATCCACATTGACGAACGGCCAGACCGGGCTTTGCGGCAGCTTCATCGTGTACAGGGCAACGGGGACGCCGAAGTACGAGACCTTTGGATTTACGCCGTAGTGTAATGGATTACACCAGCCCCATTCCAAATTAAGCTCCAACCCAGCAAATGCCGTTGCCCGAAAGCGACTCTCGGCTATTGCAACTTTTGTGCTGGGCCATTTCAACGGAAGCGAGCAGGGATAATGTTTTGCAGCAACCGTCACGCATGCGCGATGTGGAAGTTGGAGAACCAGAGAAAGTGGGCGAAGTACATGAGACGGTATCGAAGCGCTGCCAGGGGTAAATGAGCAAGTTTGAGCAGGGCCGAGCCCCATCGAGCGGCCGGATGTTCTGCCCTGGATGCTGCGCTGTGTTGGCTGTACCGCTCGGCTTCGAAGTACCAGAAATTCTCAAATGCCCGAGCTGCGATGCGCAATGGGTATTTCTGAAGATGGCAAGGAATGAGATTCGCGCGCAGCTTAGCGCGGAGTATTCGTTGCGAGAGAAAACGGCATGAGCTTGCGGGTGCGGACGAATCTCCGAAAGGGGGAGCGTTGAAAAATTCGGCAATTGGCGCTTCACACGTCCGGCCCGCAAGACAAATATCCAGGACTCCAAACCACAAATGAGCGATACGAGCGACATATTCCGCAATGAAGTTTTGCGCATGCACAACGAGAATAAGGCCCAACTGCAAGGCCTCTCGGACAAGTTAGATGCGATGCGTGAGGCGGTTCACAAGGAAACTACGGAGATGAAGGTCAACATCGCCATGCTTCAAGTGAAATGCGGCGTATGGGGCCTGCTCGGCGGGGCGATTCCGGTCGTGCTGTTCAAGTTGCTCAAATGAACGTTCTCGGCGCGGCGCTGGAAAAAGCCTTTGCAACGCAGACAGGTGGGCGATCTGGCCAGATGCGGCGCGCTGAAATACCACAAGAATGGCGTGGAATCGGCGTCCTTTATGCAAAGGATGCAGGAGAGACGGTTGAGTTCCGCGTGCTTTATGAAAGTCACATCCCGCAAGAAATTAAAGACTTTGTAGCGCAGCTTTTTGGATGTGGCGCTATCGAATGGAACGTGGCACCCAAATGAACCTCCTGCTTGTCCGCGGCCCCCAAGATCCCAATTCAACACCTGGCAGCCTGGCGGTGGATGGAATCTTCCAATGCCGCACCCTCGAACTACCAGTCAGGGATGGTCTACCCGGTTCAGCCATCCCAGCGGGGAAGTATCCAATTGTTCTGGCGCCATCGCCTAAGTTTATGGCCAGTATGGACCCGTGGGTAAAGAGCTACGCTTCGCAGATGCCGCACATTCAGCCGATTCCCGGACGCTCGCTCATCATGCTGCACTGGGGGAATGTGCCGGAAAATACGGATGGATGCGTGCTTGTGGGCCAGACGCGGCCGGCACCGGACGCGCTCGGCAACTCCCGCCCTGCCTTCGCAGCCCTTTTCATCGCCATACAAGCAGGAGTAAAGAACGGTGGATGCTGGATTGAGATTCAGGACGCGCAGAACAATTCAGAAGACGTTCAGGAGGCGGTGACAGCGACATGAGCGACACTCAGAAGTCTCTTTGGACCGGCGCGCTGAAATCCGCAGTAGCGGCCGCTTGCGGGCTTGTGACCGGACTGCCCGCCATTGACCCTGAGCGTTTCAATGTCACCACCTGGCAGGGAGCCTTGCGCATTCTGGCGATGATTGGATGGGTTGTGGTGATCGCGGAAGCACGTTTCTGGGATCAGTGGGCGCACAGCGGGAATGTGCCGCCTGACGCAAAGGGTTAAATTATAGCAAGCAGGGTAATAGCAGAAACGGCGGGAGCATCATCCGCCAGTGACCGTCTCTGGCTGGCCATAAAAGCCTCCTGCCTCATCGTGGTATCGGTGTTCGCCTGCATCTTTTTGCATGACCTGCACAAGTTAGCGGGGAAAGCGACCCTCACCGTTGAAAACGTCGATCGGGCTGCAATCGCAGCTGGCGCAGCAGCAGGGAATGTTGAGAAAGCGAGTCGAGCATGGCAGGACGCAAGCGAAGCGCAAACCAAGCTGGTAGCAAAAACCTTCATAAATGTAAACCGGGCTGTGGTGTCTGCGAATGTATTTCTGCGCTCCACCAACAAACAGTTGAACTCGCAGCTCTTGCCAGCCTTGTCGAACGCTGTAAATCAGCAAAACGAAGCTCTGCTCATAAACCAGCACCGGCTGGGCGACGATCTGTCACAAATCAGTCAAGCTACAACATCCCTGCAAGGGACGATCGCAGACGGGCAGGTAATTCTTACTGACCCGGCCATCAAGCAGAGCCTTGAAAACCTCGCCCTGGCCGCGCAGAATACGGCAGAAGGCACCAAGCAGTTATCTCTAACTGCCGAGGATACGAGACAAGTAGCCGACAAATTCCGGGAAACATATCTCAAGCCACAGAAGTTCGCCTGGGAACTGCTTAAATCCCTTGTAGGGATGGGTGGTAGCTTTGCACAAATGATTAAATAAAGGAGAAATAAAGTGAGTCTATTCAGTGGGTTCAAGTCCTTTTTTGAAAAAGTAGGGTCCGTGCTCGAAAAGTTCTTCGGTTCATCCTCAACAGAACAGAAGATCCAAGGGGCATTGACTGTCGTAGGGGCGGCTATTGTCACGATTACCAGCCTCGCAGCGGGGCCAGCAGCCTCCGCAGCGGTCTCCGGCATCATCAAGATGGTCCAGACGGACTACGCGACGTTCTGCGCAGTCGTACAGCAAGGTACTCCCGTACCAGGCTCTACAGCCGCTACTGCGGCCACTACGGCCCTCAATAGCCTGAAAGCCAATCTGACAGCCCTCCTGAGCGATGCAGGGGTCAAAAACTCTGCCAATGCGACCAAGATCGCCGATGAAGTAACCACGATAGTCAATGAACTAGAAGCTATCGAAGCCGCGATTGTGCCTGCTCCGGTTGCGCCAGCAGCCCCAGTAGCTTCGTAACGGCCCCAGCTCCAAATCTTCTCACTGAAAGGCCCTGACTCCGCTGTTGAGTTAGGGCCTTCCTCGTGTTCCACAGCCTCGCACGTCTACTTCCATCTATTTTGTCTCCTAATGTCGTTTTACCTTGACAAGACCCTATAACAATCGTAGACTGTCTACACATTAGGAGGAGTCATGGAGTTCGCCGTCGTTATAACGTGATGACCGGCGACACTCTTTAATTTTGTCTTGACAGGAGTCTACCAGTGATGTTGACTTCGGATATGGCTATGAAAACCACGCAGGTTAATGTGGCAATCGACGAAAAAACCAAGGCGGCACTGGCGAAGGCGGCCAAGGCCAAGAAGGTTTCGGTCGGTTGGATCGTGCGCGAGGCGATTGACAGATACCTCGCAGAACCAAAGGCGGCCTAAATCTCCATCTACTCTTAGACCGAAGTACCGCACGCAGGTACTTGGCGTACCAGTTTACTTACGGAGGCACGCGATGATCGCCATTTCATCAAAGACAACGCTCAGTCTTTTGCAGTCCGTTAACCAGCACTCCTTCGACGGCACCCGTTACGTAGAAGCCTCGAACTACGAAGGAACCTGTTTCACCTGCTTCTGCGGAGAAAACTTCATAGACCTAAGCGATCTGTACGAACACATGCGAGATGAAATGCCAGAAAGGCAAGAAGACGGGCTAGGGAATGATGCTTTGCAGAATCTGCTGGCGGCTGCGTATTCGACACTTTTGATTTCGGTGAGGTGAAGAGTTTTGTCCCAATCGATAAATCTACGAAGAGGAGAAACATCATGCTGAAAATAGTGAAGTCTTCTGAACCGCTGTTAGTCGAACGAATCAACATCTGCATTTACTCCCCGCCTGGACTAGGAAAGAGCACGCTGGCTTTCACCGCTGAAGCGCCGTTGATGTTCGACTGCGACGGCGGCGCTTACCGGGCAAAAAACCGCAAGGATACCGTCCCGGTCGAGAAGTGGGCCGACATCGCGGAGATGACAGCGGAGCAGCTTGCTCCATACAAGACGATCATCCTCGACACCGCGGGCCGCGCACTCGACTTCCTGAGCGCAGATATTATCGCCAAAAACCCGAAGATGGGTTTCGGCGGAGCACTCACTCTCCAAGGCTACGGCCAGCTAAAATCCCGCTTCTCGCAGTGGCTCAAGATGCTGCGCACATTCGGTAAAGATGTGGTGCTGATTGCGCACATGGACGAGCAGCGCAACGGTGATGACGTGATCGAGCGCCTAGACGTGCAAGGCGGGTCGAAGGGCGAGATTTACAAATCCGTTGACGCAATGGGTCGGTTGTTTCTGCGGGCCGGAGAACGCTACCTCGACTTCAATCCGCGCGAGAACTCATTCGGAAAGAATCCTTGCGAATTGCCGGTCATGCCTGCACCGCTTGCCGAGACGCAAACCCTCGCCAACGTAATCGCCACGATCAAAGACCGGCTCAACAAGTCGGTGGAAGTGGCGAAGGCGGTAGACAACCAACTGCGAGATTGGGAAGTGGTTATCAGCGAATGCCGAGACGTGGCAGAACTGAACGCGCAACTCCCCGAGGTACGGAAGGCATCTGAGGCCGTCCGATTCTTGGCCCAGAAACGCGCCCACGAACTCCATGGAGTCTACAACCAAAAAACCGGGCTATATGAAGCTCAGAAGATGGCGAAGGCGGGCTAAATCATGCTCAGCGCATCCGTCAGCGACATCGATCTATACCGCACTTGGCGCAACAGCGAAGACCTTGACGTGAACTGGCTGTTGCGCCGGCTGCGCAAGGAAGAGCCGCCAACCCCGGCGATGGAAGCGGGTACCGCTTTCCATCAGATTCTCGAAAAGCCGGACTTCGAAGAGCAAACCGAACTGTTCACCGTCCTGAACGGCCAAGAGTATTGGTTCTCCATCGTTTGCGACATCGAAATTACTCTCCCGCGCATTCGTGAACTACGCGTCGAGAAGCAGTACGGAGATTTACTGGTGCGCGGGCGGGTCGATGGCTTAGAAGCCTTGACAGTCACCGATTACAAGACAACTGGCCAGTTCGATCCTGATCGCCTCATGGAAGGCTACCAATGGCGGTTCTACCTCGACACATTGAAATGCGACACGTTCATCTGGAAAGTTTTTGTGATCGACCAATTCGGCAAGCCGGGGCATTACGATGTGAAGCAGTTCCACGGATTGAAACAGCATCGCTATGCGGGGATGGGTGAGGACTGCCAACGCCTCGCAGCAGAGTACCTGCAATTCACGCAAGAGATTGGATTCGTGAAGGAGAAGGAAGTAGCAGCTTAACGACATTGGGGGCCGGTGAAAATGACACCCTTCACCGGATCGTAACTCCGCCAACCCGCGAGCGGACCCTGATTCGCGGGAAAAGTTTAGGTAAAGCGGAGTCGAGTCACAAGTCCTTCCCCGGATAAAGGACTCGGCTCCGCAAGGAGGAGTGAATGATAAATAGGGAATTACATACTTAACTCCCCTGGAGCGAAATGACTGATTTGAGAGCACCGTTTCCATGGTTTGGTGGAAAATCGAAGGTTACCCCTCTTGTTTGGGAACGTTTCGGCCACGTGCAGAATTACGTCGAGCCGTTCTTTGGAAG
>Ga0181531_10000339_pt1 | contig 32689 bp, 64 predicted proteins | sample PEATcosm2014_Bin_38_FD_119743 | JGI IMG/M metagenome (GOLD analysis project Ga0181531, IMG submission 119743) | Peatland microbial communities from MTU Mesocosm Facility, Houghton, MI, USA - PEATcosm2014_Bin11_10_metaG | ecosystem: Environmental > Terrestrial > Soil > Wetlands > Peat | place...
ACCAGGACGCCGTAGGTCTGCACCACGGCCAGGATGCCGCGCTCGGGCCGCAGCCACGAGATCACCGCGGCGATTCCCGCGACCAGCACGATCTCCGCGGCGAGGGCCGCGGCACCGCCGGCCACCAGGGACGGCACTGCCGGAATCACGCACGCCAGGCATGCCGCCCCGCCGTTCGCCAGGGCCAGCGGGAGGCCGCACTCCGCGTCGGACAGCCACTTGCCCGCGGTCATGCCGACCAGTTCGGCCAGCCCCGCCCCGGTCGCCGCGTGCCATAGCGCGTGGCGCTGCCCGATGAGGCTGACGATCAGGCCGAGGGCGATGGTCACCCCGTCGGCGCCGCCGAACACCGACTCGCACTTGAGCGCTTTCGGCGTGATCGCGGCGCGGGCGGGGACGGCCATGCCAGCAAGCGTAACCGCTGCACGTTACGATGCAATTGCAGCGGGGTCAGGTCCGCCGCCTGCCCCGTCTCCTGCGCAGCGACCGCCACCCAGCTAAGGCCCAGGTACTCCACGCCGCCCGGCCGGAACGCCATCGCGGCCAGTCCCCGCGCCAGCACCGTCAGCCCCGCGTCGTCCTCATGCACCCGCAGCCTCACCCACGACCCCGCATCAACCCGGAACCCTGCTGCTATCTCCTCCCGTGCTGCCCGGTCGGCCTCCAGCGCGGAGATAGCCTCGGGGACGGCCCATTCGAGGGCAAGGCGGGCAAGCGGTCGCTTCTGCTCTAGGGCCAGCTCGGGGCCGGGGGGACGCCTCACCCGAGGATGCTAGCGGGGAAGCAGCGGCGGACGGGAATCAGGCGAGCCATACCTCGTCCGCGTGATGGGCACAGTCGCAGCCGGGCACGCAGGTACGCCACCAGGCCCAGCCGAAATGCTCCTGTCCGGGCGGGTAGCGGCGCCACTCGTAGCAGGACCGGCAAGTGCCGTCATCAGGCGCGGGCAGTTCCGGGCCGATGTCGCGGGCAGCAGCACGAGCGGCCATGCGGTCTTCCCAGGTGCTCACGGGTGCCTGCGGGCTCGCCAGATCAGCCACGCCGACACGCCGAGCAGGGCAGTCACGGGAATGTAGGCCCACAGGCCCGGCACGATCAGCTCGGATGTGAACGCGGCGAGGACGATGAGCAGGAGCTGGTCGAACAGCGGGAGCTTCCCGTCCGCGGCCCGGCCGCGCTCATGCCAGCCGATGACGGCCCCGGCGAAGACGCCGAACGGCCACTCGACACGGCCCACGGCGGAGCCGGCCGCGGGGACCACCGTGATCAGCGCGCAGGCCGCAGCACAGCAGGCCCAGACGGCAGCGATGAGGAGGACGCGCGTCCGCTTGCTCACGGCCCGATCGCAGCCGGTTCCGTGACTACCTCGCCAGCAACTACGGTAGTCCTCCCCGCCAGCGTCATGGACCGGGCGGACGTGCACCGTGATCTCCCGGTGGGCGGACTCGGCGCTCTCGCGGTCGCCGAACGGGACCGTGATCTCGCGGACCCCGGCAAGGAAAGCCCCGTCACCGGTCTGGATGTCGAAGGGGCGGCCGAGCCTGATCACGATCTCGTGAGCGGTCACGGCGCCACGCCGTCCACCCATTCGCACGCCTCCTGCAGCGCGTTCCATGCCCCCTCGTGGCGGTCAGCAGTCGCACTGAGGCCCCGTTCGCGGTCCCGGCGGATGTCCTGCGCGGCGAGCACCGAGAGATAGCGGGCCTGGCTGGCAGTCAGCGTGACCTCGGCCATCGCGGCTCCCTCCCGTCGCTGCTTATCCTAGATCCCGTGGCTAAGGCTGCGGGTGCGCCTCCGGGTCACGTCCGGTTAAGCCCCGCACCGCTATCCTGACACCATGGGCTTCCCCCTGGTTCCGGTCCCGACGCCTGTCCTGCTCGTAGCGCTCCCCCCGGGACCGCTGTTCCAGGCCGCGTGGTCGGGTCGGTTGCCCAATGTCAACGCCGGGGAAGCGTTCTGGGCAAGCTCCCTGGACGCCCCTGATCTCGTCGCTGCGGGCCTGGCCGAGCTGGCACCGCCGGATACCGTGGCCCCGCCCGTCGAACCGAAGTGGTGCGCTCACGGGACGGCCGGGTTCGGGGCCGGGACCAGCAATTGCACGCACTAACCCCGTCCTCCGGAGCGGGTGAGCTTCGTGCCAGTCGGCAACTTCCGTCATCGTCATCCGGTACTCAACGTCTGCCGGGTAGTCCTCCGCAGGCGTGGCTCCCGTCAGCGCTCCCGGGCAGCGGATGCCCTCCCAGCCGCCCCACCGCGCATGTGACCAGCCCGGTTGGTGACCGTCCCGCCGATGCGGTGTGCCGGGTGATCGGCAGGCCGTCGTGCTCGCAGACGGGGATCACCCGCCGCCCCCGGTGTGAGGCCGTGGCGTGTACGCACCCGATCCACCCGCCGCCCAGATTTCCGGGCTGACCCCCGACACGCGGACTGGCGCCGGATGCAGCACCAGCTCCAGCAGCACCGGGGCGCACGCACCGCAACATGAGGTCCCGGCCACGTCCGTCACCGCCTCAACCTTGCTGGCCGCCCCGCAGCCGTGGTGATCACACAGCCCGGCCAGGCAGCGGGCGCACTTGCCGTCCATTACGCCGTGACCAGCCCGGCCTTGCTGACCGTCCCCAGCTGCTGCTGACGGCAGGCAACACAGACGCCCATCTGCACCGGGGCGGCCATCTGCTGCCCTCCGGGAGCCGGGAACATCTGGATGACGGTGACCAGCACCACGGCGTCAGGCACGTCGCCGATCGGCTTATCCGCAGTGAGCGCGGCGTCCAGGCACACCGCGCACAGCCCGAGGGGGCCAACAGGGCGCGAGGGCCGCAGCGAGGGGCCGACTACGTGACCCGATAGGGCGGTCTTCACGTCGTTGCTCATCTAAGATCACCAGTCCCTCGGGAGTGATGACAAGATTGCCGTGGACCGCGCACCCTGCCTGCGGCGGCATCCGGTCATCCCAGTCGAACCGGGGCGGGCACCCGCAGGTGACCGCCGCGAACCGGTTAGCAGCCCGCTTGGCGTCCACCTGGAGGGCCGACATCCCGGCCTCGTACGCGGCGGCAACAGCCAGGGCGGCCGTGATGTCGGGGGCTGGGGCTGCGGGGTCCACGGGCACATCCTAGACCGCTGACCCTCCTGCACGTGCAAACGGCGTGTGCACGGGTCCATACTTGGCCCATGGTCACCCAGACGGTCCCTGGCTTCGATGCCACGTCGGCCAATATCGCCCACCTGCCAGCAGGACAGGCCGCCGGGTACGTCACGGGCTCCCCGTCTGTCGTGTGGACACCGGCCGACTGGGAGCTTCATCCCGGTGCTGTCCGCATCGACCAGTCGCCTGCCTCCACCGTCTGGGATGCAACAGCGGACGTGGACGACCTCGAGAACGGTGCCGTGACCCTGGGCGAGATCGCGGCGAGAGCGAAGGTGCGCCTCGCCGCCTACCACGCGGGAGTCCGTCCCGGCCAGCGGTCACCTGCCGTCTACGCCTCCGCCGGCAGCATCACGGCCGTCACGAACGCCCTCATCGCCGGGGGGGTCACCTCAGGCATCGGCCTGTGGGTCGCCCACTTCGGCGTCAGCGAGGCCGACGCAATCGCCGCGGTGGCGGAGGCGTCCGGGCCGTTCCCGGTCATAGCGTTCCAGTACTCCGACCAGGGCGGCGGCGGCACGTACGACGAGGACGTCTTCTCCGTGCCGTGGCTGGAGAACGTCTCCGCGGCCAAGCCTCCCGCCCCGCCCGGCCAGTGGCTCGACGCGGGCGCGTGGACGTGGAAGGACGTATTCACCGGGGGTGTCGGGCTGGACGATGCGCTGCACCTGTTCAGGCTCGACGGCGGCACCTGGGTAAAAGCCCAGTGAGAGCGGAGGATGAGATGACCGATCTGCCCGCGCAGGGGGGCGGTTCGCCGATCCCGCCCGTCCCGGCGCACGAGAGCCCGCTGGAGCGCGCCGAGGGATGGTTCCGGGACCACGAGCCCCAGATCCGGGCGGCGGCCAAGGACGGCACCGGCATCGCGGAGGAACTCAAGCCGGTGCTGCGGGGACACTTCGCCGGGGTGCTCGCCCTCGCCCAGCGGGTCATCGCCGACCCGTCGCTGCGGGCACTGGAGCCGGACGTGCTCGTGCTCGCGGAGGACGCGCTGCGGATCACCGGGCTGGCGCTCTGAGCGCGTTCCGCCGCCGCGCCGCGCAGGAAGCCGAGGCGAGGGCGCAGAAGGCGCTGGACCGGGCCGTGGCCGTGATGCAGATGTACCGGCGCAGCGGGATGGACACGGTCAGCATCGAGGACGTCCTGGCGCTGCTCGGGGCGGAGCCGGACGCGGTGCCCGGGCGGCGGGAGCCGGTGCGCGTGCCGGGGGCCGACCCTCTGACCGGGGCTCTGTGGGCGGGGCCGCCGGGGAGCGCGCCGCCGGGAAGCTGAACACGGTACGCCCCTAATTTGTGCAGGGCAGCATAAAGGCCGAGGGCGAGGACGACGGCCGCGATGATCACCCCGTATAGCTGGAGCCGGGCCTGCGCCGCCTGGATCCGGGCCGACTCGATCGCCAGGTCGTCACGGCTGATGCTGGACGTCTCCACCTTGGAGGACTTCTCCCCCTGCTGCTGGTACTGCGCCGCCCGCAGATCCTCAATGGACTTGGTGATGGGCGCGAGGGCCTGGGCGAGGGCGTCGGCGGTCGCGATCCGGGCCTGCTCCACCTGGCCTCTCAGCGCGTCCGCGGATGCCTGCTGCTGGGTGGCCAGGGTGGCGGCCTGGGTGGCGGACACCTCCGCGGCGCGGGTCACGGCACCGACGTCGACGGCGCGGATCGCGTCGATGCGGGCTGATTCCTGCACCCGGAGCTTGTCCTCGTAGGCGGCGCGCATCGCCATCCGGTCATGGTCGGAAGCGCGCAGTTCCCGGTCCCGCTCCTGGTCGGCGACGCGCAGCTGCTGGTCGTGCTCGGCGCGGATGGAGGCCAGCTCGCGGATGTGCCGGGACTCGGCCTCGCGGAGGTTGTCCTGCCGCTCGATCGCGGCCCGCACCAGGTCCAGCACGTTTTTCGTGGGATCCACCACGGGGGCGCCGTACCGGTCCACGCCGGGGCCGGGACTGGCCGTTCCCGCCGGCGGCCCGGAGTCGTGAGCGTCATCGCCCGCCATGCCTCACCCCCACCGGGCCGGGCCGTCAACTCGCATCCCATTTTGCCACGCGCGTGCACGGAACGTTTGCACGTGCAGGAGGGTCGGCCGACGGGCGCTCAGGCTGCGCGCCGGGCTGCCAGCGCCACGCCCTCGTCGTCCCCGGCGCTGTCCTTGTCCTCGCCCGAACTGTGGGTGTAGCCGTTGTCGTGCCCTTCGGGGATGAGGGCGCAGGCCACCGGGAGCACGATGAGGACTAGGGCACAGAGGAGGATCCAGAACATGCGGGAGCACACCGATCGAGGGGGGTCTAGCAGCGGAAAGGGGTGGCGGAATCGCCTGGGCTAAGCCTACCGGTGCGGCGCCCTTCGCCCGCTCCGGCCTCTCCCGCCCGGTGAGGGCGTAGTACCTCATCCTGACCCCGGTCCTGGACATGTGGACGCGGCGGGCGATCTCGGCGAACGACAGGCTCTCGCGGTCGCGCAGGTCGAGCACGAGCTGGTCGCGGACATCGGGGCGCTTGCGCGGCCCGCGCGGCCGGATGACGTCAGCTACCCACCGCTGGACGGTGCGCGGGTCGGCATCGACCTGGGCGGCGATGGCGTACGTGGTGAGGCCGAGGCCGTAGAGGCGCTTTGCCTCCGTGACCTTGGCCTCGTCGCGAGTGCGGGTCATCAGGCACCGAGCAGCTTGTCGATCTCGGCGATGCGGGCGGCCAGCCGGGCGCGCTCGGCGCGCAGTGCCCCGGTGCTGTCGTCGTCCATGGCGGTGACCTGCGCGCCGTAGGACTGCTCGGCGGTGCGCAGCAGGGCCAGCTCGCGTGGCATGTTCGTGGTGTTCCGGGTGCCGGCGCCCTTGCACTCGGGGCAGGTGTAGGCGGCGTGCTTGTGGGGGCCGTGCTGGGTGCAGGGGGCGCCGGCGCACTCCTGGCCGTCCCGGCTCGCCGCGTTCAGGACCGGGTGGCCAGTGCCCATGCAGAGCGAGCATGTGCGCGTGGTGGTCGTGGTGTCTCCTGCGACGACGGTCCACGTCCTGGTGGCCTCGTCGTACGTGCCGCCCGCGTCCTTGACGAGCTTGAGCGCGTCCTGGAATCGCTTGCCGGAAAGCTGGCCGGCGAACCGGACCTTGTAAGTGGTGGTGCTCATCTGAGACTCCTTCGGGCTGTTCCTTGCTGACATCTCCATAATGCCGCAATGGAGCCGGTTCCGTCAAGGGAAATCCCCGCGCCGGATGAACAGCCAGGTGTCAGCAAGGATGCTCGCCCCGAATGGAGCCGGCGCGGGGACGATCCCAGCCTACGCCCGGTCCCTCCGCAGCCTGCGCGGGAACGGGATCACGGCCCGGCTCCCGTCGTCCAGGTACTCGACGGCTACGTTCCGGGGTCCTCCGCCCGGTCCCCATCCGGTCAGGACAACGCAGCGGCGAGGAGGGTCGTAGCGGCCCGAGGCGCGGGAGCCGGGGTCGAGGTAGGCGGTTCCGGTCATGTCCCGAACCAGTGCTCTGACCCCCACGAATCGGGAGGCTGCGGAGCGGACACCGGGTCAACGTCCACGATCAGCCTGACGGCCGCCACCGGGACGCCGGGCGAGCCGGGATTGTGCGTCGTGACGGGACACAGGTAGCAGGCCACGCTCTGCCCGATGCGGCGCTCGGAGTAGCTCAGGCTGTAATGGCCGCAGTTCATGAGCTCCCGCCAGCCGTGCCACTCGCTCACGACCACGCCCCTTCCGGTATCTCAGACGGGTCCGGGTCAACCGCCCAGTCCTCGTACTGCGGATCGCCCGGCTTGCACGCGCAGGCACAGGCGGACGGCTCGTCTACAGGCGGGTCGGCGAAGGGGCGGCGCGGGGGCATCTCGGTCCAGGCTTTCCGGCATCCCCGGCAGTAGATGACGTGGCGTTCCCCGGAGTCGTCGTCATCCTCGCCCGTGAATGACCCTCCGGTATCCAGGCTGCCGGTGAGGCGGGCGCGGCCCTCGGGTCCGTCGTACGGCCACGGGCGCTTGACCTGCGGATTATTAATCTTAATAGTCGCCTCCGGTCGGCGGGGCGGGTGGATGTCGCCCTCTTCCCCGGTCCACACGACCACGGGCGGGAAGGCCGGGTGCAGCTTCCGGTCGAGGTCCAGCGCCCGCTGCCACAGTTCCCGCTGGCGGCTGGGATGCAGCCCGAGGTAGCCGATCGAGCACAGGAGATCCACGGCCTGCTCGGCTATGGCCTTGTAGTCGTCGCGGGTCATGCCGTGAACCGCCTTGTCTCAATCCCCGCCTTCTCGGCGAGGTCTGCACAGTGGGAAGCCCCGTGGGAGCCGTGGGGTTCCACGTAGCGGCAGGGCCTGCCACGGCAGGGGGCGATGAAGGCCAGGCAGAGATCAGCGCCGAGCGCGACCATCTCCGCGTTGCGGCTGAAGCCTGCCGACTTGCCGCGCCCCCAGTCGGCCGGATGGCGCTCCTGTGAGACTCCCGGCCACGGGAGCCTGCGGTTGGCGATCACCCACCCGGCCGCGAACAGGTCGGCGCCCTGATTGCACGCGCCGTGGATCACGAGCAGCGGACTGGCGGTCCGCGCCAGCACAGAGTCCAGCTCGGCCCATACCCGGTCCCGCGACGGCCAGGACCGGCTTCCGGTCACCAGGACGCGGAAGGTGTCAGCCATCGCGGTTGCCAGCCAGTGCGTCCCATTCGGCCTTCAGTGCCTTGATCTCGGCGATGATCTCCTCGGCCTCGGCAAGGCGGGCGGCGTCCAGGCCAGTGGCCTCATCGATGAGACGGTCAAGCGGGGTCAGCCGCTCGTCCTCGGCCCCGAGCTGGCGGCGCATCTCGTTGAGCAGGAAGATCCGGTAGTCGATCTCGGCCGCCAGTTCCAGCCAGCGGGGAATCCCGGCCGCCTCAGCCATGTCCCTGATCCTCCCCCGCGGCGCTCTTGCCCGCGAGCAGGGTCAGGTCAGCCGCGTTCGTGGCCGCGCTTCCCCGCTGCCTGCCGTAGCGGACGAACACGTACGAGCCGTTCACGCTGGTGATGGTGCCCTCCTCGGTGCCGCGATCACAGTGGGGGCACGGGCGGTAGACCACGGCGGTCTCGCCCCGCCTCAGCGCCTCGCGGGCCTCGTCAAGCGTCATCGTTGGCCTCCAGGGCACACCGATGGCAGGTGGCCGGATCGCCGGGGATGAAGTCCGGGTGACTGTGGCCGGCTTCGGGGATCGGGGGCTCAAGCCGTTCGCCGCACGCTGCCGCGAACGCCTCGGCCACGGCGCGCTTGTGCGCGACGCCGAACCCGCTCAGCCGGAACTCGTCCTCGCCGAGCGCCACGGCCACGCGGAGCACGGCCAGCTCCGACGTGGATGCGCGCGTGCCCTGACCGGCGAACCCGCGGGCCTTCCGCCAGTTGATGACCGGGCCCCGGCGCTCGATGCAGGCCCGCTGGAAGTCTGCGCGCCGCAGCCACGTCTCGTGCCAGATCAGCAGCTCGACCGCTGCCTGCTCGTGCCTGGTGCTGTCGCGGACCCAGCCGCGCAGGTCCTTGGCCAGGTTCTCGAAGCTGACATCGGCGCTACTCATCGGTGCCGTCCTCCACCCCGCCCAGTTCCGCCAGCACGTGCCCCGCATACTCCAGCGCCCCGTGCAGCTCGTCTGCCTCCAGCCGGGCCGCGTCCAGCCGGAGCCTCGCAGCGGTGACGGCAGCAGCCGGGCGCCCCGCGTACTGGCCGGACGTGACCTCAACCCCGCCCGCTGCCTCCTCATCCGCGAGCCAGGACCCGACCTGCTCCAGGAGCTGCGGGAGGCGGGAGGCCATCGAGGCGAGTTCGCGGACAACCCGGTCAGCGTCGGACGGGTGGCGCAGGGACTCGTGGTGGCGGGTGCGGTGATTGAGCACCCTCGCGAGTTCGGCCATGGTCTCCGCGAGCTTGCGTGTCTCGGCAGGGTCCGGCGGCGCGCCGGTGCTGAGGTTCAGGTCCGTCATTCCCGGAACTCCCCGAACGGGCGCTGCAGCGCCGCCCCTGCCTCGCCGGGCTCGTCCACTGCGGCCTGGAGTTCCGGCCGCAGTCCCGCAGGCAGTGAGGCCTGCACCATGTGCTCCCGGATCGCGGCGAGGGAGATGAAGCCCTCGGCGATGGCGAGACGGCGGTCGTTGACCTCGGTCAGCACCGGCACGTCCGCTGCAGTGAGCCAACTGCGCCCGGCGCCGGCGCGGGCCTCGTTGGCGGCGCGGGCGAGCCTGAGCTGTTCCGCTGCCTCTTCCAGGTAGCTCACGGCGCGATCCCCTCATCCCAGCCGCCGAGGTCGCGCGTGAACCTCTGGTACTCCTCGGACTCGCCCTGCGCCTCGTAGGTGTAGTCCTTGCCGTTGGCGTCGGTCGCGGACCTCGGGACCATGGGGCAGCCGGTGAGGGCGCGCACCATCTGGTCGATGACCCAGTCCTTGTGGTGGGCTCCGTCGTAGACGCCGTTCTCGGCGTACTTGAGCGCCTTGAGGATCCGGTCTGCCAGGACCGGTCCCGGGTCGGCCTCAACATGCATGTCGCTCATGATCGTTTCCTTTCCAGGGTCCTGACGTTGGCATCACGCCGCACCTCTTCGAGCAGCGGGCGCACCCGGTCGCGGCTGCGGTGAAGATGGTCGGCTGCGGCGTTGATGGAGATGTGCGGGTCAGCATCGAATAGCGCCCGGATCTCCTCTTTCAGGTCAGCGTCCAGGATGCGCCGCGGCGTGGCTGCGGCCTTGCGCCGGGACCTGGCTTGAGGCGTGGCCGGGACGGTGACTTCGGGCTGACCGGAAACCTGACTTCCGGCCACGCCTGAAACTGGCTCGGGAGTGACCTGAGCGGGTGGCGCGGAGGCGGCTTCAGGCGTGGCCGGGCGACTGACCTGAGACGCCGCCTCGCGGGCCGCCGCGAGCTGAGCCGAGACGCCTTCCGGCAGTGCCAGCGAGCGGGTGATCCACGCCTCCACGGCGGGCTCCCACTTCGACGCCCCGCCGAACGTGACACCGCTGGCGATGGCCTCGGTGACGGCGGCGGGCAGGCGGCGGGAGCGGAGCTGGCGGCGCAGCAGGACCGGGGCGCGGAACCGCCACCACGGGTCGGCGGCGCGCAGGATGTCGCGGGCATGGTCGATCGCGTCACGGGCCGCGACGTCGCGCCGGCGCTCCTCGTCGCTGACCGTCAGGCGGGTGACCGCGGCCTTCATCGCCAGCAGCGGGAGGAAGAACGCGACCGTGACGACGCCGTGGCCGACCATGCCCGGCAGGTTCCCGCGGGCGCTGTAGACGTTCAGCCACAGCGACGCGGTGGCGAACGGGTAGGGGGCCAGCCGTAGCCAGCCCGGTGCCCGGTCCCGCCACTCCAGCAGCACCCACAGCAGGAACAGGAGGGTGAAGCTGATCTCCGTCGCCACCGGGACGGTCCAGGACCAGCTGCCGAACGAAGCGGCGAGGAGGCGGGTCACGGCGGTGAACATCACGGCGAAGAAGACGGGGGTCAGCGCGGCGGCGAGGATGACGATGAACGCGGCCAGGGTGCGCTGCCCCTTGCTGAGCCTTGAGTGCTTTCCCATGTCCGGCATCGTTGCCCCTGATCTCAGTCGTGTCCGGTATTCCGTGGCGGGTGTTACGGGAGGTGCCCGATCAGGCCGCAGTCCCGCGTGAGCAGGACCGCGAGCGCCAGGAGCAGCAGCGGGGAGACCACCCAGTGCTCGGCGGCCTTCCCCGTGGTGAACCGCAGCGGACGGGGCAGGGCATGGAACTCCCGCATGGTCACAGGCCACAGCAGCGGGCAGCCAGAGCGCGTCAGGCAGTCACCGAAAATATGAGTCGCTGCGCCCGTCGCGGCAGCGAGAGGGACAAGCGCGAGCCCGTAGCCCGTCCAGCACATCGCAGCCGCCCCCGCGAGGGCCGCGATGTTCCCCGCATGGCCGCCGATGCGCAGCGCGTCCAGGGCGGAGGCGAAACCCGCGGCGAGGATGAGGAACAGGGCGATCCGTCCGGGCACGGTGTTCCGCCAGTGGCAGGCGAGCCACGCGGCCCCGGCGAACGCGGCGATTCCCGTCAGCGAATGGGTGCCATGACGGTGTCCTCCGCTGAGCTTCTCCACGCACCACGCCAGGGCCTCGGTGACGAACCCGAGCGACCGGGCCTCCGTCGCGTGGCAGGCGTCAAGGTCCGGCGCGAGGGCGTAGGCGGTCACGAGACCCGTGAACAGGGCCAGCGAGGCGGGCGGCTCGTGCAGGGCGAAGGAGCCGGCCGCGAGGCCTGCGACAAGACCGGAAAGCGCGTGCGAATGCCCGAGCACGTCCTGTCACCTCCCGCTCTTGATGTCGGCGAAGAAGGTCCCGATGTGATGGACGGCCGTAGCCGCTCCGGTCGGGTCGAAGGCGGCCCACAGGATGGCCAGGATCACCAGCAGTCCCGGCAGCAACTTCTTCACCGGTCGCCCTCTGCCTCTCGGTCACTCTGAGTGCTTGTCCACTTGTCCACGGCACATCGTCCGCTTGTCCGCAAAATCGTCCAGATGGACGATCCTCGCGCGTGCGCGTGCGCGCCTGCGCGTAGGAGCGGGTCCGCCGGGAATCCGCGGACGAGTGGACGACGGCTGGTCATCTGGTCACGCTGCGCTGATCTTCTGCCGGGCCTCGCCGAGAAGCCGCTTCCGGTCGGCCTCGACCAGGGTCATGGCCTCGTGGATGTCGGCGCCGGGCGCCGGGACGTACAGGCCGCGCTTGAGCTGGGTGATCGCGCCGCGCTGGGCCAGTGCCGAGAGCTGGGGATGTATCCAGCTCGTGCTCATTCCGGATTCCGCGGCGAGCTGGCTGGGGGTGATGCCATCGCGGGCACTGGCTCCGGAAAGGGCATCGGCGAAGGCGGCCCGCTGCCGGACGATGACCGGGCGCAGGTCGGCCCTCGGCGGCTTCCAGCCGTCCGGGACGCGCACGGCGTCGAGCTCGGCGTCGATCCGCGCGGCGGCGGACCGGCCGTCCCCGGTTCCGGGTCCCGCGGAGGGGGGAGGGGCGGCCGACTCCGCGGCGTGAGCGAGAACCTCCGTGGCAGCGTGCGGGTGCTCCGCTACGGCGGCCTGGTACTGGGGGGAGACCGGCTGGAATGCCGGGTGCAGCCGCAGCCAGCGGGTGTCCCACCATTCCTGCCAGGTGCCCCCGGCCGGGCACGGCTCGGCGCCGCAGAACAGCCGCAGCGGGGGCCGGGCGCCGAGCAGTGCCGCGTTCTGGGCGGTGATCCGCCTGAGCAGGTCATGGGGCATGTGGGGGGCGCGCACCTGCTCGGGGAACGACTCCGGGCCGTCCTTGACGTAGCAGGTGCCGAGTTCCTCGAGCCTGCTGGCGTCGAGCTTGCTCCATTCCTTGATGGCGAACTGGCCGTGCTCGGGCATCTCCACCCGGTAGACCACGCGCAGGCCCAGGTTGCTGCGGGTCTGCTCGGTGCGGACGGATTCCTCCAGCGCGCCGTACTGGGTGTCGACGTCGAGGTACATCTCCACGCCGCTGCCCTGGCTGGCCAGCAGTGCCATCAGGGCAGCGCACTCGCCGTCGCCGTTGGCTACGGACGTCAGGCCGTGGGTCTCGTCCACCTCGGTCCAGATGCCCGGCATCTCCGGGGTTGCGTGCAACTGGTCGTCGCCCGTGTAGGCGTCCCGGCCGCGGGCGTTGATCTCCGCGATGCACATCCGCAGGTACATGCGCGCCTCATCGGCGGTCGTGATGACGTACTCGATGCCGCCGGCCTCCAGCACGGGCCGGCCCGACCTGCCGCCCTTGAGCGCGATGAGCACCACCCGGGCGTCCGGGCAGCCGGACAGGGCTGCGATCCGCACCAGCAGGTGGTTGGTTTTCCCTGATCGGGTCGTCCCGATGATGAAGCTGTTCCGCCGCAGGGTAGTCATCTTCCACGATCCGCTCTCGGACAGGCCGAGGGGGGCGGGCTGGTGCACCGACTGCGGCGCGATCGACGGATCCCACCCCACCACTTCGGCAAGCGGGTTGGCCTGCTTGAAGTACAGGTAGAAGCGGGCGCCGCTGATCCACTCGCAGCGGACGCGGCCGACATCCACCATGCCGTCCAGCCCGGACTCGATCAGGTGCAGCACCTGATCGACGTGCTGTTTCGAGTGCCGGCCGGGCATGCCCGCCACCTCCACCTTGACCGTGACCCCCATCAGCCACACGTTCACGATCGCCGACCCGCCCAGGTTCCAGTGCCAGGAGTGCGACTGCCACCAGGCGTCCCACTTGCTGATGAGGGCGGCCCGCTTGCGCTGCCCGCGGGGCCGCTTGTGCTGCCACCAGAAGAACCCCCACGCGACCCCGGCGGCGAGCAGGATGGCGCCGAGGACGATCCCGGCCATGCCGAGGGCAGGGCCGAGCCGGGAGGCGACGATGAGCCACAGCGCCGCGAGTGCCGCAGACAGGCGGGCGTACCAGACCTCGCGGGCGCGCGGGGAGCCGTCCGGCTTCGTCCACTTGTGCGGGGCGAAGATCCAGACGCACGCGGCGGCGACGGCCAGGCCTGAATCGGCGGCGAGGGCGGTGCCGGACGGCAGCCGGGAGAGGGCGAGCGCGGTCAGCCACAGGACCGGCGGGACGGCGAGCGGGACTGTCACGTGGCGGTTGCGCAGCAGCGCCCGCACGAACAGGCGGACGCCGCTCTCGCCGGCCCGCTTCGGAGCCTCCCACGGCGGGAGGATCACCGCGGGCGGCGCGGCGGCCGGGCGCGGGACGAGTTCCTTCGATGCCATTTACCGGCTCCCGTTCTCGCTCAGCTCGGTGTGGTGCGGGGCCTGCCGCGGCGAGTCGGCCAGTTCGCCCACGGTCATGTGGATCAGCGACGTGAGCGCGTTGTCGGACTCCCCGAACGCCATCGCCGCGGCCTGCAGGTGCTGGGCGGCCTGCCCGAGCGGCTCGGTGATCTCCGGGCCGTAGTTGTTTCCCGGCTCGGACATGGTGCGGGCGATCATCTGGGCCATGCCCGAGAACCGGATCGACGCCTCGTTCGCGGACTTCAGCGCGGCCTGCTTGTGGCGGATGCCGCCCGCTGCCGCCTCGGCGTGGATCCGGTTGATGCCCTCGATCATCTGCTCGGCGCCTGCGGTGGTGGGTGCCACTGTGGTTCCTCCGTTGGTGCTGGTCGGTGGTGCTGGTACCCGTGGCACGGGAAGCGGGACGGTGCGCGCAGGCGCGGGAGGTGCCTGCGCGCTGCCGTGCCCGCCGTCCTCGATCGCCACGCCGATTCCCGCGCGGCGGAACCGGTCCGCCAGCGGAGTACGCGGGGCCTCAGCCGCGGTGCCGCCGCCGGACGTGATCGCGGTCCCGTTCTTGCGGGCGAGGCGGCGTTCCTCGAGCCAGTCAGTGGCCGCCGCCTTGTGCCATGTCGTCGTGATGTCCGCCCGTGCCTTCGCGCGGGCCTGGCGGTCGCCGGGATGGGTCACGGCGGAGAGGACAGAACGGCCCGTCCCCGCCCGGGCAGCGCGGGGGATGCCCGGCGAGCGCATGGCGGTGCGGGCACCGCGCGGGGCACCGTGGCTGAACGCGGCGCGGGACACGGCGCTGAGCGCCATCCCCGCCGCGGCGACGAGGACGAAGCACAGGAACAGCTGGCCGAGGACGTGCACCGTGATCAGCCTCCCAGCCAGGAGGCGACGCCCTGCGCGAGCTGGCGGCCGGGAAGGGACGTGACGACGTAGAACTGGTGCAGGAACCCGCCGGGCACCAGCGCCAGCAGGAACGCCAGCGCCACGGCGAGGGTCGCGGCACCCGCGCTCGGGACGCTGATCACGGCGATGACGACGGTCAGCAGCAGGAACAGGGCGGCCAGGACGATGCCGACCTTGCCCAGCCCGGAGCCGAGGCCGCCGAACCAGCCCGCCACCGTCAGCGCGGCATCGATGGCGTACCGGCCGAGGGTGGTCACCAGCAGGGCGGTGGCACCGCAGTACATGCCGACGATCAGCGCCCGGTGCACCCACGGGTGGGACCACTTCGGCAGGTGGCGGACGAACAGGACGGCGATGAGGCAGGCCCCGATCAGGATCAGGCCCGCCCCGGTGCCGGCCCACCCGGAGATCGCGGTCACGGATCTACCTCCCCGATGATGAGCCCGGAGTCGTAAGAGAACGGCTGCCGCTCGTTGCCCGCAGGCTGGACTTCCGGTCGCGGCACCGCCGCCCCCCGCCCGGTGACAGCCGCTGGCGGGGGGCCGACGGGCCTTCCCGCCCGCTGCGCTATACGGCCGGAACGCAGGCGACGGGAAGCGAACGGCGCGGCAACCACGAGCGCCATGACGAGGAGGGCGAGCGCGACCGGACCCATCAGGCACCGTCCTTTGGCCAGCCAGAGGGACGCCCGGACGGCCACGGCAGCGTCTTGTAATCGAACAGGACCGGCAGGCGCAGCCAGCGATGGTGGAAGATCCACGGGCGAAGCTTGCGCACCGCCTCCGGGACGAACCTCGTGACCGGCTCCCAGGTGACCTCCGCGCCGTCGTCATCGATGTCCTGCACGAGCAGCCACGGGCAGTCAGTGCCCTCGCTGTCCCACCTGATGACCTGGTAGCGGTGGTGGTCGTCCTCGTGGCGGTGGCCGCGCCGGGCCACCCACGCGCGGGTTCCGTACCAGCGGCGCGTGACGCGGACGCCGAGACGCCCCTTGCGGGTCACCTCGTACTGGCCGTCGAACCAGTCCTGGACGATGCCCAGGAGCCACGCGGCCACCATGAAGGCCACGATGACCCAGCCGAGGTCCGGGACGGTGAGGTGCCACGGCGCGGCGTGCGGCGCGAACGAGTAGCACGTGCCCGGCCGGAACGTGGCCGGCGGCGGGGATGGCCATGGCTGGCAAGACTGGGCTGCGGTCAGGGTACTCATGCTGCTTCCTCGTGAGAGATCGGGCCGAGCACGTAGTCGACGGCGGCGGTCACGTCGCCGTCGAACCGCTGGCCCAGCTGTATGCGCTGATCGGGGGACGTACCGCCCCAGTAGCCGTAGCGGCCGGAACCGTAGTCGGCCAGGTGGCCCATCGCGTCGGTCAGGCACTCGCGCCTGACCGGGCAGGCATCCCGGCAGACTGCCGTGACCGCATCAAGCGGATCGCCCTTCGGCGGGTAGAACAACTCCTGGCCAATGCCTGCGCAAGGTGCCTCGTCCTGCCATCTCAGGTCACGGCAGAAGCCGTCGCCGTCCAGGATGGCAAGCAGGGGCCGCGGATCGCCGCTGACGACGCTGATGCCCGGCCAGGACTGCGACATGGGCGAGCCTGCGGGCATCCTCGCGGTGCCGTCGCTGCGGGGCCGGGCGGTCATGGCCTGCCACCCCCCGGAGCGCCGGGGAAGACCGCTCCGGGGGGAACGGTCACGGCCGGGAAGCGTTCAGGATCAGGTCCGACCCGTCCGCGGCGGCGAGGGCGAGACGGCGCCTGCAGTCCTCCTCCGCCGCGATGCCCGCAGCCGTGACGAGGCGGAGCGACCGGGCGAAGGAGAGCATGTCCGCTATCTCGCTCTCGGTCAGGCCAGCACGGGAGAGCAGGGTGGCTGCCGCTTCCGCATAGAGGCCGGGTGCCGGTTCCGTGGTTTTGACGGACGGGTCGTGTATGGTGGCGTTCATCGCTTTGCCTTTCGGTCTGTGCGGCTGTTCGGGCATGGCTTACGGCGGCCCGGTGTGCTAGCAACGGGCCGCCTTTCTCGTTGTCGCTGCTGGTGAGCCCGGAGCGCGGGGACGCCTGACAGCCGCACGTGCGTCCAGCCGTACCGCTGAACCGCGCTCCGGACGTTGTGGTGGCGGCCCTGGGGCCCGGGCAGGCGTGCCCGATTGCGGTCCAGAAGACCTCGCCGCAGACCGGGCAGGCCGTGGTCATGGGGGCCATCAGGCACGCGCCTTGCGTAGCTTGCGGTTCCACGGCAGGTCATCGCCGGCCAGTTCAATGGCCTGCTCTGTCCAGTGGGCACAGGCGGGGGTGCCGGCGCCGAGCGACCCGGCGTAGCGGAACAGCCCCTTCGCCGCCTCGCTGCGGGTGACCGCGGTGAATCCCCCCGCCGCCTCGTCCTGCACGAGGACTCGGTAACGGTCATCGTGGGCGAGGAGCTCGGCGAGGGGGAGTTCCATGTCGGTGTCGGTGGTCATGTCGCGGACCATCACCATGCGATCGGTCATGGCCACGTCACCACGTCAAGTTCGGCAGCGATGACGGAGACCAGTTCCCCGCCGTCGTCCAGCCGGACGGTGGCGTCGTCCCCGTCGCGGGAGATGACGATCCCCGTCCGGCCGTCGGGGATGCGCACGTTCTGGGTCCAGTCGCGGGCGGTCATCTAGGCCACCGCCTCAAGCTCAGCGATGAGGGCGCGTACCTCTGACTCCGGGTAGCGCCGCTGGCCGCCGACCGTGCGGCGGAAGCGGAGCTTGCCAGCCCTGGCCCAGTCCGCGACGGTGCGCGTGTCCACGCCGAACAGCCGTGCCACTTCCGAAGGGAGCATCAGCCGGCTGGTATCCGGTTCGCGCGTGGTCTCCAAGGTTTCCGCCTTCTCGGGGTTCAGCGGGTCTTCCGGTTCCACTGTATAGAGCCTACGGAATCTTGTCTACGGCATCTGTCACTATCTCTCGCGTCCATAGGCCCCTACACTTGCTGACATGCGCGGTTACGAGAAAGGGACGGACGTCGCGGCCGAGATCGCCGCGATGCGGTCGGCGTTCGTCCATGCCGTCGCCGCGCTCAGGGCGTCACCTGATGCCGAGCAGGCATTCCGTGACGCCAGTGCCCTAGGTGACGTGGTTAAGCAACTGGAGGCCGAGAGCGCGGCCTTCCGCGCCTACCTCGCCGCCAAGATGGCCGATGCCAGCGGCATGACCATGGGCCAGCTCGCCAGGCTGCTCGGCATGTCCCGCAGCCGCGCCGCGCAGCTTGTCGCCGCAGGACGATCTAAGGAGGACCCAGTGACAGACCCCGGAACCGAACCAGAACCCGCATCGGTCGCACTCGCGATCATCGCCGCTGACGGCAAGATCCTCGTCGGCCGCCGCCACGACCGCATCCCGCCCTGGACGTTCCCGGCAGCCGAGATCGAGCCGGGCGAGTCCCCGGCCGCGGCGGCGAAGAGAGCGGTCCAGAAGGAGACCGGCCTGAACGCCACCGTCGACCACGTCATCGGGCGGCGCATCCACCCCAAGACCGGCCGCCTGATGATCTACATGGAGGCCACGGCCGATGGCACCGACACGTCAGTGAGCGATGCCGATATCGCGGAGGTCAGGTGGATCGACCTGGCCGAGGCTGACCAGCTGATGCCGGACATGTTCCCCACGGTGCGCCAGCACCTAGGCCGCGTACTCGGCTCCTGACCAGCAAGAGAGACGGCCCGCTCACACTCGCCGTGGGCGGGCCGCGCGACCGAAACGAGGCGCAATGAAGGCGGTGACTCAATGACCGAAGCGCCCGCGCAGCAGGTGTCGGCAGATGATGAGCGCGCAAGTTGGCGCAATCCAGCCCACCTGCTTGACGGTCTTGAGTGCGAGGTCCGGCGCGTCTTTAGTGACAACGAGGACCACGAGAGCGCAGAGTGGCACGCCGAGGTAATGCTCTGCATAATCATCCCAGAGTTGCGGGAAGTGCTGCGCGAGGCCGGGCTGGATATCCCGGCATACGGGCCTTTCAGTGCCCATCGCAAAGAACACGCGGCGGCGGAGCGGGCTGCGGAACTGGCGGCCGAAGAGGCCCGTGAGACCGCACTCTACCGCTGGTGGGACGAGGCGGATCTGCTGCTCTACGTCGGTATCGCCGGGAACTAAGGGGCACGTGAAGGGCTCGTCATGGATGGAGTTCGTGGCGCGATCCTCTGTCGAGCGCCACCCTTCCCGTAGTGCTGCGCTCGCCGCCGAGACGGCAGCAATCAAGGCCGAGCATCCCCTGTTCAACTTCCAGCACAACAACACCCCGGAAGCGCGGCAGCGGCTGATCGAGTACCTGATCAAGCACGAGCGCCTTGATTTGCTCGCCCCGGCAGTGTCGCGAGGGTAGTTCTCCCCCCGTTTCGGGACAACGGACATCGAATGACAAATCAGGCGCACAGCACAAGCCTGCCGCCTGACCCGAGTGAGAGGCTGAGACCATGACCGAGACTGAGACCGTGACCGACGCATGGAATGACCGCAAGATGTGGGGGACCGGAGACCTGGCCCTGTTCCTCGACGGCAGCGAGAGCAGCTTCACCGGGATGCTGCTGGTCCTGATCGCCAAGGCCCAGTCCACCCCTGAGAACTTCTCGCGGCTGGAGCTCGCGTTCCCCCGCGCGGTGAAGGCGTGGAAGACGTGGCAGTCCATGTCGCCCACGCCGACGTTCCGGGAGCTGCGGGAAGCGCTGGACGCCGCCGGCGAGGATGAGCCGCGGGCTACCGCTGTGGCGCTGCTGGAGCGGATGCGCGAGGTACGCGGCCACATCGAGGACATGGGCGAGGATGAGCGGGTCTTCATGCTCGGCGCGCTGACGGGCGCGCTGGAATCGGCGCTAGGCCGGGGCTGAGACACGCCCCGGTCACGAAACCGGCTCGATCCGGCCACCCTGGTATCTGCCCTCCCCGATAGCGCATCCTGAGTCCATGAACCGCAGCCGCACGTTAATCCTCACCACAGCCCTCGCCGTCGCCGCCCTGTCCGGCTGCGCCGGCACGGGAACTACCGCACCGGGAGCCCCCGCCACCCCGTCCCCGCCGGCCACGTCCGCGGCCCCGTCACCGACGCCGAGCCCGACGCCGAGCCCGGTGCCGACCTGCCTGACCGACTCCTGCGTCGCCGCGCTGATGGACCGGACCCTGACCGGGTTCGTCGCCAAGGACGAGGACGTGGCCACCAAAGTCACGTGCGAGGCGTCCAGCGTGCGGCACACTCCCGGGGTGTGGACGGCGGCGTGCACCGTGCGCTACTCCTCGGGGCAGGTCTGGAGCGGGCACGGGAACTGGGTGGTGTCCACGAGGGAAGTCACCTTTGAGCCTGAGACGGAGATCGGCGGCGGGTAGGAGGGGGGGCACTCGCCGCGCCTTTTTGCGGGATAATCGGGGCCGTGCTCACCGATGCGACCACCGCGAGCGGAGTGCGGCGCGCTATCTCGGAGTCGGGCCGCTACCGGTGGCGTGACCCTGCGCGGGTAAGGGACGAGGCCGGGCTGGAGCGGCTGCGGGAGGCCCTGGACGCGCAGGCCGGATTCTTCCCGCAGGCAGAGTGGACGCCGGAGCGCCGGGAGCAGGCCGCGGAGACTGCAAGACAAGCGGCGGCGAGGAGGAAGGCCGCGCCCGCTCCCGTCGCCGCCGCGGATGAGCCTGAGCCAGAGGCCGTCCCCGAGCCTGCCCGCTGCCGGAAGTGCACGTACCCGCTCGGCTCTGTCGGCCATGCGACGAGTTGCGGTTCCGTGACCTGATGCCCGCATAGCGGTACAGTCCGTGTCGTGCAGGCGATCCCCGAGGGAAGGTCACGCGATGGGCGGCGACGGAATCGAGTTCGGCCCGTGGGTCAAAAGCTCCCTGAGCTTCGCCAACGGCAACTGTGTCGAATGCGCGACCTTCCGCAAGGCATCGGCTAGCGCGAGCAACGGGCACTGCCTGGAGGCTGGCTCCTGCTCCCACGGCGTAGCTGTCCGCGACACCAGGGACCGCGGCGGGCCCGTGCTGGCCTTCAGCGGAGCGGCCTGGGGCAGGTTCCTCGCCGGGGTCAAGCGCTCGTGACCGTCTCCGGGTGGCGGAAGTCCAGTTACAGCGTCGGCGCCGGGGAATGCGCCGAGGCCGGCTCCTGCCGTCACGGGGTAGCGGTCCGGGACTCCAAGCTCGAGGCTTCCCCGGTGCTCGTCTTCGGCAGCGAGGGATGGGAGCGGTTCACGGCCGCCGTGAAGTCCGGCACCGTGCCACACTGAGGCCGTGACCAGTGCACTAGAGGACCGCGCGGCCCCCGTCTCCCCGCGCCTCGCCGCGATCCTTGACGGAAGGCTCCCGCCGGACCCCGCGGAACTGGGGCGGCTGGAGGCCATGCTGGCTGAGCCGGAGCCGGCGGGAGGATGAGGCCCGTGAGCGGTCACCGTGACATCCCGGACGAGGTCGTGGCCCGCGCCCAGCTGTACGACTACGAGCACTTCTGGGGAGACCGCCAGGCGTACGGCACGCCCGGCGGGCAGTGGGGGGCGGTGCCGCCCGACCAGGTACGGCGGCTGCTCTGGGGAGCGTACGGCGGGGCGGTCCCCGTCGCCGTGGAGGATGAGCCGCGCCCGGCCGCGTTCCTTGACGAGCACGACCTGGCCGCCACCGGGATGTACGAAGACCGCGGCGAGGGGGCGTGATGGCCTGGCCGGCCGCCACTGGCGATGCCTGCGCGTGCGACCGCCCGCTTGAGCCGTGTCCCTTCTGCGGTGAGCTGACCTGCCTCGCCTGCGAGGACTGGGAGCGTCACCACAGCTTCCGGGGCTGGTTCGGGCGGAACTGGCGGCGGTACGTCAGCAAGTGGTTCGTGCCGTGAAGCGCCCGCGCGGCCAGTGCTCAGCCTGCCGCTACCGCTGGAGGCTCCGCCGCGACGGGACGGTACAGCCCCACCTCCTGTACAGCGGCAGCGAGGCATGGGAATGCGAGGGGTCGGGGAGGCCGGCTCGTGCTGCTGGCGTTTCGCCAGTCCCCTCGTCTCGTCAGTAGCAGCCAGTAGGAGCCTTGGGGCTGTTAGTAGGAACCTTTGGTCCCGATGGATACACCTTCCTTACCTCGCTTGCGCTACCGCGATACCGCGCTATCGTGGTGAGCATGGAACCACAGGCTATGACCGTCCGGCTTCCGGGCGAACTCTACGAATGGCTGCGGCGCGAGGCGTTCGAGACGCGGGAGCCGATGAGCGTCATCATCATCGCCGCGATCAGTGAGTACCGCGCACGGGCCAGCGCTCGCGGCGGGGAGATTCACCACGCCGATGGCGACCCGCGCAACAACGACCTTGGCAACCTCGAAGTAAGGGAGAGCGAACGATGATCGGCAACGGATACTGGTCGACGGGAATCTCCGTCTGGTACGCCTACTCGGGCCAGGGACGGCACGGATGGGCCGCGAAGGTCGAGTACTACGACGACGGCTTTTGCAGCGATGACGCCGACACGGGACAGGTGTCCACCGAGGGCACACTGCGCACCGAGGGCGAGCTGGGTACCCGCTACGCCGTCCAGCAGGGGGAGGCGGCCGACGCGCTCACCGTGGTCATCGACGTGATCAAGGCCGACGCGGAGCGGCTGGGCATCCGCTGGGGCGTCGACAGGGCCGTCCCGCCGTCCCTGTACTACCGGGGTGATGGCGAAGACGAGAACTACCCGCCGCCCGATGGCTGGCGCGAGACGCTGGCCGCGCAGTCAGAACGGATCGGCTGGCGACCGCTGTACGTCGAGCTTGCCCCCGAAGTCACGTCAGGAGACCCGCAATGAGCACCACCGAGACCACCGCGATCACCTACCCGAACCGCGAGCACGAGAACGCGGACAAGGCAGCGGCGAGAAGGGCGCTGGCCGCCCTCGCCGCGATCGAGGACCAGGTTGCCGTCCTGCGCGCCAAGATCGAGCACCGGAACTACATCTACGGCAGCGACACGAACCAGATCACCGATAATGCGCGGGCGCTGACTGAGCACCTTGCCATCCTGGAGACCCTCCGCGATGTCCGGGAATGGCACGCTGCGGACACGGCCGAGAGGAACGGAGGCCCGTCATGACCGAGACCACCGCCACCGCACACCGCGAGTACAAGCTAGCCGCTGACCCCGCGAGGCGCGGCCCCCGGCAGATGCGGGAGATCTTGGAATTCGCGGACGGCGACCGCTCCGTGATCCTGATCGTGGATGACCGCGACGCGATGGACGTGCTGGAGGCTTTGCGCCGGGTGTACCAGCAGGGCCGGGAAGACAACGCGGCCATGCTCGAAGCCGAGGGAAGGCTCCGGACGACCGGCTACACGCATGACATCGAGGGCGCGATCATCGCCGTCCCGCTCAAAACCGGCACCGAGGGAGAGAAGCCCGATGCCTGACACTGGCAGTCCCCGGAACTACCGCCAGAAGTCATGCCGTAGCTGCGGCAGCCCGTTCACGCCCACGGGACCGCGGAGCGAGCACTGCGGGGCATGGCCGGCATGCACGAGGCCGGCAGCGACCGAAACGGGAACGCCGGCGGTGCCGGTCCCCGCCACAAGCGGCGCGGCGTACGGCCGACGCTACACCAGGAGCGAGATACGGGAGCGGCGGCGCACGATGACGCAGCACATCGCCCTGACGCGGCGGCGGATCGCTGCGCTCGCCAGGATGGAAGAGGGCATCGCGGAACTTGAGCAGGCCGAGCGGGAACTGGAAGCGATACCCGAGCCGTGCGGCACCGGGTGGCCCGGCTGAGCCCCCTTCTCGTCGCCGCGATTTTCCTTACCGGACGGCAAGCCCGGCCTTACCCCGCAGTGAGATTGCACGTGTCGCAATAGCGCAACTTGCGCCGGCAGGGTTCACTGGTTGGCAAGTGCCGTCGCGGGGAGCGGCGGAATGGAGGGGCTTCGTGGAGGATCCGGCCGTGCTCCGGTGCCTTGACGCCTACCGGAGGGCGCACCCCGGCGAGATTGTCGGCGCCATCGGGCGCGGGCTGTGGCAGGCAGTCATACCCGAGGGCACCGGGGAGCGGGTCATTACCCGCCCCGGGCTGGCCGAGCTGCTCGGCGTGCTCGGGGCGCTGGGGGCGCAGGCCCGGTAAGTTCGCGGCGGCGGCGGGGACGATGCACAGCCCGCGGCGCCTGTCCCCGCGGGGGCCGGGAACGCGAGGGCGGCGCGGGAGCCGCGCGGCCAGGTCCGCCGCGCGGTCCTCCGCGTCCCGGGCCGCCCTCGCCACGGCCCCGGCACCGAGGGCGAACGCGGCGCCGGCCGCGCTGGCGGCCACGCAGTCCAGCAGGGCACCCAGGCCCTCCCCGTCGCCTGCCCTCACCGCCCTCAGCGTGGCCCGGACATCCCCGAGCAGGTGATCGAGCACGCGGACATCCGGCAGCGCTGCAGCGGCAGTCCTCATACGACCGGGTTCCCTCCCCTGGCGGCGCACGCGCAGGCGGATTCAGCCTCCGCCCTCTCTGGGGGGCGGGTACGGGAATGATGATCCGTTACGGGTGCCTCTAGCAGTTTCAGGCGGTACGCCCGCCTATGTGAGGGAACAGGACAGAATGTTACCTGCGCGTTACCGGAACCTTAACGAAAGCCCTGGCCCTATGGTAACGCCGGTAAGCCAGTTGCGGCTGTTAATGCCGAGTCGGCGTTGCCCTCGTCGCGGAGCCGGGCCGCGCGCTGCGCCATGTGCAGGGCCGTCATCCATATCGCCTGGCTGACCCGGCTGGCCTCGTCGGGGCCGATCGCCATCTCGCGGGCGACATCCCAGCCCGCCGCATAGCCCGCCTCGGCGGGCACCAGGTCGTGCAGCGGGAACATGTCGGCACCGTCCGGACTGGGGTTCCCGGCCTCGCGGAGGGTTTCCCAGCGTGCCCGGATCGCGGCGGTGAACGGCTCGGCGGCGACGATATCGGCCGCCGAGTAGCCCCCGCCGGGAACGGGCTCGGGGCGCCATTCAGCGTCGGCGACTGCCAGCGCCTCCAGTTCCCGCGCGGCATCAGGGCGCCCGCCTTCGGCTGCCAGCCGTCCGGGCGGTACCTGGACGGCCTTCGCCATCCTGGCTATGGTCCGGGCCGGGACATCGCGGACGAGTCCGTAAGAGCCGCCGCTGAGGGACTGGTATCCCTTGACGACCTGCCGCCACCAGCCCTCGCTGATGACTGCGCGGCGGGCGGCCTCGCGGACCGAGAGCCCGGCGTCGTGGCGGCAGGATTCGATGAGCACGCCCTCGGGCGGCGGATCGGGAGGGGTATTCACGGGGGCCACCTTCGCATAACTTCGCACCCTTGTCTAATACCCCCCGCGATAAGTGTGCGCTAAGTGCGAAGCGATGTCACGACCCTGCTGCGAAGTTCGCGCGTAGTGCTTGACTGTACGCACCACTTCGCACTAGCTTTGGCTCATGGATGAACGCCCCCGGCGCAAGCCCCCGAAAGACCCCCTCGACCATGAGCCCGAGGCGGTCGCCTGGGCACGCGAGAAGGCGGGACTGACCAGGGCGGCGCTCGCCGCGAGGATCGGCGTCTCCGCCGGCCTCATCACGGAGATCGAGAAGGGCACCCGCAACGCCACCCCGGCGCGCATCCGCCAGCTTGCCGAGGCGCTGAACTGCCCGGTGGTCGTGCTGGAGCGCAAGCGCTACAGCGCCCCGGCTGCCGCGAATGGCGAGCCCGAGACGGCGGGCGCAGCGGCCTTAGAGACGAGTTAGCCCCGGTGCTCAGAACACCGGGGCGTGCGGAGCGCACAAACCGAATAGTAACAAACCACTCAACGGAGCGCATCAATGACACTCACAGACCTAGCCGGGCGCACCCCGCGGGAGACGGCGCAGTACGAGGCCGACCACGGCGCGACCGCGGCACTGGCCATCGGCTTCCGCCTGCTCGCCGCCCACGTCAAGGCCCACGGCACCGGGGACATGGCGATCCTGGGCCGGACCCGGATGCCCGAGCCCCCCGCGTGGAAGATCGCCGTCTTCGGCGGCACCGACGACGAGCAGCGGGCACGGGTGGACGCCTGGGCGAGGCGCCACGGCGTCACCGCGCGCACAGATGAGGCCAGCGGCCACTACGAGGCAGCCGTCTCGTTCGGGGCCGTGAGGCTCGTCGCCTACATGATCCCGCAGCGGGTCATGGATGACCGGCTGGCCGGGGCGAAGGAGCGGCGCGAGGCCATCCGCCGCGAGGTCGCCGGGCAGCATGACGCGATCACGGCGGGACGGAGGCCGGCGGCATGAGCAGCGGCACAAGCTCGTCATCGTCGGGCGGCATCGGCTTCACGGGCCTGCTGACGATCGTCTTCATCGTCCTCAAGCTCCTGCACAAGATCGCGTGGGCATGGTGGCTCGTGCTGTCGCCGCTGTGGATCGCGGCGGCGATCGTGCTGCTCGTCATCCTGGCGATCATCGTCATCGCGGTGGTGAAGCGATGACCGGCACGACGACCGCCCTGATCTGCATCGACTGCGGCAAGCCCGTCCACCCGGTCCACGGGGGAGAGGCCTGCGGGCTCTGCGGGAACCCGGTCTACTACCACGACTCATCCGCGGACTCGCTGCGGTGCCCTGGCACCAGCCCGCATGTCCGGGCAGCGGACCCCGGCCCCGCAGCCGCCCGCGTATCGCCGTTCGCCGGGAGGTCGGTCACCGACGGGACCATCCCGGCCGGGCGGGGCGGCCCCCGCCTAGCCGCGCTCTCGGCAGCGATGAAGAAGGGCAGGACGGCATGAGCGACTACCCGGCAGTGCAGAAGGCGCTCGCAGGGGGCGCAGACCCCGCGATGCTGTGCGCAACCTGCCCGTGGGACCGGAACTGCATCACGCCGCCGACGATGACGAGAGCCGAGGTCGAGGCCCGCATCGCGGACGCGGCGGCGAAGGACGAGGCGGAGCAGGCCGCCGCGGAGCTGGCCGGGGTGAATCCCGGCCTGCCGACGGCAACGCTGGTCACCCTCGCCGCCTACGCCGGGCGCGACCAGTCGGCCCCCTGCTGCCCCGTGTTCGCGATGCGGCTGCGGACCAGCACCGGGCGCAAGGCGGCGGAACTGCTCAAGGACTCCATGCAGAAGTGGGATGACGACAAATGAGGGCCGCAGCGAGCGCGATCCCCGGGACGGGGCTGGACTGGATCCTGTTCTGCATCGGGGTCATCGCCCTGACGGGGATCTGGCTCGGGGCACTGGCCGTGTATCACCGGCTGGAGGAACGGGCCGCCGGGCGGGAGGACGGGCAGCAGCAGGGACCGAGGCACGCGGCACTTCCGAGGCGTCCCGTCCCGGCCCATGCCGCGCGGACCCCGCTGGACACCACGACCCTGCTGCGGACCGTGCCCCCGGAGCCGAAGGGCCGCGACCTGCTCGCCCACGTGCCCGAGACCACGGACGCCCAGTGGGACGCGATGCTCGCCGGGCACCGCCAGCGGCCCCGGGCGCCGAGGACCGACATTGCCACGCTGGCCAGGGTCCGCGACCGGCTCGCCGCGCAGCCGGTCGCGCCGCTTCCCGTCGCCGGGCGGCTGCCGGTGCTCCCGGTACCGGTGGCCCCGCCCGGAGCGGCCCCGGTGCCCGTGTGGGCCCCGCCCGCTCCCGCGACCCTCGCCGAGCTGGTGCAGTCCGCGCCCCCCGCGCCCGTGGAACCGCCGACGCTGACCGGCGAGCGCGACATCTCCGAGACGGCCGAGGCAGCCTTTGCCCCCGTCCTGGAACTGGAGGACGTCGGCGGGTACATCGCTGACCTGTTCCGCTCGGCCGAGCACAACGTGGCCGGCCTGATCGCCGCTGAGCTAGGCGGCAGCGACGAGGACGGGGAGGGGTCAGAGTGAGCACCGGACAGCACCCGCTCCACAAGGCGTACGCCGACGCGCTCGACGCGGGCGGACCCGCCGAGATACCGGTGGGCCGCACGGTCCTGTGCGACATAGACGACACGGACCTGACCGACGACCCGCGAAGCGGCGGCTACATGTTCGGCTCCTACGGCGTCGGCCCGTGCTGTGCGGAACGGCACGAGGCGACGGTGAGGGGCTACCACGAAGAGGACTTCATCATTGCCCGCTGCCCCGAGGGCGTCAGCTTCGCCGACTGGATCCGGGGCCTGCGCGGGCCGGATGCCGCGATCAGGATCACGCCGGGCCTTCCGGGGTGGCAGTCATGACCGCCCCGGCCGTATCCCGTGCTCCCGTCGCCGCGATCCTGGACCCCGAACGGCTGCCGTGGCTCACCCGGATGCTCTACATGGGCACCAGCGGGCCGATGGACCAGGGAGCCTATGACCGGGCGGCCGTCGATGCCACCGCCATCATCGCGGGCGGCACCTGCCCGGCCCCTGCCAATCACCGGCTGCACACCGTGCACCTGAACGAGCGGTGCATGGCCTGCGGAGGTGCCCGGTGAGCGCGGGGACCGGGCTGCGGGACATCATCCCCGCCAGCCTTGACGACGCCACTGAGCACCGGGACGGCTCAGCCGCCATCGCTGCCGGGTGGATCGCATGGCGGGCCGCGATGAACACCCCGTGGCCCTCCGCAGGCGAGTACGGGATCGCCCGTGCCGTGGCCGCCCTCCGTGACGCCCTGGACCTGTACGACGACATCCGCGACGGGATGGTCCACAACGAGAGCGCGTACCCGGAGACGGCCGATGAGCCGGAACCGGTCACCGCAGCACTGGAGCAGGCCGCACGGGATGCCGCGGACCTGGCAACTGACCTGAACCTGATCATGCGCCGCTGGTGCGGCGGGGACATCGCGGCGCCTGGGAGCGCCGCGCGAGGGGGGAACTGAGAAATGACCGCAACCGAACTGGTGGGCCCGCTCCGGCCTGTCCGCTATGCCACAGGCCGCACTCAGTGGCGCGACCTGCCCCGGAACACGCTGGACATCCGCTACGCGGCATGCGGCAATCACCACCTGGCCTGCGACTGCCGCGAGGCCATGCTCGCCGAGGACATCGGCGAATGGCGCGCGATGTTCCGCGAGGTGGAGCAGGTCGTCCTCGCCGCGATCAGGGGCCACCAGACGTACGCCTACACCGGGACCGATGACTCCGGGTGGAGCGGCGAGGACGAGTTCGCCCAGTGCAAGTGCCAGGCGTGCGAGATCGCCCGCTCGGCGCACATCGGGTTCAGCGAGTGCATGGGACAGCAGCGCGCGGCGTACGAGCGCCTGGCTGCCGAGTCCCGCGAGCGCCAGCGCGCCGCCTTTGCCGCTATCTACGACGGCACGGATGAGGTGCCATTCTGATGGCCGGCGTCCCGATCCCGGCGGCGACCGAGGCCGAGTGGCTGGCTGCCCGCGCCAGGGGCGTCACGGCATCCGAGATCGCCATCGTCCTGGGGCTTGCCCCAGCCGACTGGCAGAGCGCGTTCAGTCTCTACCACCAGAAGACCGGTGACCTCCCCCCGGCCGGGGACAGCCTTGAGCTGCGGGTCGGCCGCCACTTCGAGCCGCTGGTCTGCGAGCTGTTCGCGGAGCGCTATCCGGGACTGCAGGTCCATGGCAACGGCCGGACGCTCTACGCCCACCCCGGCCGGCCATGGCAGATGGCCACGCCCGACCGGCTGCTCAGCGAGTCGTGGTCCGGGCCCGTCGACGGCCCGGACCTGATCGAGGAAGTCACGCACCCGGTCGGCGTGCTGGAGGCCAAGACATCGGCGTCCTATGAAGGCTGGGGCGAGGAGGGCAGCGACGACATCCCGGTCCACTACCGGTGCCAGGCCCTCTGGCAGATGGACGTAATGGGCGTCAGCGCCGCGTCGGTGGCCTGCCTGTTCCTGCACTCCCGCAAGCTGCGGGTCTACGAGCTGACCATGGACGACGCGGCCGGGGCCGACCTCAAGCTCATGCGCGAGGAGGCCGAGGCGTTCCTCGACCGCATCGCGCGGCGCGACGAGCCCGACGTGGACTGGCGCCCCGCCACGGCGGACGCGCTCAAGCGCCTCAACGAGGGCATCGAGGACCGGGACATCACCGTGGGCCGCCAGATGGCCCGCTCCTACCGGGCCGCGCAGCGCCGCTGCAAGGAGGCCGAGCGCCGCAAGGACCTCATGGCCAACCGCGTGCTGCAGGCCATCGGCACCGGTCACCGGGCACTCGACCCGGACGGGAAGCCGGTCGCGACCCGCAGCGTCTACGAGGACCGCCGCGTCAGCGGGCCGCTGGTCCGCGAGAGGCACCCCGCCATCGCCGCCGAGTGCACCGTCACGAAGGACGTCACCAAGCTCATTCCCGCCAGGGGGGACAAGTCGTGACCACTCAGACCGTCGCGAGGGCGATGGAGAAGCGCGACACCGGCATCGACAAGCTGATGTGGAAGAACGCCCGGCACCTCGAATCGATCCTGCCCGAGCACGTGGACGTCAAGGCGTTCGTGGGCACGGCGTGGGCCGCGCTGCTGGCCAACGACACGCTCATGCAGAACGCGGTCAACAAGCCGGACACGCTGCTGGTCGCCCTGTTCCGGTGCGCCGCCAAGGGGCACCAGCCGGGGACCGAGGAGTACTACCTGACCCCCCGCGACGGCGGGGTGCTCGGCATCGAGGGCTACCGGGGCATCGTGGAGCGGATGTACCGCTCGGGCGCGGTGGCCAAGGTCGTCGTGCGGGAGGTCTGCGCGAAGGACTACTTCCGGTTCATCGAGGGCGAGGACGACAAGCCCGTCCACGACTTCGGGGCGCGGCGGGGCGGGACCACCGGGGCCGACTTCTTCGGCCAGGACGGCGACCCCGACCGCGGCGCCATGGTCGGCGTCTACGCGGTGGCCAAGCTCATGACCGGGGACTGGTCGCGCCCGGTGCTGCTGTCACGCAACGACGTGTTCGCGTACCGGGCCGCCGGCGGCTGGAAGCCCACCGACAAGTACAGCCCGTGGAACCGGCTCGACGCGGGACCGGAGCACCCGGAACTCACGGGCCGCAGCATGTGGCTGAAGTCCGCGGCGCGCCGGCTGGAGCCGTGGGTGCCGACATCGGCGGAGTACCGCCGCGAGCAGATCCGCGCCGCTGCCAGCGCGGCAGCGGCCAGCGGGCAGGGCATCCCGCTCCTCGGGTCGGTCGAGTCCCCGGACGCGGAGATCACGGACGCGGAGATCATCGAGCCGACCGCCATCGCGCCGAACGGCAATGAGCCCGCCGCCGGCGAGGACAGCACCGAGCCCGGCAGCGCGCCCGCGCAGCAGGTCGGCCAGATCGCCAGCATGTTCCAGGACAAGTTCGAGTTCAAGCAGACAGAGGGACGCCAGGTCGTCACGATCTCCGAACAGATTGCCGGGCGGGAGCTGACCGGGCCGAACGACGGCCATGCGCTGTCCAACCTGTCCGGGGCCGAGGCCCGGAAGCTGCTCAGCACCCTGGACCCCATCAAGGATCGCGGCCTGCTCATCGAGCACCTGGCAGGCATGGGCGCGTCCGATGGCTAGCACCTCCCCCTCGCTGCTGCCCCTTGGATGGGACAGCGCCCCGGCAGGAGAGGACGGCGGGTCATGAAGGGCCTCGGCTGCAACCAGGTCACGGTCCTGGAGAAGCTCGCCAGTTCCCCGCAGGGACTCACCTCCGCCGACATCGCCCCCCTGTTCCCCGGCGGGTCGCCGCGAAGCTGGGCGTTCAACGTCCTGTCCTCGCTGGCGGACCGGGGGCTGGCATGGCGCACCGGGGGGGCGCGGCGCTGCCGCGGTGCCGGGCGGCCCCTCACCGTCTGGGCGGTCACCGCCGCGGGACGGGACGCGCTGGCACCGCAGCCGGCCCGGGGGCGGGGCGACCGGGGCCGGCACCAGCGGATCCGGCTGGCCCGCCAGGAGGCCGTCCGCGACGCCTTCACCGCCGGGATGGGACCGGCGACACCCCGGGACGTGATGAGGGGCAGGGCGCTGGCGATGACTGCTGCCGGGTGCCATGCCGGTGACATAGCTCTCGTGTTCGCGGTGCCCGTCCCCGCCGTGGCGAGGCTGCTGGGGGAAGGCGGTCCGCAGTGAAGCCCCCCGGATCGAACCTCCGCCGTGTCCGGCTGCAGCCAGCCGGGCCGTGGTCCAGGGCCGTCCCGCTGCCGAGGACCGGGGGGCTGGAGCGGGGCAAGATCGCAGCGACGGGAAGGGCCGGTTTCCCGGCACGCGCGGAGCCGATCCGGCCCGTCAGCCCCAAGCGGGCACGGGTAAACCGGGAGCGCGCGACGATGGCCGACCGCCGCTGGCCTGAGCGCCGCGACGGCACCGTGATGTGCGCCAACCCGCGCTGCGGCAATCGCGCCACCGATCTGCACGAGATCGTCCGGCGCAGCCAGGGCGGGTCGATCGTCTCGGACGAGAACACGATCCCCCTGTGCAGGCCCTGTAACGACGCCCTCGCTGACGGCCCCGCGTGGGGTTACGAGCTCGGGCTGATCCGGCATGACGCGCTGTGCTGCCGGGGCCGTGACGTGTGCGAGCGGTACTCGGGAGGTGAGACGCCGTGATCTACACCAAGCCGGCGCTTGACGCGATTGCCGACCAGTCCCTCGCCGCCATCAGGGACGGCCGGGACGAGTACGACCCCGAGGCGGTCCGCGTCGCCGGGGACATAGCGGCGGTGCTGGCCGAGCAGTTCCCCGGTGACCGGGTGACGGCGGGCCGGGCGATCATCTGCGCCGTCCAGATGGCGGCGGCTCTCGGGGACCAGCTCAGGGAGCAGGGCGCGGAGTCCGGCTCTGTCGTTGACGCGCTCACCGACATCCTCGCCCTCGCCGCCGAGCAGATCGTACGGGAAGCAGGTACGCCATGAAGATCTTCCGCCGCGCCGCCCGCCAGCAGGCCCTGGCGGACCTTGACACGGCCATAGCCCGGTCCGAGCGGGACGAGCAGCCCATCCCGGCAGGCTCCCTGATCGCCACCAGGACGGGGAAGATCGCGCACGTCAAGTCGGGCCTTCCCGGTGAGCCGGGGGCACGGTGCGAGGCGATGAGGCTGTGGACGGACTGGCGGATCGTC
>Ga0181531_10000340_pt1 | contig 32626 bp, 22 predicted proteins | sample PEATcosm2014_Bin_38_FD_119743 | JGI IMG/M metagenome (GOLD analysis project Ga0181531, IMG submission 119743) | Peatland microbial communities from MTU Mesocosm Facility, Houghton, MI, USA - PEATcosm2014_Bin11_10_metaG | ecosystem: Environmental > Terrestrial > Soil > Wetlands > Peat | place...
ATGACTTGCATATCGGAATCGGGGAGCGCGCCGAACATGTCGGTGAAGATAGTCATGCTGCGGGCGACGCTGGCGGCAAAGTCCGCAGCGTTGCCGGACTGTTCGCGGGGCGCGAAGACGGCGACCTTAATCCCTTCGGCTTCCTTGGGATTGAACTGGAGATTGCCGGCTACGAAGCTGCCGTTGGGCGCGGGCGTCTTGCACTCGAAGGTGTATTGGAGGCGGCCGCCGGCGAGGGAGCCGGTGGGGGGCATGGGCTGCGGCGCGGCTGCTTTGCCGGTGCCAGCTACGGCCCAGCTATCGGGCACATTGAGGCGGAAGGTGCCGGTGTAGCGATTCGAGGGGTAATTGGTGAGCGGGAACCAACGCGCGGGGAGCAGGAGATAGGCGGCGTCGCGGTCGATGAAGGCTACCTTGATGCCGGGGACGGGGCTGTTTTCGGCGTTGGCGAGCAGACCGACGTAGGAGAAGGTGAGGGAGACTTTGCTTTCGCGCGGGACGCTGCGCGGGAGGGAAACGGTGACGTAGAGGCTGTTTTGATTGTCGCGCTCGAAGGTCAGCGGCTTGCCGGATTCGTCTTTGACTTCGCGGACTTCGAGGTTGGGGTGAAGCTCGACGCGGAGGGTGTTGGAGGCTTCGAGGGAGCGGAAGTCGACTTTGGCGGTGGCGGTGAGGACCTGGCTGACGCCGTCGAGGGTGGCGCTGACGTCGTAATTTTGCGCGAGGAAGGCGACTACGCCGCCGCGTGGGGCTTGGGCGTGCATGGTGGCGGGGTGCAGCGAGGCGGTGGCGGCACAAAGGAGGATACCCAAGAGAGAGGGGAGCAGCTTTCGGCGGCAGGCCATCAGATACCTTTCGGGAGCGGCGCGTGGGTGTGCACGTCGGGACTGGGTAATAGGATACCGGTAGCGTGCGTAGCGTTGCCACGAAGTGGTGGGCATTGGGGCAAGCGGGATCCTGCGTTGGGCACCATGTCCGTTAGAGTAGCGCCGCGTGGTGGGGTATCGCAACCTGCCCCGGGCACATTCGCAAAGACAAAGGCGCCTGCCTCCCGGTGTCTCCGGGCAGGCAGAAGGCGGCCGCTACGACGGCAGGCGCAGGAGGGCGACGATCTCTTCGGCGGCGCGGGCTACGGCGCCGGGGGGACCTAGTTTTTCGCGGACTTCGGCTAGGCCGGCGCGGAGGGATTGGCGGGCGTCGGAGCTGGTGAGCAGGCGGTGGAGTTCGTTTGCGGCGGAGTGCGGGGTGAAATCGTTCTGGATTAGTTCGGTGACGACTTGGCGGCCGGCGATTAGGTTGACCATGCTGAAAAATTTTGTGCGGACTAGCGGTTTGGCTAGCGCGGCGGTGATAGGCGTTACTTTGTAGACGACCAACATGGGGACGTCCAGTAGGGTGGCTTCGATGGTGGCAGTACCGCTGCAGATTAGGGCGGCGTCGGCGGCGGCTAGGGCGTTGTAGGTTTGGTCCTCGACAACGGTGGCGCAGACGTTGCTGTCGGTGACTTGGCGATGGATCTGGGAGAGATCGATGCCGGGGGCCACGGCGATGACGAAAGAAAGTTCGCGGTGCTTTTTTTTTAGCTCGGCGCAAGCGGCTAGCATGGTGGGCAGGTGGCGCGCGATTTCACCGGCGCGGCTGCCGGGTAAAAGCGTAACGATGGGGCGCGTTGGGTCGAGTCCCTGCTGCTGGGCAAATTGGGCGCGGGATTGTGTAGCGTGCACCGTGCCGACCAGAGGATGGCCGATGAATTTTGTGGGGACGCCGGCGTCGGCGTAAAACTTGTCTTCGAAGGGGAAGATGCACAAGGCTTTGGCGAAGCGGCGGCGGACGACGCGGACGCGCCAAGGGCGCCATGCCCAGAATTGCGGGCAGACGTAGTAGACGTTGCGGATGCCGAGAGGTTTTAGTTTGCGGGCGAGGCGGAGGTGGAAGCCGGGGAAGTCTGTGAGGATGGCTAAAGCTGGCTTGCGCTTGCGTGCTGCGCTTACCAGCTTGCGCATGGCGCGGATTAGTTGCGGGAGGTGGGCGAGGATTTCGGTGATGCCCAGGACGGAGACCTCGGAGTAGTCGGTGATGACGTCTACGCCGGCGGAGCGCATTTGGTCGCCGCCCATGCCGAAGATTTCGACGTTGAGGCGAGATTTTATTTCGGTGGCCAGGCGGGCGGCGTACATGTCGCCGCTGGCTTCGCCGGCTGAGAGTAGGAGTGTCGGGGGCATTTACGGGAGGGCGGAAAATGACGGAAAAGACGGGAGTGAGATAGAGTCTGACGCCTGGGCAAGCCGGGTCGCAGCATGCTGCGCCCCTACACACGGCGGCGCGATCGGTGCGCGGCAGTTAGTCATGCGCGGGCGTTGGCGTTGACAACGCGGCGGTGGTGGAAGGTAGCGGGGAAGTTTCCAGGGCGGGGAGGCCTAATTCTTGCTCTTTGTATTGGAGTTGGTAGAGGCGGTAGTAGATGCCGCGGACGGCCAGGAGTTCCTGGTGGGCGCCTTGTTCGCGGAGGCGGCCTTTGTGGAAGACGAGGATGCGGTCGGCGTATTGGATGGTGCTAAGGCGGTGGGCGATGACCATGGCGGTGCGGCCGGAGAGGAGACGGTCAAGGGCTTCGCGGATTTGCAATTCGGTTTTGGTGTCGACGCTGGAGGTGGCTTCGTCGAGGATGAGGAAGCGGGGATTGTGAGCCAGGGCGCGGGCGAAGCTGATGAGCTGGCGCTGACCGACGGAGAGCGTGGAGCCGCGTTCGTTGACTTGGGTGGCCACGCCTTCAGGTAAGGCGCGGACAAAATCGCCGAGGCCGATTTCGTCGACGGCTTTTTCTACGGTGGAGCGATCGATGCCGGGCGTGCCGAGGCGGATGTTGGATTCGATGGAGCCGGTGAAGAGGAAGGGATCTTGCAGGACGATGCCGAACTGGCGGCGCAGGTCCTGGAGATTCATCAGGCGAATGTCTATGCCGTCGAGAAGGATTTGGCCGCGTTGCACGTCGTAGAAGCGGAGGAGCAGCGAGATGAGCGTGGTTTTTCCGGCGCCGGTGTGGCCGACGATGGCGATGGTTTGCCCGGGGCGGATGATGAAGCTGACGTCGCGCAGAACCCAATCGGCGTCGGTGAGTGCGGCTTCGGGTGCTTGCTTGTAGCTGAACCAGACATTGCGAAATTCGATTTCGCCGCGCGGGTTGACGAGGCGGGCGGCGTCGGGATTGGAGTCGATGGTGACGGGTTCGTCGAGCAAGCGGAAGATGCGTTCGCTGGCGGCCATGGCGGATTGGAGAATGTTGAATTTTTCGCTGAGGTCTTGAATGGGGCGGAAGAAGCGCGTGGCGTACATAGTGAAGGCGGCGAGGACGCCGAGGGAGAGTCCACCGCCGAGGATGCGGTTGCCGCCGGACCAGTAGATGAGGGCGATGGTGGCGATGCTGAGGAATTCGACGCCGGGATAGAAAAGGGCGAAGGCGAGGATGGCGTCGCGCCAGGCGAGCATATTGTCGCGATTGCGGCGCTCGAATTCTTGTTGGGCTTTGGGTTCGCGATTGAAAAGCTGCACGACGGACATGCCGGAGATGTATTCCTGGAGGAAGGCGTTGATGCGCGCGATGGCCGTGCGAATGCGGCGGTTGGCGTCGCGCACGAATTTGCGGAAGAAATAGGTGACGCAGAGGATGAAAGGGAGGACGGCGAACGCATCGAGGGCCAAGCGGCGGTCGATGGAAAAAAGCCAGACGGCCATGACCACGAGGAGGAAAAAATCGTTGATCATGGTGACCACGCCGGCGGCGAAGAGGTCGTTGAGGGCGTCGACGTCGGTGGTGACGCGGGTGAGCAGGCGGCCGACGGGGTTGCGGTCGAAATAGCTCATCGGCAGGCGCTGGATGTGGCGGAAAATTTCCGTGCGCATGTCGTACATGGTTTCCTGGCCGACGCGCTGCATGATGCGGATCTGGATGTACTGGGTGAGGAAGTCAAAGATCAACACGCCGAGAAAGATCAGGCTGATCCACTTGACGCCGGCCCAGGCGGCGGATTCGGCGATGACGCCGTTAACCGCGGGGGTGAAGTAGCGGTCGATGGCGGTGCGGAAAATCATGGGCGGGGCGAGTTCGAGCGGGGTGACGATAGCCACGAGGCCGAGGGCCAGCACCACGCTCCAGCGATACGGGCGCATGTACGCCAACAAACGCCGCATCAGGTGCGAATCGTAAGCTTTGCCGAGAGCTTCTTCTTCGTGAAGATTGGTGCTCATGCGCGTTCCAACTCTTCCTCGAGTAACTGCTTGTGGTAGAGCTCGGCGTAATAGCCGCCGCGGGAGAGCAGTTCATCGTGCGTGCCGCATTCGGCGATACGGCCGTCGCGCAGGGTGACGATCTGGTCGGCGTTGCGGACGGTGGAAGTGCGATGCGAAATCATGATGGTGGTGCGGCCGGCCATGATGCCGCGCAGGCCGGTGAGGATGCGCTCTTCGGTTTGCGTGTCCACGCTGGAGAGGGAATCGTCAAGGATGAGGATGCGCGGGTCGCGAACGACGGCACGGGCGATGGCGGTGCGCTGCTTTTGTCCGCCGGAAAGGGTGATGCCGCGTTCGCCGACCATGGTTTGGTATTTTTCGGGGAAGTCTTGGACCTCGGCGTCAAAGCTGGCGATGACGGCAGCTTCGCGGACGCGCGGCTCATCGTATTGGGGGAGCCCGAAGGCGATATTTTCGCCGATGGTTTCGCCGAAGAGGTAGGTGTCTTGCGGGACGTAGCCGATGGCGCGGCGGAGAGAATCGAGTGGCCATTCGCGAATGGGATGGCCGTCGATGAGCAGCGAGCCGTCCGGCGCTTCCCAAAGGCGGGCGACGAGCGATGCCAGGGTGGATTTGCCGCTCCCGGTTGGTCCGACGATGGCCAGAGTGGAGCCGGCGGGAATGCGCAGGCTGATGTCGTGTAGCACTTCGACGCCTTCGCTGGCGGCGCCGTTTTTCTCGGCGTGGGCGGTGGTTTTGGCGAGGCCTGCGCCGTTTCCTGCGGCGTTGTTTTTCGCCGCAGAGACGACGCCGTTTCCGGCCATGGTCGTTGGGAAGCGGAACGACAAGTTGCGGAACTCGATTTCCCCCTGCGGCGCGACGCCCGCGGCTACCTTGGCGTAGCGGTCGTCGATTTGCGGCTTGGCTTGCAAAATATAGGTGAGGCGGCCCATGGACGCGGCACCGCGCTGGAAAATATTGGTGACCCAGCCGAGGGCGATCATCGGCCAAACAAGCTGGCCGAGGTAGGTGTAGAAGGCGATCAACGCACCGAGAGAGATTTCTTTGCGCAGCAGTTCGTGGCCGCCTTGCCAGAGGACGATCAGGAAAGTGGTGCCTATGAGCGCTTGGAGCGAGGGCATGAACATGCTCCAGTTGCGGATGAGCTTGACGTTGGTGGCAACGTATTCGCGATTGGGCTCGTCGAAGCTACGAATTTCCGCTTCTTCTTGCGCATAGGCGCGCACGACGCGCACGCCGGCGAGATTTTCCTGTACTTTGGCGGAGAGCGTGGCCAGCGAAGCCTGAATTTTTTCGTACAGCTCGTGAATGATTTTGCCGAAATGCCGCACCACCACGAAGACCACCGGAACGGGCAACATGACCCACAGCGTCAGCATGGGAGAGAGCTTCATCATGATGCCCAACGCGAGCACCATGGTGGCCAGAGTGGTGCCGCTATACATGATTCCGGGGCCCAACACCATGCGCACGTTATTGAGATCGTTGGTGGCGCGGGACATCAGCTCGCCCGTGCGGTTGCGCACGTAAAACTCCGGCTCGAGCACCAGCAGGCGGCGCAACAAATCATTGCGAACGTCGAATTCAATGTCTCGCGATACGCCAATCAGCACCCAGCGGGTGGTGAACGACAGCACGCCCTTGATGGCGATGCACACCACCAGCAGCGCGCAATAAATCAACAATGTGTGACGGCTGTGCGGCTGATAGAAGGGAATCACGCGCGTGAGCCAGCCCGTGCCGATCACCGGAGCGCCGTTTTCGCCCGCCGCGTGCGCAAAGGGGCGAGGGCTGCCCGCCAGGGTGTCTGTCAGAACGCCCGTGGCCAGCGGAACAATGTTGCCAACCACGCTCATCAGTACGAGCGTCAGCATCCCGAACATGATGGCGCCGGGATAGCGCCGCAGATACGGTCCCAGGCCCGCGAGGTTTTTCACCCAGGAGGTTTTCGGCGGTTTGGCCGCGGACGGATTTCCCGAAGTTGTGGCGGACGCGCTCATTTTTTCAAGGACGACCTCGGCGTCTCGCCCATGGGAAAGGCCTCAGGCAAAAATTTTTCAAAGGCGCGGTCGAGCGATTGATAACGATGGGTCTTCGGGTTGTAAGCGACGCCAATGGGCAAGACATGCGCATCGCCGGTATGTTCCGGCGTGAAATAGAGCTGTAAACCTTTCACCGCGTCCTGTTCATATTGCAAACGCCATCCGGTGACCGGGTCGCGCGGCGTCAAGGCCAGCAGGCCTTTAGTATTTTTCAGGTGCTCGTCGCACAGCAGCACTTCATTCCACTTGCCGTCGTCTTTCTCCGCGATGAGCGCGCGGGTCACCACGGTGCCAGGGATGTTGTTGGTCGGCGTCTTCGGGAGCACGTTGGCCGCCAGCACTTCTTGCTTGCCATTGTGCGCCAGGTCTCCGAACAGCAGCACCTTCGCTTCGCTGCCGAGCAGGGAAGCGGCCGCGGCCTGAAACTCGTCGGGCACGGCTGGCTCCGCGGGCTTGGATTCAGCCGCGGGCGCGTTGCTTGCCGCGCCCGATGTCGCCGGCGCATTGGAGTCGCAACCGGCCAACGCGAACCCGGCCAGCAGGGAACCCGCTAGGAATAAGACGCGCGCCGGTGGCAATCGATTCAGCAGCCCATCACACGTTTCTGCATACAGGGGCACACGGGGTCGCGCCCCATCCGGCTTCCTGCTCGCTCGACCAGCACGCGGATCGTTATTCATAATTTTACTGGCGCTTCCTGACCACCAACTGGGCTACAAACTGGGCGCCGCCAGAGTAATCTCCACCACACGCCCGGGCTTGCCATCCTGCGGCACGCTGCAAAGCACTTCCATCACTTGCGGTACGTCCGCGCCCGCCCAGTCGAAGGCGTAGTACATCAATTCTAACTGTTGGCCAGCTTTCGTGGAAGGACTGCGCGAGTCCGGTTCGCCGTATAGCTGAACCGCGCGGCCACACGTCGCTCCCGCCAACAAACCGCGGCCGCTGGCCCACGAGCGATTCGCCAGTCCCTCATGCTTCGGCAACGCCACGCCGCTCGGGCCATCGTTGACGGACACGCGGATGAACTGCACAACGTCCGCCTTGTCCACATCGAGATTCAGGTAAAACGCTCCGTCAGCGCTTGCAAAACTCCACCCCGCCGATTGCCGGTCCGCCGAACGAGTATCCGGCTTGCCAAACATGCGAATCGCTTTCGCCAGGTTATCGCGTCCCGGCCGCAGCCCGGCCAGCGTGAGTTCGTTGAATTTGCGATGAACTGCCGGCTGGTGCGCGGTGGACGTAACGCCCGGCGCCTGCGCGAAGGAAACACCCGCCAGCAGCAGCAAACTAACGCTGACCCAGAATGGCATCCAGGCGCGCCTCAAAATTCTCTTCACCCTCGCTCCACAATTCGCTGCGCTCCACCGGCAGGGCGCCCTCGACGCGTTCCACCCAGGCAAACAACTGTTGGATGTTTTCGCGGGTGCGGGCGTGATATTCCTGCAAATTTCCGCCCGCAGACATCCAGCGGCGAAACGTCTGCTCTAGCGGATGATCCGAGGTGTCGAAAGGGTTCGCCGCAGCGCCGGGCGCCAAGAGGCCACCGTGGCCAGTGAAAAAATGCTCGAACCCCAGGTCGACCAGGAAATTTCCGTCGGTTGCGGCAATGCCGCCGTCGTACTCGAGGCCCTGGCAGGTGAGCAGCAGCGGCTCCGACGCGTGGCGAAACTTCAGCGTTTCAAAGTCCACGCCCCACAAATCCCATTTGCCGGTCACCTGATACGCGGAATCGAAATTGAGCTGCTGTATGGCCAGGGCCGCCACTTCCGCCGCCCCGTATTTCAGTGGGCGCAAATCCCACGAGGCCAGCGGCGTTTCCGTGGCATCGATGGGCAGCACGGTGAGTTCGGTAAAGCTAGGTTGCGAAGCGGAAAGCGGCGCCGTCGCTAAAAATCGCGCGAACTGCGCAATCAGCGTCGCCTCGGTAAAATCGCGCGTCCACACACGCAAGTAAGCTCGATTGGCCATGAATACGCCATTATAACCGCTTCGCCGATGCCGCGCCTGTTTGGCGGAGTTTGCAGAAGATTGCGCTGCAGCGGAATGATTAACTACGAGAAAAGAACAGCAACAAACGAAGCATCAAGTTCCCACTCCCGCCCCTGATTTCTAAGCTGATTGGCCCTTGGTCTTTTGCGGATCCATGGTGAACGTAATCTCGCGCATGCGCTCGCGCAGCGCATCACCGAGCTCGCTGAAAATTTGTTCGCATGCGGCGCGCAATTGTTGCTCGGCATTCTCAGCGATTCCCGCCACCACGCCGCGTGCCTGCTGATCGAGCGAGGCCACCGTGGCCAGCATCCACTGGTTGGAAATAGCTTGTAAGCGCTCGCGGTGATGTTCCGCGGCTTCTTCGCCAGCCTTCTGATAGAGGCCGTGCAGTTCCTGCCGTTGTGCAACGCTAACGCCGCGCACCGTCTCAAGCAGCGGCGCAAAGCTGGCCTCGACGGATTTGCGCGCCTCGGCCACGCTGCTCTCCATGGCGCGGTGCATGCCGTCCTGAAAGTGGCGCAAAAATTCATCTTGTTCGGCGGTAACGCGCACCGCCAGCTCGAGCCGCGCGCTTTCCAGTTGCCCGCGCATTTCACCGGCCGCGCGCTGCAGTTCCTCGCCGAAACCGGCCAGTTCGCGCAGCGCCGTGCGCTGAATCTCGTCGGTGAACGCCGCTTGTGTGGTCTCCGCGGTCTCCGCAAAAAGCCCGCGCGAACGTTCAAAGGCATCGCGCAACACTTCTTCCATCTGCGCGGTAGTGTGCCCGATGAAATTCCGGCTGGCGTGATCCACTTCGCTGGCGAATGTGCCGGATACTTCGCCGGCTTTTTCGCGCAGCAGATTGGCGGCCTGCTCGACGGCCCGCTCCGTGGCGCTCTGCATGTGCGTCTGGGCCTTCTTTTCGTACCATTCCGCGGACTTGAAGACGTCCTCGACGGCTTGATGCTTCAGCCCTTCCACTTTTCCTTCCAGCTCGGTCAACGAACGCTCGGTGATGGCTTGCGAGGATTCCTGCAAAACCTGCTCGACGGTGCCCAGGTTTTCGCGGAAGCGTCCGAGCGCCTCGGCAAAGGCCTCGTCGGCAAATCCGCGAATGCGGTCCTGCTGCATGGTCATGGCGGCATCGAGCAGCGCGCGCCCGCCCGCCAGCCGGTGCACGGCTTCCTCGGCCTGCGTGACATGCGGCTGCACCACTTCGCCGATCTTGCGCTCCACTTCCGTGACCGCGGCGCGGCTGGCTTCTTCAAAGGCCGTGCGCACGCGCCCGTTGATTTCGTCGAAGAGCGATTCCGAGCGGCGATGCAGCTCGTTGCGGTGGAGCGTTAGCACGTCATCGAGTTGCGCGCGGAAGCCGTGCAGCGAATCTTCACGTGCTACATCAAGGCGCGTGGTGAATTGTTCGAGGCGCGCGCCGGCCTCGTTGGCTTGCGCCAGCAGCGGCACCAGCGCTTCGGTTCTCTCGCGGAACGTGCCGGCCACGAATTCTTCCATCGAGGTGCGCAAACCGGCTGCGCGGTGCTCGACTTCGTTGGCGGCCTGCGCCGCCGCTGCGCCGGCTGCCGTCAAGCGCTGCTCGGCCTCGCCCGCCGCCTGCAACGCCGCCCCGCACTGGGCCGCCACGCGTTGCTCCAACTCATTGGCCATGCGCGCCGCGGCTTCGTGCAAAGCCGCGGAGTGGCCCTCGAGTCGCTCGCCGAGCTGCCGCTGAAGGTGCGCGGTAAGTTGCTCATCCATCTGGCCGTACACGTGCCCTTGCAAGTGCTGTTCGAGCTGTTGTTGCATGTTGCGCGCGCTTTCTTCCGCCAGTTGCGCGCGCAAAGCCTGCACGTGCTCTTCGAGGCCACGCTTGGCATTCTCTCGCGCCGCGGCCACTGCGCCGGCGATTTCGCCGGCCATCGCGGCTTGCAGCGTCTCCGTTACATGCGCGTGCCAATGGGCCTTCGCAGCTTCCAGCTCGCCGCTCATTTGTTCGCGCCAGCTCGCCTCGAGCGCCGTTTGCGCGGCCGCGTGACGCGCGATGGACTCGTCTTGCAGCACCACCAGCCGCGCCGCCGCGCCCTCCGCCACATCCGCGGCCAACGCCCTCACGGTTTCTTGCGCTTTCGTATCCGCGGCATGCAATTCCGCCAGCCGGCCCTCGCTCTCGCGCACCGCGGCTTGCAGCGCTTCGCCCTGCGCGGTTAACGCTGCCGCACGGCGCCGCGCGTCTTCTTCGGCAGCCTGGCGCGACTCGTGCAGTGCCCGCGACTGCTCTTCGAGCAGGCGGGCGTTCTCCGTGACGGAGCGCTCCGCGGCCTCGATCACTTGCGCGCGTTCTTCCAGTTTGCGATAGGTTTCCGCCAAGAGAGAGGAGATGGCGGCAGAACGTTGCTCCAGTTCCGTTGCCGCGCTCTCACGCTGCGCCGCCAGTTGGCTTGCGGCAGCCTCCGCCTGCGCGCACAATCCGCGCAGCGTTTCCGCGGTGCTGGCGGAGTGCTCGGCAAATTGCGCCTTTTCCGCCGCAGCTCGTTCGGCCAGTTGGGCGGCTAATTCCGCGGATACTTCCTGCGCGGTATCCTGCGCCACTTTGTGCGCCATCTCCTGCGCCAGCTCATGCAGTTGCGGCGTGAGCGTTTCCGGTAAATCGTGGCGCGTTTTCTCCGCCAGTTCTTCCGTGGCGGTCGCGATACGCTTGCTCAGCGTCTCGGCTTCCACCCGCAGCTTTTCGATGGCGCGCTCCGCTTCATTCACCACTTCCACGCGGGCGGCCGCGAATTTCTGCTCCCACTGCTCGAAGGCCACGTGTCGTTCCGTCGATACGGCGCTTGTCGCCGCATCGCGCGCGGTGGCCTGAATTTGTTGCTTGGCGTCGCTCAGCAGGCGCGCCATCTGCCGCGCCAGCTGCAGCGCAGCGTCCGTGGTGCTCACGGGAGAGGGGAAGATGCGCACGTTGTCTGCTCCCGCCATTACGGGAACGTCCGACTCGCTGGTGCCCGGTTCGCCGGGCGCGCCAGCCAGATGCTCCACGTGTCCGGCCTCCGTGGTGTGCGGCAAACCTGGCATTCCGGAGATGGTCACGCCGTGCATTCCTGGTGCCGCGGAATGCGCCGAATGTTCTGGAAATGAAAACCAATCTTCCGGCGGAAACGCCATGCCCCAGGCATTGCCCGGATGCTCGAGTTCGAGCGCCACCTGAAAGAGTTGCCGTACGGTGCGGGGCCGCTGAATCCAAGCCACGCGCCCGCGTACGCTGCGCGGCGCCTGGCCGCTTTCCGGATGCGGGATCTCCAGCGTGACCCACATGTTTTTCAGAACGTAGTGCTTCGATTGATAGCGGCAGCCGTGGCAGTTGATGATCAGCGTCGAGGTGCGTTCCGTGAAGGGCCGCCCGAGGGCGTCCACGCCAGTGACGGCCAGAGGCACGGCCTGCACAATGCGTGTGCTCCGCCGCTTCCGCAATTCCGTGCTCGCGCTCATGGCGTTTTCCATGTCGGTGGTCTCATCGGCAAAGTTGCCGCCCAGGTCTTCCATAAACACGTCCGCCGTTCGTTTTTTACACAGCCCACGTCCATCGGTACCTAAATCCAGAGCAACGCGCAGTCGGCAAATTCTTGGCGCGCTGCTTCTGCGGCTATTGTGCGCGTTTCATTTTGGAACGTAAATCCGTCCCACCTGTTATCCACAGGCGCGCCAAAACGCGCTCGCCGACACACGGTGCGTGCGCTCAGGGGACTCCGAACGTGCTCACAACGCCTGCTCAATGCTTCGCCAAACAAGTTTTCGTCAAAACCAACGCGCCGTATTTACGGAGCGCGCCGTGTCAGGAAGGACTTACTCACTGCGGGGAGAGTCTTCCAACCGGGCCGACTGTATACCGAAAAAGCGTTCTTGCCTAGAGCGTCCTATATCTACTAGTAGGTTGGTTTTGCGAGTTTTTGAAGCAGGCGAAAGGGTCCGTTGGTTGGCGGACTGTTCCTTGGAACTGGCTGCGGGCTACAGGTCCCGGCGGCCTTCCATGGCCTTCATCATGGTCACTTCGTCCGCGTATTCGAGGTCGGCGCCGACCGGTATCCCTACGCCGATTCTGGAAACACGTACCCCTAGCGGTTTCAACAACTTGGATAGGTACACGGCGGTGGCCTCGCCCTCAGCGGTCGGGTTGGTGGCCATAATGATCTCCTCCACGGTGCCGCCTTTGAGGCGCTCGATCAGCGATTTGATGTGCAACTGGTCGGGCCCCCGGCCGGATAGCGGCGACAAGGAGCCGCCCAGAACGTGGTACATCCCGCTGTAAGTACGTGTCTTTTCAATGGCCATGATGTTGTGCGCTTCTTCCACCACGCAGATGATGGACTTGGTGCGGTGCGGTCCCACGCAATAGAGGCAGGGATCGGTGTCCGTAATGTTGTTGCAGACGGTGCAGGTGCGGATCTTCTCCTTGGCGTCGCGAATGGCTTCGGCCAAGCCCAGGGCGTCTTCTTTATCAGCGCGCAGGATGAAGAATGCCAGGCGTTGTGCGGTTTTTTGTCCGATACCCGGCAGATGCTTGAATTCGTCGATCAATCGTTCCACGGGAGCCGCAAAATCAGTCATGCCCCTTGTGTAGCACAGGCCCACGCGGCACGCAAACCTTGACGCGCCGCCGCCAATCGCTCGATCGCGAGGCGGGCAACGAATTTACGTATTCGAGCGGTGGGCGATTCTGCGGGCGGGCTGAGCTGTAGTATAAAAAACTTACAACACATTTTTGCTTTGGCGCGTCAAACCACACAGGGTTATTCAGAAAGCAATTACCCGGCCAAGCGGACAGTAGCTTTTGGGCAGCGTGCAGTGACATTCTTCCTGCTGCCAGGGATTTGCCGCGCAACCGGAGGCATTTTGGGGTGTTATACTCGCGGGAGTAACGGGAATGTGGTCCCAATCGGAATAGGAGCCTTACGATGGGCGAGCAATACAACGAGTCATTCGGTTGGTCGCGTCGGCGCAAGACGCTGACGGGCGTTTTTCTGGCGGTCACGCTGGTGGCGGGGATTTTGATCGGCACGATCGTGTCGGGCAAGGTTTCGGCGATGAAGGCCTTGAACTTTGCGGGCACCAACGCTACGCCGCTGGCGGTGCCGGATCCGGTGCCGGCTTCGAGTTCTTTCTCTAATATTGTGAATCGCGTGGAACCGGCGGTGGTGAATATCGCCACCACGCAGGTGATGGATCGCAAGTCGGCAATGAAAAAGCGCCGCTCCGCGCCGAACGACGATGAAAACGATCCGATGCAGGATTTCTTTGACCGCTTTTTCCAGGGGCAAGGTGGGCAAGATGCGCCCCCGCAGGCGGAACGCAGTCTCGGCTCGGGCGTGATTGTCGATAAGCGCGGCTACATTCTGACCAACAATCACGTGGTGGATCAGGCCACCAAGATTCAGGTGCAGCTCAACGGCGACACGCAGAAGTACACCGCGAAAGTGATCGGCATCGATGAAGACACCGACCTAGCGGTGATCAAGATCGATGCGGGCAAAGATTTGCCGACCGCCAAGCTCGGCAACTCTGATGGCGTGCAAGTCGGCGATTGGGTGCTGGCCATCGGCAGCCCGTTCGGCCTGCAAGCGACGGTGACCGCGGGCATCATCAGCGCCAAGGATCGCGGCGGCATCGGCCGGCAATTCCAGAAATTCATTCAGACGGACGCGGCCATCAATCCGGGCAACTCCGGCGGACCGCTGGTGGATCTGGCGGGCGAAGTCGTGGGCATCAACACCGCGATCATCACCGGCAGCCGAGGGTATGAAGGCGTAGGATTTGCGCTGCCTTCCACCACCGCCATCGGCGTGTACAACCAAATCGTCGCGCAAGGCCGCGTCACGCGTGGCTCCATCGGCGTCACCTTCCAGGAAGATCTCGGCACCAACGCCATTACGCTGAAAGAGCTAGGCGCGCCGTACGGCGTGGTGATCGAAGGCGTGCAGCCCGGCAGCCCAGCGGAGAAGGCTGGACTTAAGGGCGGCGACGTCATCACCGCGGTGAACGGCCAGCCGGTCAAGAGCGGCAACGACCTCGTCAATCCAATTTCCCTCGCCGCTATCGGCAGCAAGGTGAAAATCAATTACGTGCGCGACCGCACGCAGAAGGAAACCTCCGCGGTTGTGGAAGACCGCACGCATGTCTTCCCCAACGCCGCCGGCCGCATGGGCGAACAGCCCGGCGAAAGCGCGCCTCCGGAGTTTGGCCTGCACGTGCAGGAACTGACCCCGGACCGCGGGCGGCAAATCGGCATGGACGGAACCAAGGGCGTAATGGTTTCGGAAGTGGAGCCCGCCAGCTTTGCCGATGACCTGGGCTTCGCGCGCGGCGATGTGATCGTCGAAGTGAACCGCGAGAGCGTGGCCACGGTCGACGAATATCGCAAGGCGGTGGCCAAATTGAAGCCCGGCAACAACGTGGTCTTCAAGGTGATGCGCCGCCAGGATAGCGACAGCGTCCTGACGGTCTTCCTGCCCGGTGTCGTTCCGGCAGAAGGGCAAAAGTAAATCCGTAGACAAGGCGAGGAGGCTCCCCGACAATACGGGGAGCCTCCTCGCGACGTTTTTCGCATGGTAACTGCGCCAGCCCGAGCCCGAGCCCGAGCCCGATGACGAAGCGTCAGACTCTCCAAATCGCAATCCTCGTCACTGCGGCGCTTGTGTTCTGTCTCTCCTCCGCGAACGCGACGACTCCCAGCACAACGACAAGCTCGACAGCACCAAAACACAAGCGATCCACTCATTCTGTAGGCGCGACGAAATCCAACGGAACGAAACCTGGCGGAACCAGGTCCAGCGGAGCGAAAGCGGGAACGGCAACAAAGAGTGGCGCGACCAAATCCAGTGCAGCGAGAGCAAGCGGCGCGAAATCGGTCGGCAGCACCACAGCGAGTAAAACGGGGAGCAAAACGGGGAAACGCGGGGCGAAAGCCGCAAAGGGCGGAAGACAGCGCGGGCAGACGGCGCCGACGCCAGAACGCATTTCCGAGATTCAGTCCGCGCTGGCGAAGAATGGCGCAATGGCTGGTTCGCCGAGCGGAAAGTGGGACGAATCCACGACCGAAGCGATGCGCAAGTTTCAAGCCGCGCACGGGTTGAATCCCAGCGGCAAGCTGGATGCGTTGACGCTGCGCCAGTTGGGACTCGGATCCTCTACTGCGGGCCTCGCACCGCCAACGCCGATGGCGGGCAACTCGGCGCCAAACCTGCTCACCGATAGTCACCAATAATTCAAGCGGTTGTTTTTCTTAACGGATTTCATCACACCGGAAAAGCAAAAAGCGCTGGTGGCGCGAACGCCACCAGCGCTCTGTTGTTTTCGTGTGTAACGCGGACCGTTTCTGCGCTTGCGCAGAAATGCCTGTCGTCGTGCTTTAGTTCTCGGCTTGCGCCTGCAGAACTTCGCCGGGCAAGCGGACGATGGTCGCACGCGCGCTGGGGTCTGCGCTTTGCGCGTAATTGTCGCGGCCGGCGAAGCGGTCAGAGTGCGCGCGCGGACGGCTTGGGCGGCGCGAATCGCTGCGCGAGTCATTGTGCGAGCCATGACGAGGCCCGCCGTGTGAGCCGTGGCCATTCTGCGAACCCTGATGGGAACGTCCGCGCGAACCTGCCGGCGAAGCAGGACGCGAGCTGTGTGAGCCAGCGTAGGAATTGCCGCGCGAATCGTCTTGCGATTCGCCGCGGTTCACGAAAGCGGCTGCGGCGATACGCGGTTCGCTGCGGTGGACATCCGGACGGACGAAGGGCGGACGCGCGCCGCCGTTCGGCGAGGTTGCGGCGTGCGAGGTTGGGTTGCTCATGTTGTGCGGGGCGGCCGTGCCGTCGTTGGCGAGCAGGCGCTCGATCTTGATGCCGAGTTGGCGTTCCATGTGGAAGATCTCGGAGCGTTGTTCGCGGGAGAACATCGTGGAAGCCACGCCCTTCAAGCCGTTGCGGCCGGTGCGGCCCACGCGGTGAATGAAGTTTTCCGCCACTTCCGGCAGATCGTAGTTGATGACGTGCGCCACGTCCTGCACGTGAATGCCGCGAGAGGCCACGTCCGTGGCGATGAGGATCTTGATGCGCCCCTGCTGGAACGCCGCGAGCGCGGACATGCGCTGCGATTGCGAGCGGTCTCCGTGAATCATCGAAGCGGCAAAGCCATCGCGATTCAGGCTCTTGCAAATGCGTTCGGTACCGCGCTTGGTGCGGGCAAAAACCAGCACACGGCCGGTCTCCTTGGAGAGCAGGCGCTGCAGCAGTTCCTGCTTGCGGTCGGTGGCCACTTCAAAGGCCTGCATGCGCACGTTTTCGCTGGGCTTGAGCGTGGAGCCGAAGGCCAGACGAACCGGCGTGCGGAGATAGTCTTTGACGAGGTGCGCGACGCTGGCTTCCATGGTGGCGGAGAAGCACATGGTCTGGCGCTCCTTCGGAAGAATCGAGGCGATGCGCTTGAGCGCGGGCAGAAAGCCCATGTCCAGCATGCGGTCGGCTTCGTCAAGCACGAGAATGCTGAGGCTGCGGAAATTGACGAGTTTGCGCTCGAGGAAGTCCTCAAGACGGCCAGGGGTGGCGACGATCAGCCGCGCGCCCTTGCGGATGGCCTGCAGTTGCGCGCCTTCCGAAAGGCCACCAACGACGGCGGCCGCTTGCGTGAGCGATTTACCGCGCAGCGCGTTGTATTGATCGACGACCTGCACGGCGAGTTCGCGCGTGGGGACGAGCACGAGTGCTCCGACGCCAGGCGTGGTTTGTTGCAAGAGCTTTTCCATCACGGGGATCAGGAAAGCCAGGGTCTTGCCCGTTCCGGTCTGCGCGGTGGCGAGAACATCTTTGCCTTCGAGCGCTACGGGAATGGCGGAAGCCTGCACCGGCGTGGGGGTAACGAACTTCATGGCCGCGAGGCGTTCCTTCATGTACGGGGAAATAATTGAATCGGCGAAACTTTGCATTGCACAACTTTCTTGCTGGCTGGTGCCGGCGCACACACGGAGTTCCGAGGGCGCACGGCACGTTGTGCCAGGCTCATTTAGATTACGCGTATGACGTACGGAGAAGACTGCAGGCGGGAATCTCAGATTACTGCAGGTGTTACACCAGAGGGACCGCACAACACAACCGAAGTGATAAGCGCAGAGATAGACTATCACAGGTTGCGCAGAAATGCATGGGATATTGAGAGGATGCGCAAATGGTAACGGGAGAGAGGCCGGGCTTTTCATTCCCGTCCGCTGCCGCCTGCATCGTGAACCTTGCGGGGAAAAAGCCGCAGGGTTGCGTCGTCACAAATCCGGGATTGTTTGGGGGGCTGGAGCAGACGACTTGGACACGCGAATCCATAATAGACGATAGCTTGAATTCATTGATATTTTAATCACTTATTTGGTACTAAGCTGACGGGGAGACGCTTCAAATGATCGGCTGAGGGGAATCTAAGGAAAGAATCGCAAGAAGGGCGCACGCTCAATGAGGAGCTGGCCTCTCGTCATCCTGCGATTTTTGCGTTTCGGGAGCGGGCAGTCCTGCGTTTCTGGTGAGGACTATCTCAACTTCCGATGTATCTCCATTGACTTCGACCTCCGCGGTGGCCGGAGCCCAAACGGAACCGCCACGCTGGAGCACAGAAACTGCAAGACGGACCCTCCCGACGGGACACCTTTCAAGGATAAATTCTCCAGCGGAATCAGGATAGAAGTACTCCAAAAGCGGAAACATCTCACCGGGAGCCATGGTGGCTCTGATAGTAATGTCTTTCAATGGGAGCGGGCTTCCGTCGCTGCTTCGGATAATGCCTTCGAGCGCGAACACTTTTTGCTCGTGCAAGACGATGTCCGCCCAACGGTAGTCACGACCGGCGGTCACCTGAACAGGCGCTGGAGCTGTATCATCCGCACGTATCGAGAAAGCGCCAACCCATCTGGTGGGCCCATAGCTAGAGTCAACCGCAGTTATGCGGTACCTGCCCGGGTTTAGCAAATCAGATTGAAACAAGCCGTCTTTTTCGACCGACGTGGCACGTGCAAGCAAGAAAGCTGCCGAATCCCCAGATTTGTCGGGCCGCCATTCCTCGTCGTTGGGCCAGCCGGGCCGTTCGTAGGAACTGTCTGACTCATTCCAAACGTATATGTCGGCACGAAAAAGGGGCCCGCCGTCGGCTCGCCGGACTGTTCCGAAAATTCTACCCTTTGAGTTTCGTTGAATCTGGGCAGGCGTCAGCAAGTCATCGGGCTGCTGGGGCTGTTTCTCGAGAAGCCTAATTGCAGTGCCACTTTTTTCAAGCGGCGCTGTGTAGCTGCACGCCGCAACGACGAAGTGGTCTCCAAATTGGCGGGCAAAAACTAGGTAAGCTTTGCCTATTTCGAACCAGTATCCACAGCTCGACATCATATTGGTCCCGATACCAGAATGAACGCCAATCCGTTTGCTCTGCGTACCTTTGAAGACTTGCTCGACTTCAAAAACGACCAAATCATCGGTGTCTTGCGACTTGCCGTCGCCGTGAAGTGTAGTCGGAGCACCGGAGAAAACCAGGTCAGCCAGATCGACAGATTGCTTGACGAGTTCGTAGGTGGTGAGACTCTGAGCAGAGCCAATACAACCACAGGCCAAACAGAAAGGGCAGGAAAAGATCCCGAGAATCAGAATGAGTAGGGCTGAGCGAAGGAGCCGGGCTGCTCGCATGATTGCAATGTTACCCCCGTTTTGCTTCGTTCTGGAGAACGAGTTGGGGTCAGCGACGCTGGGAGCGAAGGCACGTAAAGATTCGGTTTGCACAGCCGCTGAGTCGCTCCAGCCGCCGATGTGACGGTTGAGGATCAGGAAAGGGCCCTTTCCCCCGAGTTCTTCCGGAGGGTGGTGCGGAAACAGGACCCGCCAAAGCGGAGGTTTATCTTGCAGGCTTCGCGGGATGGAGAAGCGCAGAAGTTTCACAGGGAAAGACGCGGGAAAAGGCGCAAGGGCGCGTCGGACGGAATGCTTTGGTCCAGTCCGCAACGAAAGCTCAGACAGCGGGGAGATGCACTGGGTCTGGGGTGGGGCCCGACGGGGCCGCGGCAGTCGCATGCGAGGGAGCCTGCATGTGAGCCAGAAGTTCGGAGAAGACGGCGTTGGTCCAGCCGAAGCCGATTTCGTTTTGGCTGTAGCCTACGCGGATGCGTGTGGCGCTGCTGCGCGTGACCACGTTGTATTTTTCGCGGATGGTGTGATCCCTCTCGTAATTCTGCGCGACCATGGTGAGGAAATTTTCCGCGATGCGGTCGGCCTCGGTGTGGTAGGCGTAGCGGCGCAGGCCTTCGATGGCCAGGAGTTGGATGGGGGCCCAGCCATAGGGAAAGTCCCATTGCGCCTCGGATTCGCGGGTGCTCATGGCCAAGCCGCCGGGACGCTCGAAGCGCTCGAGATTTTTGACGATGGCGGCGGCCTGGTCCGGGGAAGCGGCGCCGACCCAAAGCGGGTAGAACGTTGAAGCAAATTCGTAGTCGGATAGCTGGTTGGTCACCGCGTTGTAATCGAAGTACAAGCCTTTTTGATCGTTCCACAAATATTTGTTCATCAACGCTAAGCGGTGCGCGGCCTTTTCTTTCCAGGTTTGCGCGCGGTCGGGTTTGCCGAGGAGCGTGCTGAACTCGGCGAGGTCCAGCTCCGTTTTGTAGAGCAAGGAATTGAGGCACACCGGAGCAAAGTGATGGGTTTTCCCGCTGAAGGCTCCGAAGCGGAAGGAGACATCAAAACCGGACTCGCGCATGCTGCGGTCGCCTTTGTAAAAGTCGGCGGAGAGCGCCAAATGGTGAACTTCTTCGTGTTCGCGCGGCTGATCGGAGCTCGCAGTTTCATGCTTGCCGAAGAACGGGAAAACGGGGCCGACGATGGGCGCGTCCGGCGGATGGCCGTTGATGCGGATGAGATTGTCGGCGTCCGGGCCGCCGTGCATGAGGAAGAAGTGGGCGATGCCGCGGTAGTAGTTGTTGGGGTTGCCGAGGATTTCGGGGACCGGGCCGTCGCCGTGGTCGAAGTAACGGGAGAGTTGGGTATCGCCCGCCAGGTGCGGGGCGTTGGTCCACTGGTCGTAGTCGCGGACAGCATAGGCGTAGCCGCGCTCAAGCCAGGCGTGGTCGGGCCCGCCGGAGGAAAGGTCGGCGGCAAAGAGCGCCAGGACCATGGAGGTCAGGAAAGGGGGTTGCGAGCGGGTAAGGTAATAGGTGCGGTTGGCGTTGAGGATGCTGCCATAGTGGTCGAGTTCGTAGAAGAAATTTTCCACCATGCCTTTGGCCAGGGCGACGCGCTGGTCCCGCAGCAGACCGAGGATGATGAAGTAGGTGTCCCAGCCATACATTTCGTTGAATTGCCCGCCCGGGACGACGTAGGGGTGCTCGAGATAGAGCAGGCCTTCCTGCTGAATTTTGTTGAGATCAACTTCGCCGGGGATGGTGATGAGTTCCGGCAGGCGGCGAACATCGATGCGATAACGGCTCTGCAGCTCCTTGATGGCAGGCGGCTCGGGGATGCCGGCGGGCAGATAGAGGATAGGCTCGTCGTCGGTCTTGACGTCGCCGTAGGTCTCCCAGCGAGTGAGGGTGCGCGTCAGGTAGTCCCAGCTCTGCGTGATGAACTGACGGGTGGGGCGAAAATACGTTGGCGTGACATGCATGTTGAGATGGAACTCTCCCCACAGTGAGACGCCGGCAAAACGAATAATGATGCACGCAATCCGTGCGCTGCATAGCAGGAGTACACAGCATCCACAGTGCGGCGGGCGGGCAGTTCCTGACAGGGATTATCCGCGCACGAATTATACGCGGCCGAGCAAGACTAGAATCAGTAGGATCAGCACTACGAGGCCCAGGCCGCCGCTAGGGTAATAGCCCCAACTACGGCTGTGGCCCCAACTGGGGAAAGCGCCGATGGCCATCAGAAGCAATACGACCAAGAGGATGGTAATCATAGCGGGTGCCTCCAAGAAAACGCATTGACTAGGCCATTGGAACAAATCGCGGTGTGGGGCGGAATCGGGCAAAGGCGGTACGCGTGACTGCGAGGAGGCGTAGAGTTGGGCGTGGAGCGCAGCGACGTATAAAATACATGGATGATGGTATTCGCTGGGCCGCCTAGTACCAGCTAAGGTGACGGCATAGGGGGATTAATGAACTTACGCATCCTAGTGGCGGACGACCACGACATTATGCGGCGGGGACTGAAATCCCTGCTGACGGCGAAGGCTGGCTGGGACGTTTGCGGAGAAGCGAAAACGGGGCGGGAAGCCGTGTCGATGGCGGAAGAAACGAAGCCCGATGTGGTGGTACTGGACGTCAGCATGCCAGATTTGAACGGCCTGGAGGCGGCGCGCCGGATCCGCAAGGCGCTGCCGAAGACCGAGATCGTGATTCTCACGCTGCACTTTTCCGATCAACTGGTGCACGACATCGTGGAAACCGGAGCACGGGCGTACATCATGAAGTCCGATGCGGACCGCGATCTGGTGGCGGCGGTGGATGCCGTCTCGAACCGGCGTTCCTTCTTTACGCCTCGTGCGGCGGAGATGCTGCTGAACGGGTTCCGCAAGCAGAGCACGCCGAACGCGGCGCCGACGGAGTATCGCAGCCGGCTGACATCGCGCGAACGCGAGATCACGCAGCTTCTGGCCGAGGGCAAGAGCAGCAAGGAAGTGGCGGTGGCGCTGAATATAAGCGTGAAGACGGCGGAGACGCACCGCGCGAATATCATGCGCAAGCTGGAGCTGCATTCGGTGAGCGAGCTGGTGCGTTATGCGGTGAAGAATCAGATCATCGAAGCGTAGTGAAGTAGCTGGGCAAATGCTCGGTGCGGAGATGGTGGCAGTGAAGTCCAGATAGCGGGCCCGGAAAGAGCGTAGATGGCAGTGAGGCTACGGGATGATCGGGAAATTGTGAAGCGGACGGCACTAGCGACGCCTCGTCCCCAGGTGAGGCTAGAGGAAGCGCAGGCGGAGCATGCCTAGAGTAATGATCGTGGACGACCACGCGTTTATCCGCCGCGGCGTGCAGGGAATCTTGAAGGATTACCCGCAGTGGGAATTGTGCGGCGAGGCGGACAACGGAAACGACGCGGTGCGGTTGGCACGCGAGTTGCAGCCGGACGCCATCGTGATGGACGTTTCCATGCCCGGATTGAATGGCGTGGAAGCGACGCGGGCGATCCGCAAAGAAAATAATGGGGTCAAAATTGTTTTGTTGACGCTGCACGAGTCGCAGGAACTAGTGCGCACCGCGTTTCGCGCCGGGGTGGACGGCTATTTGCTGAAGACCGACGCGGAGCAGGACTTAATGCATGCGCTGGAGGCGGTGTTTGGTGCGGGCAAGTTCGTGAGCCCGCGCATTGACGCGGCGGTGGCGAAAGAGATTATAGTGAACGGCGGTACGAACGGGAAGCGGTAGGCCCGCTCGCCAAGCGCCTCCGAATTTGGCGGAGGGCGCCGACTCGCGGCACAGGAGGGAATTATGAACGACCAAGGCAAACTGGTGGTTACGTTTCTTACGGGATTAGCGATTGGCGCCGGCTTGGCGCTGCTGTTTGCGCCGCAGTCCGGCGAAGATACGCGCGGATGGATCAGTGACACGGTGGAAGACGAAGCCTACAAGTTACGGCGCAAGGCCAAACGCTCGTTGGATGAAGTGCAGGACGCGCTGGAGCGCGGCGAGCAAAAAGTGGCGAAAGTTCTGAAGACCGGAAAGACGGCCCTGGATACGCTTGCGGCCAAGTTGGAATAGCGCCGGGCGGCCGGACTTGCGGCAGCTACGCTCACTACCGACTCAACACCTGAGTTGAATGGCGGACTGCGTGTGTGCTTACGACGCGACGGATTTACTGTGTGAAAGCAAACTAAAACTCCGGAGGATGCAATGGTGGAGAGTCGTGGCAAAGAAGATGGGAAGGGCGGCATTACCCGCGAAGGGTTGATCGCCGCGCTGAATGAAGATCTGGCGCGGGAGTTTCAGGCGATCATCGCGTATGTGGTGTATTCGCAGACGCTGAAAGGCGCCGAGTATATGAACATCGCGGGGGAGCTCGAGAAACACGCCGGGGAAGAGTTGCAGCACGCCATCAAGATCGCCAACCAAATCGACTATCTCGGCGGGGAACCGACGGTAACGCCGAAGGCCGTGAAACAGACGGACGAAAACAAAGAGATGCTGAAGGCGGACCTGAATAACGAGAATGAGACGGTGCGCAATTACCGGGCACGTGTGCGACAGTGTGATGAACTGGGGGAGTTTGCCATGGCAGAAGTGATCCGCGAGATTCTGGTGGAAGAGCAGGATCATCAGATCGCGCTGGCGACGGCGTTGGGCATTGATGTGCCGAATACGAGCGAGGGCCAGGCGGGGAAGAAGTAGGCCACATCGGCAGGTTGAGATGTAAGAAGGGCCCTCGCGCTGCGGCGCGAGGGCCCTTCTTTTTTTAGTTTGCCGAGTACGGCGAAGCTAGGGCTACGCCTGCGCTTGGGCAGCTACCGGCGCGTCCTTCGAGAGCGTCAGAAGCTGATTGCGCATGCGCACCCGGGCGCGGAAGATGCGGGATTTTACGGTTTCGATGGTGATCCCCATGGCGCCAGCCAGTTCACGGTTAGTCCAGCCCTCGGCTTTGTGCAGGATGAAGGTGTCGCGCAGCGAAGGGTGCATGCCGTTGAAGGCTTTGTTGGTGAGTTCCTTGGCGATATAGGCGCGCTCGGGATTCGGGCGCAGGTCTTCCACTTCCGGGATGTGCGGTTCGTCGCTGTCGGGGCGGACAATTTCGACGCTGCGATTGGCGCGGTCAGACTGCGTCTTGCGCAGCTTCATGAGCGCTTCGTTAATGGCGATACGCACGAGCCAGGTGGAGAAGCGCGAGTTGCCGGCAAATTGGCGAATATTGTTGAAGGCCTTGCACAGTACGTTTTGCACGTTGTCTTCCGCGTCTTCGTGGTTCTTCAGCATGCGCAAGGAGATTCCGTAGATCTGCTGAGAGTGGCGGCGCACCAACTCGGAGAAGGCTTCCGCGTTGCCGGCGCAAGCGCGAGCGATGATGGCGGTTTCATCGTTGTGCGGATAGGTTCGTTCCATGATGGGTGCATCTCCTCAAAAGAGTTAGGATCCCGCGGGCAGGGTGGCGCCCGATGGTGCAGGCTCGCTGGGATACGCGAATCTGGGCGAGATTCGCTACTACGAGCAGGTTCTCTATGCAGAGAACGTGGGTACAGGTATACGGTGCGAAGCGGAAACGAACAATACATGGGAGTGTGTAGGCGGATGGCTGCAGAATTTGTAGGCGCGAATTGTGGGGGAGCGACGGTTATTGTGTGGCGATTTGCGGATGCTGCGATGAGCACTTTATTAACCGGAAAGAATTACGCGAGTGGCCGCGAAATTGCGCGGTGCCTGGCACGTTGGTTTGAGCTAAGTTCAATAGATTCAGTGGCTCAGCGATGGCGATGAAAATGCCTTACTTACCGCTCAGGAACGGCGTGGTGCTCGTGGAGGTTTAGCAGCATGAGATACGGAAATCTGCTCTTCAAAATTGGCACAGTGGTGACGATCCTCGCGATGGTGGCGTTGGCGCTGTACTCGTCGGACGCATTAGCCGTCTGCACGCGCTATTTTTGCACCGGCGCGGTTGGCGTATTCGCGGTGGCTTCGACGGTGGGATTAGCGACGCGCCTGCGCGCCTAAGTGCCCTGGCTGTCGCGTGTCCGTTGCGCCCCCGCATCGGTATTTGTCTGTATTGTCCGGCTATTTCCCCCGTGAATAATTTGACTGCTAAGCATTGGCACGTAAAAGCGCCCGGATCGCTTGCCGCTTGCGGCCGATCCGGGCGCGTGCAACATAAGCGGCGCGATCAGTGCAGCGGCGCGAAGGGCCTACGTGTACAATAAAGCGGCTTTTTTACTTTTATCGTGCTCTTGAAACTCACCTAACGTGGCCCCGAACTCCGAATCTGCCGAGGGAACCCTGCAAAATGCCTGGGGCAAACGCCTGCAGGCGCTGAAGAATATTCCGCCCATACTGCGCATTATCTGGGAATCCGGCCCCGCCGTGGTGAGCGCGGAACTGGGGCTGCGCGCCGTCGTGGCGGTGATCCCGCTGGCGCTGCTGGCGGTGACGCGGCTGATCATCGACGCCGTGGTGTCGCACGTGTCGCACGGGAACGCGCTGCGCTCCGATTTCTGGTGGCTGGTCGGGGCGGAGTTTGGCCTGGCGGCCGTTTCCACGCTGCTGAATCGCGTGGTGGACTTCTGCGACACGCTCCTGGCCGACAAATTCGTCAGGCACATCAGTATTCGCATCATGCAGCATGCTTCGCGGTTGGACCTCTTTAACTACGAGGATCCCAGTTTTCAGGACAAGCTCGAGCGGGCGCGTGTGCAGGCTACGGACCGCCTGGGGATGATGCGGCAACTCGGGACCCTGGTGCAGCAGATCATCACCACCGCAACGCTGGCCGCCAGCATCCTGTTTTTCTCGCCGTGGCTGCTGCTGGTGCTGGTGGTGTGCGTGGTGCCGGCATTTCTGGGGGAGAGCCACTTCGCTTTCCTGGGATATGCGCTGGCGTTCCGGCAAACGCCGGTAAAGCGCCAGATCGATTACCTGCGATTTTTAGGCGCGAGCAAGGATAGCGCCAAAGAGCTGAAGCTTTTTGGTTTGAACAAATATCTGACGGATCGATTTACGGAACTTTCTGACGAGGTGTACCACGATAGCGTGCGGCTGGCGAAGCGCCGTCTGGGGGCCACGGCGGCGCTGTCGCTCGTGACTACGGTGGGCTATTACGGCGCATACGTTTACGTGATTTTTGAGACCGTGGCAGGGAAGTTCACCGTGGGCACGCTGACGTTTCTGACGGGGGCGATTGCCGGGGCGAGTTCCAACCTGCAGATGGTTTTTTCCACGTTTTCGAGCATCGCGGACCAGAGTCTGTTTTTAACGGATTTGCTGGAATTCTTCGCGCTGCGGCCGAAGGTGGTGTCGAAACCCAACGCTCTGCAGGCGCCGCGGCCGATTGCGCGGGGCATCGAGTTTGTTGACGTGAGTTTTGCCTATCCGGGAAGCTCGCGCCTGGTCCTGAAGAATTTGAATCTGCGCGTGGCGCCCGGGGAGCGCATTGCGCTGATTGGTGAAAACGGCGAGGGCAAGACCACGATCGTCAAACTAATTACGCGACTCTACGACCCGACGGCCGGCGCGGTGTTGCTGGATGGCATCGATTTGCGGGAGTACGACCTGGAGGATTATTCGAGCCAGATTGCCGTGATTTTCCAGGACTTCATGCGCTACGACATGACGGCCTGGGAAAATATCGCCATGGGCCAGATTTCCGAGCGCAAGAATATGGCGCGGATCGAGATAGCGGCGCGGAAGAGTTTGGCGGAGTCCGTGGTGGCCAAGCTGCCCGGCGGCTACGACCAGATGCTTGGGCGACGCTTCGATTCTGGCGTGGATTTGAGCGGCGGAGAGTGGCAGCGCGTGGCGCTGGCACGGGCGTATCTGCGCGATGCGCAATTGCTCGTGCTGGACGAGCCGACGGCGGCGCTGGACGCGCGTTCGGAGCACGAGGTATTCGAGCGTTTCGCGGAGTTAACTACCGGAAAAATGGCGCTGCTGATTTCGCACCGCTTTTCCACGGTGAAGATGGCCGACCGCATCGTGGTGCTGGAGCAGGGGCAAATCGCCGAAGAAGGGCGGCACGAAGAGCTCATGGCGCAGGGCGGGCGGTATGCCGCGATGTTTGAGATGCAGGCGTCGAGTTACCGCTAGAAATGTTTATGAGCGACGAGGATTTAATCGAACTGGAGCGCGGCGCGGAGATGAATGCCGAGCCGCGGCTGGTGGTGGAAGGCGCCGTGGGTCTGGGCGCCGATGCGCGCCCTGGCGCATCGCGTTTGCGGGAGGACGCGCGGGCGGTGGCGGCTCTGTGGAATGCGGCGGGCAAAACGAAGCACAGCGCGGAGCTCGGAGCAAAACTGGAAAAGGCGAATGCGGTACTGGCCGACGCAGGCAAGAAATTCGTCGACCAAGAATCGGAGCAGCTGAGCGAAGAAGATCGTAGCCTGGCGCACAACTTGCGTTTGCTGAGGGCGGCGGCACTGGAGGTGCGGGAGGGGCTAAAGCTGGACCTCCCGGTGCAATTGGTGAAATGTGCCGATGATGCAAAGGTGGAGACGCTGCGGCCGTATGTGGCGGCGCGCGGTTATCTCGCCGCGGTGAACTATGCGTTTGATGAGGGCGAGTTCACCACGTACATGCGGGCCTTTCAGGAGACCGGCGCTTTCGAGATGCACGAAATCTGGGCACTGAAGCCCATGATGCTGCTGGTGGCGCTGGAATGTGTGGCCGGGAAGTTGGCAGCCGAGCCAGGTGTGGTGGGGACGCGGCCAGACGCCGAGGCGCCGAAGGAGGCGCGCGGAGAGATTTCTTACGCAGCGATCGCATATTCGACGCTGATGAAGAGTTTTCACCGGTTGAGCCATACCACGCTCAAGGATGCTTTTGTGCAGCTGAGCCATACGGAAGCGATTCTGCTTGAGGATCCGCTGGGCGCCTACGGGCGGATGGACTTCGAGAGTTGCGATTTGTATCGCGCGGCCATTCAGGAGTTGATGAAGTTCTCGGAGACGGAAGAATTTGAAATTGCGCGGCTGGCGGTGGAGTTTTCGCGGCAGGCGCTGCAACAGCGCCATCCCAACGAGCGAGCCAAGGAGCGCCGCGCGCACGTCGGGTTTTACCTGGTGGACCGCGGACGGAGGCTGCTGAAGCAGCGCATCGGTTATCACGCGACGGGAGCCGAGGCTTTCGTCGAGACCTTTCGCGAAGCGCCGGAGGTTTTTTATTTTTTGACGCTGGAGCTGCTGCTGTTCGTGATGATGTTTTTCGTGGTGGCGGGCGTAAATGGCGCGGTGCCGATCATTGCGGCGGCGCTGCTGTTGTTTCTGCCCGCGAGCGAAGCGGCGGTGGAAGTGGTAAATCAGCTGGTTACGTTTCTGACGCCGGCGCGGGCGTTGCCGCGACTGGATTTTTCCGAGGGTATCCCCGCCGAGTGCCTGACCATCGTGGCCGTGCCCACGCTGTTGATTGCCGAAGCGCAAATCAAGGACCTGGTGCGCAGCCTGGAGATTCGCTACGTGGGGAATCGCGACCCGCACCTCTATTTTGCGCTGCTGACCGATCCGCCGGATGCGGAGCAGAAATTTGACGAGCGCGATCAACTCGTATCGTTATGCTCGGCGCTGATTGAGGGATTGAACAAGCGTTACGGCAGCGGCGGCAGCGGGCCCTTTCTGCATTTTCACCGCCACCGGGTGTTCAACGAAATCGAAAACAAATGGATGGGATGGGAGCGCAAACGCGGCAAATTGCTCGATTTTAACGATTTTCTGCGCGGGCAATACGATCGCTTTCCGGTAAAGGTCGGCGACCTCTCCATTTTGCCGCACGTGCGCTACGTCATCACGCTCGATTCGGACACGCAGTTGCCGCGCGAGTCGGCGTACAAATTGGTAGCCACACTGGCGCACCCGTTGAATCGCGCTTCCGTAAATCCCGCCACGCACACGGTGAACGAGGGCTACGGCGTGCTGCAGCCGCGCGTGGGCATCAGCGTCTCGTCGGCGAACCGCTCGCGCCTCGCGTATATCTACTCCGGACAAACGGGGCTGGACATCTACGCCCGCGCGGTTTCCGACGTGTATCAGGATTTATTTGGCGAGGCGATTTTCACGGGCAAAGGCATTTATGAGGTGGACGTCTTTCGCGAAGTGCTGTCCGGGCGGTTTCCGTCGAATGCCATTCTGAGCCACGATTTGATGGAAGGCGCCTACGTGCGGGCCGGGCTCGTTTCCGACATCGAGATCATCGACGATTACCCCTCGCACTTCAGCGCGCACAGCCGGCGAAAGCACCGCTGGATTCGCGGCGACTGGCAGATTCTGCGCTGGCTGCTACCGCGCGTGCCGGACGCGCAGGGCAAGCTGGTGCGTAATCCGCTGGACGTCGTGTCGCGCTGGAAAATTCTGGACAATTTGCGGCGCAGCGTGATCGAGGCCGCCACGTTCGTGCTGCTGCTGGCGTGCTGGTTTTTTCTGCCCGGCTCGCCAGCCAGTTGGACGGCCGCGACCGTGGCCTTGCTGCTGATTCCAAGTTATGTGCAGTTGGTGCTGTCGCTCTCGCGCTTGTGGAAGGCCGAAGACCGCGCCGGAGTCTTGCGGCAAGCGTTCAGCGATTTTACCTCCGGACAAATCAACGTGCTGGTGATCCTGACGTTTCTGGCGCACCAAACGTTGACCACGCTGGACGCGATTTTCCGCACGGTATTTCGGTTGACGGTGAGCCGGCGGAATTTACTCGAGTGGGAAACCGCGGCGCAGTCCGAGATGGACGCCAAAAAGAACCGCACGCCGGTGGATGTATATCTGGATTGGACGGCGATTCTCGGCGGCGCGATTGCGCTGGCGTTGTCGTGGTTCCGGCCTGCGGCGCTGCTGCCGGCGCTGCCGATTCTGACCCTGTGGATACTCGCGAAGCCCGCGGCGCGCTGGCTGGATCGTCCACTGCACAATATGCGCGGCGATATTGGCCGTGAAGAGGAAACCTTTCTGCGTTCCGCGGCGTTGCGCACGTGGCGCTATTTTCGCCAAATGGCTACCGCGGAGAGCAACTGGCTGATTCCGGACAACGTGCACGAACAGCCCGTCAGCGTGGCGCATCGCCTCTCTCCGACAAATCTCGGCCTGCAGTTTAATGCGCAGTACGCGGCGTACGAAATGGGTTTCCTAGACGCCATCGAGTATCTGGAGATCACCGAAAGAACCATGGCAAGCACGCTGCGTTTGCCGCGCGTGCGGGGACATTTGTTAAATTGGTTCGACACCATGACGCTGGAAGCGCTGCAGCCACGGTTTGTTTCGAGCGTGGATAGCGGCAACCTGGCGTGCTCGCTGTGGTGCCTGAAGCATGGAGCGCTGGGCTTGGCGCAAGAGTCCATACTGCGCCCGGCGCAGTGGCGCGGTCTTCGCGAACACTTTGCCATCGCGTCAGAAGAATGCGCCAGTGCCGAAGCGGGTGAGGAGGTCGCGGCCGTTTTTGCCAAGCTGCGCGAAGAAGGTGCCCTGCTGGGCGACGACGTTGTGGCGTGGATACAAGCGCTGCCGAGTATGCAGGAACGCCTGCAGGCAATTTTGCTCGAGGTTCCCGCAGCCGCGATCAGCCCCGTAACGCAGGACGCTGCCGCCATTGCCCCGGCGATACGCTCTGCGGTGTGGTGGTTGCAGGCTTGCAGCGAGCGTATTGGCGCCACGCAGCAGCTCATCGCGCGCCTGCTGCCCTGGATGCTGCCCGAGTTCGCGGCGGTGCGCCAACAAGTGGGAGAAATGCTGTACGGCAACGTGACGGCGGGACTAACGTTGGCCGAGCTGCCGGCTTTCGCGCAAAAGCTGCAGAAAAAAATGGGCGAATACGCGTTCTGGAACGAACAACACGCCGCCGCGGACGAGTTGCGCGCGCGTCTGCCGGAATGCGCCAGCCTCGCGGAAGACCTCTCCGCCCGCCTGCGCAAGCTCGGGGAAACCGCCGACCAGTTGGTGCAACAGATGGACTTCCGCTTTCTGTACAATAAGCAGCGGAAAATGTTGTCGGTAGGCTACGATGTCGAGCAGAATGAACTGCTCGAGAGTTGCTACGATCTGCTGGCGTCGGAAGCGCGCAGCGCGGTGTTTGTGGCCATCGCCAAGGGCGACATTCCGCAGAATAGCTGGTTTCAGTTGGGGCGCGTGCAGACGTATCTCGCGGGCCGCAGCGTGCTGTTCTCGTGGACCGGCACGATGTTCGAGTATCTGATGCCCATGCTGTGGATGCGCGCGTACCCAGAAACTCTGCTGGAGAGCGCCATGGGCGGCGCAGTTAACGGGCAGCGGCGCGCTGGCGAGAAGCTGGGCATTCCCTGGGGCATTTCGGAAGGCGCGTGCGCCGCGAAGAATGACGCGGGCCATTACGAATATCACGCGTTTGGATTGCGCGCCCTGGCGCTGAAGCCGGATGCCGCGCGCAGGCTGGTGATCACGCCCTACGCCGCATTTCTGGCGCTCAATGTGGATCCGGCCAACGCCACGCGCAATTTACGCGAGATGGCCTCGCGCGAATGGGTTGGCGCTTTGGGCTTTTACGAGGCGGCGGACTATGGCCGTCCGCGCCGTGGGGATAAACTAAACGCCGAAGTGGTGCGCAGTTGGATGGCGCATCATCAGGGCATGAGTCTTCTGGCGGTAGCCAATTTGCTGTGCCACGCCGTGTTTCAGCGGCTGTTTCATCGAGAAGTGATGGTGGCGTCGACGGAGCGGATTCTGCATGAACGTAAGCCCGCGAATAGCGAGCCGCCTATGGCGGCCAGCGATGAGTGGTTGGTGTAAGCCAGCGCCACCGCGAGGGCCATCGCAAATCTTGGAAACATTCGCAGCAATCGGAGAGGTTCAAGACGGAATGACGATCAGCAGGCGAGCAGCAGGATTCTGGAGTCGCACGGGAATAAAACTTTGCGTGACGATTGTGGCCGCCATGGTGCCGCTGTTCGCGATGCCAACCGCGCGAGCACAAAGCAACACCGCTCCCGGCGCCGCCGCGTCACCCAATAGCGAAATTTTTGTCACCGTGGATCTTCACGCCCCCGCGCATCCCTTTCCGCATTTTTGGGAACAGATGTACGGCTCGGGACGCGCCGTCCTCTCTTTGCGCGAAAGTTACCGCAACGATCTGCGCGAAGTGAAACGCGCCACGGACTTCAAGTACATCCGCTTCCACGGAATCTTCCTCGATGAAGTCGGCCTCTACAGCGAAGACAAAGATGGCAAGCCGGTTTACAACTTCTCCTATGTAGACCAAATCTACGACGGGCTGCTGCAAAATCACGTTCGCCCGTTCGTGGAAATGAGCTTCATGCCCAACAAGCTCACCTCCGACGCAAAGATGGTGCAGGCCTTTTGGGATCGCCCGAACGGGGCCCCGCCCAAGGACTGGAGCAAGTGGGACCAGCTGGTCGAAGCCTTCACGCGTCATTTGGTCGAACGCTACGGCGAAGACGAAGTGGCCAATTGGTATTTTGAAGTATGGAACGAGCCGAATCTAGATTTCTGGGGCGGCGAACCGCGCGATACCACCTACTACGAGTTATACGATCGCGCCGCGCGCGCCGTAAAACGTGTCAGCACCCGTTTGCGTGTTGGCGGGCCGGCCACCGCGCAAGCCGCCTGGGCCGAAAAATTCCTGGCGCACTGCAAAGCCAACAACGTGCCCATCGATTTCTTTTCCACGCACGTCTATGGCAACGACAAGGCCGAGGACGTCTTCAACACGCACGAAGTCATCCCGCGAGATA